>ERZ842401.7305-NODE-7305-length-11360-cov-5.405219_pt1 | contig 11360 bp, 9 predicted proteins | sample MGYA00521270_ERZ842401 | MGnify/ENA primary metagenome ERZ842401 (study PRJEB31892, sample SAMEA3878208) | bioreactor metagenome | biome: Moose rumen | place: Sweden | collected 2011-10 | study: EMG produced TPA metagenomics assembly of the PRJEB12797 data set... | reverse complement strand
ATGCTCCTAAGATGTGCTCCGAGTTCTGGAGCGGCTGGTTCGACAAATGGGGTGCACGCCACGAGACGCGCCCAGCCAAGGATATGGTGGCCGGCATGGACGAAATGCTCTCGAAGGGCATCTCCTTCTCGCTCTACATGACCCACGGCGGCACCTCCTTCGGCCACTGGGCCGGTGCCAACAGCCCCGGCTTCGCTCCCGATGTCACCTCTTACGACTACGACGCACCCATCAACGAATATGGCCAGGCCACGCCTAAGTTCTGGGAGCTGCGCAAGATGATGGAGAAGTATAACGGCGGCAAGAAACTGCCCGCCGTGCCCAAGGCCCCGATGCCCATCATCACCGTGCCGAAGTTTGAGCTGAAGGAGTTTGCCCCCATTGGCTACGGAACCGACAAAATAGACTATGGGGAATTGAAAACCTTTGAAGAAATGGATATGGGCTGGGGATCTATGATGTATAGCTTTGCATTGCCTGAGATTGAGAACGAGTGGACGATATCTGGCGAGTTTCATGACTATGCCCAGATATTTGTAGACAAGCAGTACATCGGTAAGATAGATCGTGTGAAAAATGAGAAGTCGCTCTCTATGCCTGCCGTGAAGTACGGACAACGCCTAAGGATCCTTGTTGAAGGCATGGGCCGTATTAACTTCGGTCGTGCTATCAAGGATTTCAAGGGCATTGTGGGTGAGGTGACTTTGTCCTCGGAGGATACAGATTTCGCAATGACGTGGAAACCGAAGACATGGGGGCTTTATACCATTCCCGACAACTATGAAACAGCTGTCAAGGCGTTAAATATGGCCAAACTGCGCCAGTCAGAAGGACAGGAACTCGTGAAGATGCTTGGAGAGCGTGGCTACTACCGCGGCTACTTTAATATAAATAAGGTGGGCGACACGTTCCTTAACTTCGAGACGTGGGGCAAGGGGCAGGTCTATGTGAACGGCCACGCCATGGGCCGCATCTGGTCGATTGGTCCGCAGCAGACACTCTATGTGCCCGGCTGCTGGCTGAAGAAAGGCAAGAACGAGATTATCGTGCTCGATGTCGTAGGCCCGAAGGAGGCCGTCGTCTGGGGGCAGGCCGAGCCTGAGCTGAACAAGCTGCAGCTGGAGAAGAGCAACAAGCACAACAACATCGGCGACAAGCCCGACCTGAACAGTGCCTCGCCTGCTGCCACTGGCAGCTTCAAGGCTGGCAACGGTTGGCAGACCATTCAGCTGAACAAGACCGCCAAGGGCCGCTACCTCGCCCTTGAATGTCTTTCTACCCAGAAGTCCAACGACCGCGTGGCCATCGCCGAGCTCTACCTGCAAGGTCAGGACGGCAAGCGCCTGAGCCGTGAGTCCTGGACTACGAAGTATGCCGACAGCGAGGAGGAGAACGGCAACCATACGGGCGACAAGGTGTTCGACCTGCAGGAGAGCACCTACTGGCAGACGGAAAAGGGGGCCTCTACGCCTCACCTCCTCGTCATAGACTTGGGCAGCGAGCAGACCATCAACGCCCTGGAGTACCTGCCGCGTGCAGAGCAGGGCGCTCCCGGCTCGGTGAAGGGCTTCAAGATTTACCTTTATTAAATGTACGATACATTTATCTTCGATCTTGACGGCACGCTGCTCGATACGCTGGGCGACTTGGCAGCGGCCGTCAATTATTCATTGCGCACGTACGGCATGCCAGAGCATTCGCTTGACGACGTGCGGTGCTTCGTGGGAAACGGGGTGCGCCTGCTGATGGAGCGCGCTGTGCCCTGTGGGGCGGAGAATCCGCAGTTCGACGATGCCTTCGCCACCTTCCGTGCCTACTATCTGGAACATTCGCTCGACACCACGCGGCCCTACGACGGCATTCCCGAGGTGCTCCGCGAGCTGAAGCGCCGCGGTAAACGGCTGGCTGTGGTGAGTAATAAGTTCCAGGCGGCCACCGAGGAGCTCTGCTGCCACTTCTTCCCCGACACCATCGAGGCGGCCATCGGTGAGAACGAGGCCGCCGGTATTCGCAAGAAGCCTGCCCCCGACACGGTGCGTGAGGCTTTGAGAAGGCTGGGAACGGCAGGTAGGGCCGTCTACGTCGGCGACAGCGACGTTGACATTCAGACCGCTGCGAACAGCGGCCTGCCCTGCATCAGCGTGCTCTGGGGCTTCCGCGGCCGCGACTTCCTGCTACAACACGGCGCCACTGCCTTTGCAGCGGCGCCGATGGATTTGCTCCAATAAATGATTTTTCTTAGTATCCCGACTTGTAGATGACCTTGCCCGCCCCGCTGGTGATTTTCATGGCTTCGGGGTGCTCCTTGATGAAGGAGTCGATGTGGCGGACTTTCTTCTCTTCCAGAATTTCGTCCATGGCAATGAGGATGCCCGTCTCCTCGACGTCGCCGAAGCCGTAGTTGATGGCGGTTCCGAAGAGCTTCATGGTGGGCGAGAGACTCATGTAGGCGTTGACCAGCGGCGGGATGTTGTAGCCCAGGCGGCGCACCTCCTGGTTCAGTATGCGGTAGTCGTCCTTGAAGTTGTTCTCCGAGAAGAGGGCTTCAAGCACTTTCTCGTCCGTCTCTATCTTCAGCGGTTTCAGCGGGGTGACGAGCTGCTCTTTGTCGCCGAAGTATTTCTTCAGGAAGAACAGAATCATGTCGCGCCCCTCGCGGATATAGCTGGGGTACATGGTCATCTTGCCGAAGAAGTATTTCACGTTGGGCATGACGACGGTGAGCGCTCCGAGCCCGTCCCAGAGGTTGTCGAGGGCGAACAGGCTCTTGGCGCCCATGCGCGAGCTCTGGTAGGGCAGGCTGACGAACGAGCGGCCCAGCTCTATGGTGTAGGGCATGTAGTCGCGCAGAAATTTCTGGCTGAAGTGGAACATGTGGCTGGTGGCCAGGATGGGCTGCCCTTTGTCGTCCATCTCCCACTTCGTTCCCTCCAGATAGCGGTAGCCGCCGATGATTTCCTCGGCTTCGGGGTTCCAGACGATGAGCTGCTTGTAGCAGTTCTCGCAGGTGTCGAACTCGTCGATGTCGCTCTCCTTGCCAGTGCCTCCTCCGGCTTCGCGGAAGGCTATCTCGCGCAGACGGCCTATCTCTTGCATCACGTTCGGCGCATCGTGGGCCGTGATGATATAGATTTCGTTGTGGCTCTTGTTGGTCATGCGCAGCTGGCGTTCAGGCGTCAGCTCGCTCTTGAGCACCTCGACGGGGACGGGGGCAATGATGGGTTGTTCCATTGTTATAGTAGATAAACTTGTTCTTTGACGTATTCTGCCCATTCTGCCGGCGACTTCGACTTGTCGGTGAAGGTTTGCCAGGGGATGGGCTTGCCAATCTTGACGGGGAAGGTGTTGCCGGTGTTCTTGAACATCTCGTCCACCAGGAAGAGCATGGCGATGTTGACTTTCTTCACGCATCGGTCGCTGATGTTCGACAGGCGGTAGAAGAAGTTCGAGTTTCGTCCGCCGAAGTGGATGGGCACCACGTCGCGCTGCGTCTCCACGCTCTTCGTCACGAAGGTCTTCTTCCACGGCAGGTCGCGTATCTCGCCCTTGCGGCGGCGCGAGCACAGTCCGGCGGGGAACATCAGCATGTGGTAGTCGCTCTTGAATCCGGCCTCGACCATGGCGGGGAAGTTGCGGCTCTGCTTGCCGGTCTTGTTGATGGGGATGCAGAGTGGAGCCAGGCCGGGCAGGTTCATCAGCAGGTCGTTCACCAGATAGCGGAACTGGTCGTCGTAGTGCCGCCCGATGACCGAGCCGAGTGCCACGCCGTCGATGCCGCCCATGGGGTGGTTCGAGACGAAAGTGTACAGCCGCCCGTCGTCCTTGGGGGGCAAATTCTCCATCCCCTCTACCTCCACCTTCGTGTTCAGGTAGTCAAGGCAGTCCTCCAGCCAGGGCGTCCCTTTCAGGTCGCGAGCGCGCCAGAGGAACTCGTTCACCTGGTCCTCGTGGGCGGTGCGTTTCAGCCAGCTGACCATGAAGCCGGGCACCCAACGGGCTTTCGGCCCCATCTTGTCGCGCAGAATCTGCTCAATGTCAATAGTTTTTTCTGTTATTGTGTCCATCTGGCGGGCATATAAGCGTATCAAGCTGCAAAAGTAGCACTTTTTTTTTGTTTTTTCGCACATTTTGCTATTTTAATGTCCTTATTTACACTTTTTTAATTCTCTCGGCTGAAAAATCTCGGCCCCGCACGAAAAAATCTCGGCCTCCCATGAAAAAATCTCGCCCGGATTTTTTCGCGTGCCGTCACCTCGGCTTTGAAATGCACAAAACGGCGAGTTTGTGCGAAAATCAGGCAAAAGTGGGGTGCGCAAAATAAAAAAATGCAGAATTTGAAAAAATATTTGGGGAATTGTGGGGGATTGTGGAGGAAAATGCTTAACTTTGCATCCGAAGTATAAAAACTGATATTGTCTGACCGCATGAGATTCTTAGGAAACATAGAAGCCAAGACCGACTCCAAGGGCCGCGTGTTCCTGCCAGCCACCTTCCGCAAGGTGCTGCAAGGCGCCGGTGAGGAGCAGCTTGTCATGCGTAAGGACATTCACCAGAAGTGCCTGGTGCTCTATCCTGAGAGCGTGTGGAACGAGCGCGTCGATGCGCTGCGGGCCCGCGTCAACGAGTGGGACGACGAGGGGAAGATGGTGCTGCGCCAGTACATGAAGGAGGCCGAAGTGGTGACCCTCGACGGCAACGGGCGCTTCCTCATCCCGAGGCGTTACCTCCAGATGGCCGAGATTGAGCAGACGGTGCGCTTCATTGGCCTGACCGACACGATTGAAATTTGGGCGGCGGAGAAAGCTGAACAGCCTTTCTTGTCGCAGCAGGATTTTTCAGCGAAACTGAAAGCCATCATGGCTAACCAGCAATAAAAATTGACTTACAGATGACGACGGTCGACACGTATCACGTACCTGTCCTGTTAAAGGAGAGTGTCGACGGGCTGGCTATCCAGCCCGACGGCGTCTATGTGGACGTAACCTTCGGCGGTGGAGGCCACACCCGCGAGATACTGAGTCGCCTGGGACCTCGGGGCCGCGTCTTCGGCTTCGACCAGGATGCCGATGCCGAGCGCAACATCGTCGACGACCCGCGCTTCACCTTCGTCCGCAGCAACTTCCGCTATCTGAAGCAGTGGATGCGCTATTACGAGGTGCAGCACGTCGACGGCCTGCTGGCCGACCTGGGCGTGTCGTCGCATCATTTCGACGAGGCCGAGCGGGGCTTCTCCTTCCGCTTCGATGCACCTCTCGACATGCGCATGAACAAACGTGCCGCGCTGACGGCTGCCGACGTGGTGAACGACTACCCGGAGGAGCAGCTCGCCGGCATCTTCCGCCTCTACGGCGAGCTGAAGAACGGCCGGCAGGTGGCTACGGCCCTGGTGCGACAGCGACAGCAGCAGCGCATCGACACTACCGGCCAGCTGCTGGAGGCCACGGAGCGCCTCTTCAACCGTGAAAGGGAGAAGAAAGAGGTGGCCAAGCTGTTTCAGGCGCTGCGCATCGAGGTGAACCACGAGCTGGAAGCCCTGCGCCAGATGCTCCACGGAGCCTGCGCGGTGCTGCGGCCGGGCGGGCGCCTCAGCGTCATCACCTACCACTCGCTGGAAGACCGCATGGTGAAAAACATCATGCGCACGGGCAATGTGGAGGGGCGCGTGGAGCAGGACTTCTATGGCCGCACGCAGTCGGTGCTACACATTATTAATAATAAGGTGACCGTGCCCTCGGCTGACGAGCAGGAACGGAACCCACGCAGCCGCAGTGCCAAGCTGCGCGTGGCAGAAAAGAATGAAGAGTATGAGTAAGGAAGAGAACAAGCCCAAGGCCCAGGCTCCCCTTTCGTCCCCCGAAGGGGACACGATAGACTTGTCCGCCGATAGCGAAACCATAGAAGCCCCCTCGGGAGCCGTAGGGGGGGCAAATGAGGCTTCTGAGAACTTGACCACCACGCTGGAGAAAATCAAGCGGCAGGCCCGCGAGAGCGACGAGGCTCCCGCAGCGTCGCTGCGCTTCCGCGACATCCTGGGCGGCGACTATCTCTGGGCGCTGGTGCGCAACCAGGTCTGGCTCATCATGCTCATCGTCTTCATCACAACGGCCTACGTTGCCGTGCGCTACCAGTGTCAGCAGGATGCCATCGACATCAGCCAGCTGGAGCGCGACCTTGTCGACGCCAAGTTCCAGTCGCTCTCCAGCTCCAGCAATCTCACCCGTATGAGCCGCCAGAGCAACGTGCTCAACATGCTGAAGCAGAACAACGACTCGCTGCTGCACATCAGTCAGCGGCCACCCTACATCATCGAAGTGCCAGAGGAGTGAATGGAGAGAGTTAAGAGTTAAGAGTTAAGAGTTAAGAGTTGAGAGTTAAGAGAGGATGAGTAAGTTTAGGAAAGATAAGGTTTTGCCCCGCTATTTGACCATAGCCGTGTTGCTGTCGCTGGCGGGTTTGGCTGTCATCGTCAAGGCAGGCTATACCATGACGGCCGACAGGGATTATTGGCTGGCCGTGAAGAAGAACCAGGTGAACCTGGCCGACAGCATCAAGCTGCCCAACCGCGGCAACGTGCTCAGTTGCGACGGCCAGCTGCTGGCGGGCAGCATTCCTGAGTACGAAATCTTCATCGACTTCCGCGCCGGCTACAACAAGAGGGAGCCTGAGGACACCGTCTGGGCGCACAAGCGCGACACGCTCTGGCACGAGAAGCTCGACAGCCTCTGCGACGGCCTGCACCAGATTTTCCCCATGAAGACGGCTGAGGAGTTCCGCGAGCACCTCATGGAAGGCTACAACAAGAAGAGCCGCTACTGGCGCGTGTGGCGCGGAAAGATTGACTACGCCACCTACAGTCAGGTGAAGAAGTTGCCCTTCTTCAACCTGCCGCGCCATAAAGGCGGATTCTGGGGCGAGGAGTTCCCGGCCCGCCGCCATCCCTTCGGCTCGCTGGCCGAGCGCACCATCGGCTCGCGCGACACGGCACGCTACGGCGTCGAGCTGGCCTACGACTCGCTGCTCAAAGGCACCTACGGCATCGCCCATAAGGAGAAGGTGCGCAACAAAATGGTCTACGTCACCACCACGCCTCCCGTCGATGGCGCCGACGTCGTCACTACCCTCGACGTGGGCATGCAGGACTTGGCCGAACAGGCACTGCTCGAAGAGCTCAACCTGCGCGACCACCTCATGGGCGTGGCCATCCTCATGGAGGTGCAGACGGGCGACGTGAAGGCCATCGTGAACATGGAGAAAGGCGTCGACGGCCTCTATCGTGAACGCCTGAACAACGCACTGGGCTACCGCTGCGAGCCCGGTTCGGTGTTCAAGACGGCGTCGATGCTCGTCGCCCTCGACGACGGCGTCATCGACACCAGCTACGTCATCCATACCGGCAACGGCCAGATGCGCATGCACGGTGCCACGATGAAGGATCACAACTGGCACCGCGGCGGCTATGGCGACATCAATGCCGCACGGGCCCTGGAGGTGAGTAGCAACGTCGGCGTGAGCTACGTCATCGACCATTTCTACGGCTCCAATCCCTCCAGGTACGTCGAGGGCCTCTATCGTGTGGGCATCGGCGAGGACTTGCAGATTCCCCTCAACGAATATCGTCCGCCGAAGATTCGCTATCCCGACACGAAGACCACCAACCGCAGCCTCTACTGGAGTAAGACCACACTGCCGTGGATGAGCATCGGCTATGAGACGCAGATTGCGCCCATCAACACGCTGGCTTTCTACAATGCCATCGCCAACGACGGCAAGATGGTGCAGCCCCGCTTCGTGAAGGAGGTGGTGAAGGACGGCAACGTGGTGGAGGAGATGCCCCCCGTGGTGCTGAAGGAGCAGATAGCCCGTCCGGAGGCCATCAAGACCATGCAGACCGTGCTGCGACATGTGGTCAGTCAGGGTCTGGGCAAGCGTGCCGGCTCGCCCACCTTCCAGGTGGCCGGCAAGACGGGGACGGCGCAGGTGTCTGACGACAAATATAACTATCACACCGGCCTGCGCTGCCACTGGCTCAGCTTCTGCGGCTATTTCCCCGCCGACAAGCCGCGCTATTCGTGCATCGTCTGTGTGAAGACCACTACCGGCCCTGCCTCGGGCGGACTCGTGGCAGGCTCGGTGTTCCACAACATTGCCGAGGGCGTCATGGCGAAGGACATCCGCATGGTGGCCTCGAACGCCCGCGACGAGAACTCGGTCTTCGTGCCCAGTGTGAAGGACGGCGACCAGCAGTCGGCTAATTATGTGCTGTCGCAGCTGGGCATCAACGGTGCCACGGTGAACGGCGCACAGCCTGCCGACGACGGAGTCATGCCGAATGTGGTGGGCATGGGAGTGCGCGACGCCGTCTTCGTATTGGAGAAGGCGGGTGTCAAGGTGAAGGTCAGTGGCACGGGGCAGGTGAAAGGCCAGAGCATACCCGCCGGCACTCCGTTGCATGGCGGAATGACCTGCCAGTTACACTTAGGATAAACAAGAAATAGCGATATGAAACTGAGCGAGATTATTAAGAATATCAGCGTGAAGACCGTCGAAGGGCCGGCTGACGTAGACATCGTGGATGTGGACATCGACTCGCGCCGCGTGGCTGAGGGACACCTCTTCGTGGCCGTCCGCGGTACGCAGACCGACGGTCATCAGTACATCGGCAAGGCCGTGGAGCAGGGCGCTGTTGCCGTGCTGTGCGAGGAAATTCCAGCAGGCATGGCGGGAAAAGTCACCTTCGTGGTTGTCGATTCCACCGACGACGCCGTGGGACCCGCAGCAACCGCTTTCCAGGGTAATCCTACGGAGCACCTCAAGCTGGTGGGCGTCACGGGCACCAACGGCAAGACCACCATCGCCACATTATTATATAATATGTTCCGCCAGCTGGGCTACAAGTGCGGACTGCTCTCCACCGTGTGCAATTACATCGAAGGCGAGCCCATCCCCGCCAGTCATACCACGCCCGACCCCGTAGAGCTGAACCGCCTGCTGCGACGCATGGTGGATGCCGGCTGTCAGTACGCCTTTATGGAGTGCAGCAGCCACGCCATCGCCCAGAAGCGCATCGGCGGGCTGAAGTTCGCCGGCGGCATCTTCACTAACCTGACGCGCGACCATTTGGACTACCACAAGACGGTGGAGAACTACCGCGACGCCAAGAAGGCGTTCTTCGACATGCTGCCCAAGGGCAGCTTTGCCATTACAAATGCCGACGACAAGAACGGCATGTTCATGGTGCAGAACACCAAGGCCACGGTGAAGACCTACTCGGCACGCTCGATGGCCGACTTCCGTGCCCGTCTGGTGGAGTGCCACTTCGAGGGCATGTATCTGGAGATGGACGGACGTGAGGTTGGCGTGCAGTTCATCGGCAAGTTCAACGTCAGCAACCTGCTGGCCGTCTACGCCACCGCCGTCATGCTGGGGCAGCAGCCCGAGGACGTGCTGGTGGTGCTGAGCACGCTGAAAAGCGTGGCAGGACGCCTGGAACCCGTCCGCTCGCCCGAGGGATTCACCGCCATCGTGGACTACGCCCACACCCCGGACGCCATTGAGAACGTGCTGCGTGCCATCCACGAGGTGCTGCAAGGCAAGGGCAAGGTCATCACCGTCTGTGGAGCCGGCGGCAACCGCGACAAGGGCAAGCGCCCGCTGATGGCGCAGGAGGCTGTGAAGCAGAGCGACCGCGTCATCATCACCAGCGACAATCCCCGCTTTGAGGAGCCGCAGGACATCATCAACGACATGCTGGCTGGACTCACCCCGCAGCAGATGAAGAAGGTGGTCGCCATCGCCGACCGCCGCGAGGCCATCCGCACGGCTGCCATGATGGCTCAGAGGGGCGACGTCATCCTCATTGCCGGTAAGGGCCACGAGGACTATCAGGAAATCAAGGGCGTGAAGCATCACTTCGACGACCGCGAGGTGGTGAGAGAGGTGTTTGGAGTTAAGAGTGAAGAGTTAAGAGTGAAGAGTTGAGAGTTAAGAGTTTAGAGTTGAGAGTTAAGAGTTTAGATTATGCTGTACTATCTGTTTCGTTTTCTAGAGCAATTCGATATACCCGGGTCGCACCTCTGGAGCTACATCTCCTTCCGGGCCCTGCTGGCGCTCATCCTCTCGTTGGTCATCTCTGCATGGTTTGGCGAGAAGTTCATCAAGTGGATGAAGCGCCGCAAAATCTTTGAGACCGAGCGCGACCCCTCCATCGACCCCTTCGGCGTGCAGAAGAAGGGCGTGCCCACCATGGGCGGCATCATCATCATCGTTTCGCTGCTGGTGCCCGTGCTGCTGCTGGGCCGCATGCGCAACATCTACCTCATCCTGATGATTATCACTACCGTGTGGCTGGGATTCCTCGGCTTCATGGACGACTATATTAAAATCTTCCGCCAGGACAAGGAGGGACTGAAGGGAAAGTATAAGATTATAGGCCAGGTGTCCATCGGTTTCATCGTCGGACTGACGCTCTACCTGAGTCCCGATGTGGTGATGCGCGAGAACATCAGCGCTCCGGCACAGAACAAGACAGAAGTGGTGAAGCACGAAGCCAAGGAGCACAAGTCGCTACAGACCACCATCCCCTTTAGCAAGCACCACAACCTGAGCTACAGCGAAATCATGTCGTTCGTGGGCAAGCATAAGGTTGCTGCCGGCTGGATTCTCTTCGTCTTCATGACCATCCTCGTGGTGACGGCCGTGTCGAACGGCGCCAACCTGAACGACGGCATGGACGGCATGTGCGCGGGCAACTCGGCTGTCATTGGCGTGGCGCTGGGCATTCTGGCCTATGTCTCGTCGCACATCGGCTACGCCTCCTACTTTGATATTATGTACATTCCCCACAGCGAGGAGCTGGTCATCTTCCTCTGTGCCTTCGTGGGCGCACTGATTGGCTTCCTGTGGTACAATGCTTATCCCGCCCAGGTGTTCATGGGCGACACGGGGTCGCTCACCATTGGCGGCATTATCGGCGTCTGTGCCGTCCTCATCCATAAGGAGCTGTTGCTGCCCGTCCTCTGCGGCATCTTCTTCGTGGAGAGCCTCAGCGTCATCATCCAGACGCAGTGGTTTAAGATTCAGAAGAAGAAAGGCCGCCGCGTGCGTGTCTTCCGTGCCACGCCGATACACGATAACTTCCGCAAGCTCGACTCGCAGCTCGATGCCACGTCGCGCTACATGCTGAAGGGCTGGCCCCACCGCCCCTTCCACGAGTCGAAAATCACCATCCGCTTCTGGATTGTGACCATCATCCTTGCAGCATTCACCATTATTACGTTGAAGATAAGATAAATGAAGAGAATTGTCATCCTTGGTGCCGGCGAGAGTGGTGCAGGAGCCGCCGTACTGGCCAAGCAAGAAGG
>ERZ842401.7304-NODE-7304-length-11362-cov-42.755284_pt1 | contig 11362 bp, 13 predicted proteins | sample MGYA00521270_ERZ842401 | MGnify/ENA primary metagenome ERZ842401 (study PRJEB31892, sample SAMEA3878208) | bioreactor metagenome | biome: Moose rumen | place: Sweden | collected 2011-10 | study: EMG produced TPA metagenomics assembly of the PRJEB12797 data set... | reverse complement strand
TAAAACCCTGCACAAGAAGTTCAGATATGGTGTGCCTATCATTATCATTGTTCAAATTGCATTAATTGGTTATTTCCTATATGAACAGTAAGACGGATCCGATGGGCAGAGCGATTGCCGATTATTTTAAGACGAAAAAGGCAAGCAAGCTCAGAGTGTTCTCCCCGATGTTTGAGGAGGATGAGATACCCTTGACTACCCTCTTCCGCAGTTACAAGTCAATGCCGGAAATAGAACGTAAAGCTCTAGATATGGCAAAGGGGAAAGTGCTTGATGTCGGGGCTGGATCAGGTTGTCATTCACTTGTCCTTCAGGAAAAAGGCTTGGACGTGACCGCTATTGACATATCCTCTCTTTCCGTTGAGACCATGAAAGAACGAGGTATCAGGAAAGTGTTGGAACAAGACTTCTTCACTCTGGATGGTCAATACGATACCATCCTTATGTTGATGAATGGTATAGGAATAGTTGGAACCTTGGAACGTTTGCCAGAGTTTTTCAAGCAACTCGACAAGATTTTGGCTCCAGGAGGTCAAGTCCTGTGTGATTCATCTGATATAAGCTATGTTTTCGAAACGGAGAATGGTATCATCGAATTGCCCGAAGATATGAGTTATTACGGAGAGCAAAGTTTCCAGATGCAGTACAAAGACACCATCGGAGAACCCTTTGATTGGCTCTATATTGACGCTGAGACCTTGAAACAAGTAGCAGAGGCTAATGGCTACATGGTTGAGGTCGTTGCAGAAGGTGAACACTACGATTATTTGGTAAAGATAACAAAACAGGAATGAGTTTCATCAAGTACATAGCAAACGAAAGCCACTACAAGGAAGTCCTGTCTCTGGTGGGGAAAGCCAAGCAGACTGTATGGATAGGAACGGCTGACATCAAAGACCTGTATGTTGATGATAAGCCTTTCCTTGCCATCCTCGCTGGTCTCTTGAAGAAAGGTGTGGAGGTCAGACTGATTCATGCCAAAGAACCAGGAACCGCATGGAGAGAAGATCACGAGAAGCACCCTATCCTCTATGACGGTATGGAGCGTGTGCTATGTCCGAGAGTCCATTTCAAGCTCATAATCATTGACAGCAGCATCGCCTACGTCGGTTCTGCGAACCTGACTGGCGCAGGAATGGGCATGAAATCGCCGCGAAAAAGGAACTTCGAGGCTGGCATCCTGACTGATGATCCAGAAATGGTTGAAGCAGCCATTGAGCAGTTTGATAATGTATGGATTGGCAAGTTCTGTAAGGACTGTGGCCGTAGAGAGTATTGTTCTGACCCAATAAAGTAAGAAGATGGAACCAAGGAAACATATAGCAGCAGAGAGGAAGAGGTGTGGTTCTCATAACTGCGCCCAGGCCATCCTCTGTACCTATGCAGACAAAGTAGGATGTCCTGACTGTGTAGCCGATGCAGCTGAATTTCTGGAAGAACTGTTAGATGACTAGGATTGAGCGAGAGAAGCAAACCGTCCGTAAGATGATTGAGCTGTATTGCCGTCATCGGTTGAAGAAGGACAAAATGCCAGAGGAATATCAACATCTGGCAGAGTTTGCTTGTGTAGAAGGCTATAATCGGTTGAAGAACTGGATTAAACGAAAGAAGGGTTAATTCATTTGACCGCATCTGATATATACATGCCCAGCCACACAGCCAGGATGCCTATGACCACACTTGCACCTACATAGAGTGCCATCTGCAAGGCATCGCCAGCCTTCATCATACTGAATGACTCGTTGGCAAAGGTGCTGAACGTGGTAAAACCGCCACAGAAGCCAGTTACAAGCAGCAGTTTCATTTCTGGTGAGACAACTCCCTTGCTGACCAATCCCACCAACAATCCGATGATTAGCGAACCAAGGATATTCACAGCGAACGTTCCCCAAGGCCATGAAGCAACGTTCATTCCAGAAAGCAGGTAGCGGCATGCTGAGCCGACAGCACCACCCAAGGCTACGAGTAAGATATTCCTAATCATAGTCTCTTGATTAGTTTTGCGGGAATACCGCCAACAACAGTATTTGGTTCTACATCCTTGGTAACAACGGCACCTGCACCCACGATGGCATTTTCTCCAACTGTCACACCAGGAAGAATCGTTGCACCAGCACCTATCCAGCAGTTCCGCTTCAATACAACGGGTTTGCAGGTGATAATCTGGTGTTCCTCTGGGTCATGATTGTTGGATATAATCTGGGAATTGGCTGCCACCAGCACGTCATCCTCGATGGTAATACCACCTGCCGACATAAACAGCGAGTTGTTCATGATAACCACCCGCTTGCCAATCTTCACGTTCTTGCCTCTGACAACCGTAGTGGGTGTCATCAGTCGGCTACCTTCCCCAAACTCTCCAAACAACTGCTTCACCAATTCATTATACTCGTCGGTATAAGGCATGGTGTGATTCAGTTTGAAACATAACTGAGCGTCCTTTACGCCCAGCTCCCTCTCTTCAGGAGTCTGCTTCCGCATATCAATTCTTAGTTCTTCCATTTACTTTGATCCTTTTAATAGGTCGAAGCACTGGCGGCGGTGAATAGCCAGCGACCATCGCGCTTGAAAAGTTGGAAACGGAGTTGGAGTTGCCACGTGTGGCGGCCACCTCCGAAGACGGCAGCATTGACGCGGCTGCGGCCCGTAAGGGTGGCGCGATTGCCGTCCACCTTGATGTCCATCTGCTCATGCTCTGCCGAATAGTAGTTCAGCGTGCCGTTCATGATGGACAGGATATAAACTTGCTTCGGTTGGCGCATCCCCGTCATGTGAGTCAGCACGAATTCGTCGGCATGAACATGGTTGAGCGTCGCCGTGTCCTTGGCTATCATCGCCCGATACATCTGCTTGTAGAGGGCTTCAATCGCTTGCTTGTCATCCATACGCTTAGCGGATAAAGTTTGTTGCGATACGCTGGGGTTCTGTCTCTGGCAGTCCGGCTGCCTCGCGCTCACGGGCGATGGCACGGATAAGGAAAGCCATGTTGCGACCCAGAACGCGCATAGTCTGTAGTCCTTCTTCATCTCGTAGAACTTCTTCGGCGGTGTTGCCGTGTACCAAGTTCCAGTAGCGGCTGGAGGCGATGGGCATCTCGCCATGCAGGAAATACTTGTTCAGTTGGTCGAACGTGGCGGTAGTACCGGCCCGTCGAGCCGACGCCACGGCGGCGCCCACCTTCATGCGCTTCACCTCGGCAGGCACGGAATAGAACAGGCGGTTCAGGAAACTGGTCATCGTGCCGCTGACAGCTCCGAAATACACGGGCGAGCCAATGACGATGCCGTCGGCCTCGCGGAACTTCGCCGCCACCTCATTGACCATATCCTTATCGAACACACACTTACCAAGTTCACGACACTTGCCACACCCGATGCATCCCCGGATGTCCTTATGCCCCACGTGGATTATCTCTGTCTCTATGCCGTTCTGCTCCAGTACCTCTGCCACCACGCCAAGGGCCGTAGCCGTACAACCCCTGGCATGTGGACTTCCGTTAATCAGTAATACCTTCATTTTTCACTTTTCACTCTTCACTTTTCACTTCGTTCATCTCCATTCCATAAACATCTTCGTCACTTCGCCGTCGTGATGGTCGAAGAAGAGGCTCTTGCCCGTGTCGAGCGTCGCAATCTGCGCCATGTCGTCGGCAGTCAACTCAAAATCGAGAATGTCGAGGTTCTGCGCCATGCGCTCCTTGTGCGTTGACTTCGGGATGATGATGACACCACGCTGCAACAGCCAGCGCAGGGCTACCTGCGGAATCGACTTACCGTAATTCGCGCCAATCTCGCCCAGCAATTCGTTCTGGAAGAAACCGTTGCGCCCCTCGGCCAGTGGTCCCCACGACATGATGCGGCAGTCCAGTTCATCCATGTACTTCTGCGGCTGAATCTGCTGGTTGAATACGTGCGTCTCCACCTGGTTCACCATCGGCTTCACCTCCACGTTCGAGGCCAGGTCGATGAGGTGGTCGGGATAGAAGTTGCTGACACCGATAGCCTTCATTTTGCCCTCCTTATAGGCCTCCTCCAGCGCACGGTAAGCCCCGTAGCGGTCGCAGAAAGGCTGGTGCAGCAGCATCAGGTCGATGTAGTCCGTCTGCAACTTCCTCAGACTCTCGTCGATTGAGGCCTTCGCCCGCTCGTAGCCGTAGTTAGAGATCCAGACCTTCGTCACCAGGAAGATGTCTTTGCGCGGGATGCCGCTCTTCCTAACGGCATTGCCCACGCCCTCCTCGTTGGCGTAAGCCTGCGCCGTGTCAATCATGCGGTAGCCCACCTCCAGAGCCTCCGTCACACAGCGTTCACACTCCTCGGGTGTCACCTGGTACACACCGTAGCCAATTTGCGGCATCTCGATGCCATTTGATAATCTTACAGTATTCATATTCGTTGTCGTTTTAGAATTCAATTTCGACCGCAAAGGTACGAAAAAATCCGCAAACCGCTGTTACACGATTTGCGGATTGTTTTACCAAATTTGCGGTTAAGCGAGTGCAAAAGGAAAATTTACTTTCATTTTGCCGAGCGTGAGCAAATTCAACGGAGTCAGATTTGCGGAAAAGCGATGAATACGGATTATCCGAAGTTGTAGCCACAGATGCTGCCAGAACCGCTGTTGTCAGAACCGCTGTTGTCAGCCCCCCCTTCAGATGAACCACTGCCACCGTCAGAAGATGAGTCGTTTTCGTTATCGTTTTGGTTTTCGTTATCATCCGGCGTTCCCCCGCCGGTGGTGATGGTGCCTACTCCGCCCGCCGACGTTCCACTGCCGGAAGAAGTGCCGCTGCCAGAGGACATACCGCCCCCCCCCCGGCGAGTTTCCTACAGGTTAGGCGGAAGATAGCGAAGCTATATCGTTCGCATATCGTTGGGCTATCGTGCGGATAGTGTGCGGATAGCGTGGCGATACCCTTGCAGGCCGATTGGTGTTGCAAGGGGGTAGGAAGGGGGGAGAAAGCAGGATATGGCCATTGGATAGATTTACCATTTTATCACCTCCTCCCCTGTAACTTCAATGCTACGTCGGGCACATCGGTGATGATGCCATCGATGTTATGCCGTAGCACTGCCTTTAAATCGGTTTCATCATTGGGTGTCCAAACGTTCACGCCGATACCTCTGGCATGCATCTTAGCGCAGAGTTGCGAATCGAGTTGCAAGGAGTGCCATTCCGGATGGAGATAGTCTAACTGAAAGTCAAGCCCATCGACATATTTGGCGACATCAGCTTGCAACTGGAACTGACTGGAAACCTCATTCCAGTTGGCCCCAGTGAAACTACCCGCCCACTGCCGGAGTATTTCCAAGATGATATCCTCTGGAGTTGCGCCGGCTATGCCGAAGGACATGAAGTCCTCTTTATAATCGGGCATATTCAGGTCGGCGACAGTAAGGTCGGCCAACGGTTTCGTATGATCGATGATGATGCCGTCGAAATCGACAAGTTGGTAAAACAACTGCGGCAGCATCAGGGCACCAACACGGATGTCGGGCTGACGCTGTTTCATCTCTTTCAGCATGGAGTGATTGAACGCAGACACCATGACACGGCTCTTGTCAATGCCCGAACGGTCGATGGCTTCGACAATGAGGCGCACATAGTCGGCGACAGGATGCAGCGGAGCCTTCATTTCCAGATTGGCAAACAGGCCAAGTGCTTTTGCTTTCGCCAAACATTCGTCGAGTGTGGCAATGGGTTCGCCTGTAAACTTGCTTGAGAACCAAGAGCCGTAGTCGTACTGACGTAATTCCTCCAGGGTCATCTCTTGAATATAGCCTGTGCCGTTTGAGTTTCCGTCAATATTGTAATTGTGAGCCACTACGAGTTGGTTGTCCTTGGTGATGTGAATGTCGGTTTCAAAACCATCGGCCCCCATGTCAAACGCCGCTTGGAACGCCGATAGCGTATTTTCAGGTGCATAGGCAGAGGCACCGCGATGCGCCATAATACGGGCAACAGGCTTTTGCTCGTAAGAAGCGATGCGGGTGGCCACATTCTCACGCAGATTGCTGATAAAGAAGAGCCAGTCGAAAGAATGGTAACTGGCAGTACCGAAGATGCCTGTGTTTGCATGGCGATAGGCTGAATTAGCTGTCGTCACGATGACACCGCGTTTCAGGTCTATAGTGGCATCGGATAATCCCTCAGTCATATGGGCTTCTATGGCGGCATCGGCTCCTATTGTCTGGATTTCATTCACAAAACCAGCCATATCTGTAACGAGCAAAGAACCTTTGTTCTCGTCAACAGAAGCGGGCGTGGCATCACGTTTCCAGTTGAGAGGATTGATACTCAGCGAACCACTGGGAGCCACAACGATGTTACGTTGTGTGTTGTTCTCGGCACCTTCTACATTCCACGATACAATGACACCTGAGTCATCGGCACCTTCGGCAAATTTCAGGTGCGAATACTTTTGTAGGTAATCGGTAGTCACCGCATAGCCCAAGGGATAGGCAGCCACCATGCGCTTCAAATAGTCGGGATGCTGTTTAAAATAGTCTGCCAACAGAGCTTGTGTGACGGCAGCCCCCTGGGAGTGCCCGGCAAGGAAGAACGGACGCCCCTGATTGTAGTGCTCAAAATAGTAGTCAAGTGCCTGCGTAGGATCTTTACTTGCCTCGTAGTGCCATAGTTCTTGGGCTTCCTCCCAAGACACCTCTCCTAAATATTCAGCATCAACCTGCCGATAATAGGGACAATAGACATTACAATAATTGCCAAACACGGCCAGAGCGTGTATGGTAGAACAGATGAGTCCACCATAGCGCATCGTTTGGTTGTCAAGACTGGCTACTCGACTGGCTTCACCTTCAGCGACGCTCCATGACGTGGGTTGCAGGTAAAAAACATCGTAAGCTTTGTCGGCTTTTGATGGCAGAGCCGCCCAGTTGTTGGCATTACTATAGTCAACGGGAGTATCCCAAGCCTCATAACCTGGGAGGTTTTTCACCACAGCAGGAATCCCATCCGCAGGCTGCGGATTGGGATTCACGGGATTGTCGTTACTATCGGTACACGCCGACAATACCACAGCCATTATCACAGATACGGCAATGGCAAGACTGTTCTTCATTTGCCTCATTGCTCTTTCTTTATGAATTCGATAATCGTGGTCAGCGTATCACCGAATTTATTCCAAACATTGCACGCTGTGACGGTCACTTTATAGTTCTTGTCTGTAGGTAGTGGACCAAGATTGATGATAACGGTTTCTGCCATTTCAGATTCCTGAGCCGTTGAGTAAATGTCCGACTGATATTTGCGGTAGATATGGTCTCCCACGCCGCTTGCGTCACTGATTGTTATCAAGTAGTAGTAGACCTGCGAGCCATTGCCGCTGGCTCGTGGGAATGAGAGGATAGGCTTCCCGTCATTCTTGTCTACCTTGATCTCTGCCGAAGCAGGGAATATAGGACCTGGCTTTAGTGACCGGTCATAACCATAGGTGGTCAGCGAGTTGCGGTAGCCGGGAGCATTAACAATGAAAGGCTGACCTATTTGTTCGCCAAGTCCACAGTCATAGCAGTGAATGCGGGTTGTACCGTTCTTATCTACTTCGAAGAGTACAGCTTGCGGGTGCTTGTCATACTCGTCTATCAGTTGTGCAGTGCCGTTCCCCAGGTTGTAGAAGTCGTTATCTGAGATCAGATAGTGCAACGGACCGATGTTCATCATCGTAAACCTATCTTGCATGATGTCACGCTCGTTGTTCATGGAGTAATGGGTATGGCCCGACAGGAGGAAAGCCTGTGGATATTTGTCGAGGATGGGCTTGATATAGTCGCATGCCCACACCATCTCTGGTACATCGGGCGATGTATAATCGCTACCCGTCACGGTATTGGTGATGGCCAGATGTGACAGTACGAAAATAGGCTTTGTGGGGTCGGCTTTGCTAGCCTCCTCCATTTCGGCTTCCAGCCAACGGAGTGTCGGCTCCAGATAGACACCCTGGCTCCACTCATAATTATCGACGTTTATCTGGATGAAGTGTATGCCGTTGACCACAGAATGGCGTGAGTCGTTGGCACCAAAGGGTTTGATGTCGGCAGCATACGCTGTGGCAGGGAGCGATGCCTTCATGCGCTGTGTGAACTTCGTCTCGCCTTCGTTAAAAAGGTCGTGATTGCCAGAGGCAAAGATAAACGGTTTGTCCTTGATGGTGGGTTCGGCAGTAAAGTATTTCACCAGCGTGTCGATTTCTGCCTGAAGACCATTGTTGGTCAGGTCGCCGGGTATTGCCAGAGCATCGAGTCCACGTGGAGACTTTTCTGCCAGAAATGGGAAGGCCATCTGGAACGACTCGTTATTATGAAAAGTGGCCTCCAACAGCTTCTTCATGTCTACGCCCAGATCCTCTGGTGTTAATCCTTTGGATCTGATTTCATCCTCAATACCCTTCATGCTGGTAGCAGGGTCGATCATAATGTGGATGTCACTCATTCCGACAAAGGCGAGCACCACGTTGTTTTCGTCAAACTCGGGTGCATCTGTCTCTGCCTTGGGTACGGTGGGGTCAGTTGCTGGATTGTCGTTGTTGTCAGTGCAGGATGCCGTGAGTCCTGCCAGCACTGCGAACATCACCGATGCCGCCAGTGCGAGGTAAGTTTTCCTTTTCATTTGCGTTCTGTTTTTAGCATGTTAATAAAGTTGGCGCAAAGATACGGAAAATGCACCGCAGCGACGGTGCATAATGGAAAAAGGTGTGATGCAAAATGGAAAAACCGTTTCTGGCTATAGGGATGCGGCGTAGTCGGAGGGTGAAATTCCCATGATCTCCTTGAAATTGCGCCCGGCAGTGGTGCGAGAGCGATAGCCAGCCCGATAGAACAGGTTTTCCAGATTCTGGTTGGGCTTACTGCGCAGTTCGATAACGATAAAATCAACACGGCGGCGATTGACATAGTCCTTGTAGTTGGTGCCGCCGTATGTGGCAAACGCCTGATGCACGTAGGTCTTATTACTGCCTACCAGCCGGGAGAGCATATCTACCGTCAGTTCAGGATTCTTCCATGCCTGCTTTTCGTCCAATTCATGTTTGATGCGTCGCCACAGGTGGTCTGAAGTATCTGCCGAGACGGAGGCGGCAATGTCACTTGCTTCAGGATGCGCTTGTATCTCTTCGTGCTCTTCGGCAGTAGGAGCGGAGGATGAAATGGTGACAGGCATCAGCCTTTCCTCCAACTCGAAATAAGTATAATAGACAAAGAAAAGCCCTACATATACCTGATGAATCAGGTGAAAGGGCATCCAGAGCGTAAGCTGGTAGCCAAAGTAGAACACTGCCATCAGTGCAATGGCCAGCGTGTAGCGACGCACCCAAGAGCTGTCGGCACTGGAATGTCGCCAGTTGAACGGCAAGATTAGCAGCAGTATCATATAGACGGCAACGATGCTCACCGTCAGTACGCGCCACCACACGTTGAACTCAGTGATATAGGTCAATATGTCACCTGCATGTGTCAGCAAGCGGAATGGTATCTTTAATAAATAAGGTAGCGACACCAGCAGCCACGGTAGTATAAACAGCAGTACCCGCCGCCATGAAAACCACCGAGGGCGCATGACAATTACGGGATAGAAGAAATATAAGATCAAGCACAGCAAACCGAAGAAGCTGTGCTCTGGCGACAGGATGTTCGTATAGATATTGGCATCAGGATGACCTATGTACTCGAAATACTTACCCACCGACCATACCACACAACTGAAACTCACTCCCGCCAGCACGTGGCGTGATTTGTCGCCAGTCTCCCTGCGGCGCAACCACAGCAGGATGCTGCACGACAGACAGAGCGTCATCTCAATGGTGGTGGCTATGATGGCAAACTGAAACACAAAAAACTACTTGTTCAATACAAAGTTGTTGAGCTTCTCGATAATAATTTCCCTAGCTCTCTCAGGACTGACTTCGTGACTCATAAGGCTTCGATTTGCTCGCTTGACAATCCTGTGGCCTCTGCAATCTGTTCAATGGTCATCACGTTCATGGCCTTCAGTTTGCGGGCGGTGTCAATCTTCAGCTGTTCGGCTTTTGCCTCGGCTTTTGCTTCAACCTTTGCCTCGACTTTTGCTTCGACTTCAGCAATAGCCTGCTTTATCTTCTCTTCTGCTTTTCTGTTGGCTTCTTCCACGGCCTTTTGCTTTGTCTCCTCTTCGTATGTCCGTTGTGTGCTGACCCTGTCCCAGAATTTGTCGTAAGCACGCATCTCCTCGTCACTGAAAGCTGCTCTCTCCACAATCTCAAGGGCTTCGTTCACTTCGGCATTCTCAAGCAACTCTGCCGGCACTTCCTTGGTATTCTCGTTGATTTCCGTCAGGAAACGAAGCCACAGCACCTGCATCTTCTTCTCAGAAAATGTCGTAGGTTTGAACTTTGGCAACTCCACGAAAACAAGGTGGAGGCCATCAATCACCCTGTCCGTGTATTTGTCGTGAACAAGATGATAGTAGTGGTAGTAGTCATCTACATCCTCCAGAAATCTTGCATTGACGAAGTTCAGGGCATAGACGGGTTGAAGACCTACATAGTTCATGCCCTTTTCTGTCTGTGCAACGTAAGCTTTCGAGGCATTGAGCAGCACGCGCTTCTTGAACGATTCCGTCCAAGTCATCTGCATCTCTACGATAAACTCGCGCTTCTTGTTGTCCTTGCAGCATACATCCACAATACTGTATTTCTCAGCCTCCGTCCTATCGGGAATTTTCTCGGCAGGCCAGTATTCGATGCTCTCCACCCGCTCGTCATCTTTCAGGGGCAAAAGGGCGTTGAGCAAACTGATGACGAGGTGCTTGTGCTCGCCGAATATCTTCTTGAAAGTCAAGTCGGCTTTCGGGTCTAAGTACTTTGCCATAATCGCGTCGTTTTATGATTACGTCGGCAAAGGTACGAAAAGTTTTTGAATATTAGTGCGTTTCGGTGGAAAATGTAACAAAAAGCGGGCGAAGATGTATCGTTTTGCCATCCCCGCCCGCTGATTTGATGAATTTTAGCCTGCTACTTCATTATCTTCGAGCCTCTGATTAGTGCGTAGCCTTCAAATACTGCAAGTCTCCGTACCAATAACTGGCGGTACAGCCACCGTCGATGAGCAGGTCGGCACCGCTGATGAAACGGCCACGGGAGGACATCAGGAACTCGGCCAGGTCACCCACCTCATCAGGCGTTCCAGCACGACGGGCTGGCATACCCTCAATCATCTTCAGATAGCCATCCTTGCGCGGACCGTGCAGTTCGTCGTTGGCCAGCGGAGTGATGATGATGCCGGGAGAGATGCTGTTGATGGTGGCACCGCGACAGCCCCAGCGGGTGGCCTCGTACATCACTCTCAAAACATTGCAGCGCTTCGAGTAC
>ERZ842401.7303-NODE-7303-length-11365-cov-48.753669_pt1 | contig 11365 bp, 8 predicted proteins | sample MGYA00521270_ERZ842401 | MGnify/ENA primary metagenome ERZ842401 (study PRJEB31892, sample SAMEA3878208) | bioreactor metagenome | biome: Moose rumen | place: Sweden | collected 2011-10 | study: EMG produced TPA metagenomics assembly of the PRJEB12797 data set... | reverse complement strand
CCGCCGCGGCGGTAGTGGTCCTTCAGCTCGTCCAGGTTCTGATATTCGGGCCAGTAGTTCTGGAAGTCGGCATCGGTGGAGAAGGCATCGAGATAGGTGAACACGGCGTTGCCCTCCACATGGCCGGGGTCGCTGACGTTCAGGTGCTGCGGGTCGGTATACATCGAGCGCACCTTCTGCCACACCTCGTCGGCCGAGTCGGAGAGATAGATGCAGTTGCCCAGCGATTTCGACATCTTCTCCTTGCCGTCGGTGCCTGGCAGACGGCGGGCCGTCAGGTTCTCGGGCAGCATGATCTGCGGCTCCACGAGCACGGGGGCATAGATGTTGTTGAAGCGGTTCACCAGCTCGCGCGTCACCTCGAGCATGGGTTCCTGGTCTTCGCCTGCGGGCACAGTGGTAGCCTTGAACAGGGTGATGTCGGCAGCCTGCGACACAGGGTAGCAGAAGAATCCCAGCGGAATGTTGGCCTCAAAGTTGCGCATCTTGATCTCGGTCTTCACTGTGGGGTTGCGCTGCACACGGCTCACGGTGATAAGGTTCATCAGATAGGTGGTCAGCTCGGCCAGCTCGGGTATGTGGCTCTGTATGAAGAGCACGCACTTGTCGGGGTCGAGTCCTGCCGACAGCCAGTCGAGGGCCACGTTGACAATGCTCTGGCGCAGCTTCTCTGGGTTGTCGGCATTGTCGGTGAGGGCCTGCACGTCGGCCATGAATACGAACATACGGTCGTAGTCGCCTGCGTTCTGCAGCTCCACACGACGGCGCAGCGAGCCAACGTAGTGGCCCAGATGCAATTTACCTGTAGGGCGGTCGCCCGTTAAGATTACTTTTCCCATATCTTTGTTACGTTATTTAAGTTTCGCATTCGCTCAACTCCTTTAACTCCTCAACTTGCGATAGTTGAGTTACGTTATTTAAGTACCTAAACAGTTATCTCCCCACAGATGCTCTGGCTCATCAATCGTCGCACCATGTCGGGGTTGTCATATTTGGCCTGCAAGTACATCAGCTTGGTGACGGCGGCCTCTACCGTAGAGTCGCGCCCGCTGATGACACCTGCCTCCTTCAGCTGGTAGCCCGTGTCGTAGCGCCCCATCTCTACCCTGCCCTGCAGGCACTGGCTGATGTTGACCACCACCTTGCCACGCTTCGTAGCCTCGCACAGCGCCCTGATGAGCCAGGTGCTCTGCGGCGCATTGCCCGAGCCGTAGGTGCGCATGACGATGGAGCGCAGGTTGGGTGTGGCAATGATATGGCGGATGAGATCCTCGCGTATGCCGGGGAAGAGCGAGAAGATAATGACGTTGGCATCGAGAGCAAACTGCGGTGTGAACCGCTGCGACTGCTGACGGTGTATGTACTCGTCGTGATAGGTTATCTGCACACCGGCATCAGCCAGATGGGGATAGTTGAACGACTCGAAGGCGTTGAACTCGTCGGCGCTCTGCTTGGTGGTGCGGTTGCCGCGCATCAGGTGGCCGTTGAAGTAGATACCCACCTCGGGCACCATCGCACTGCCGTCCTGTCGCTTGGCCGCAGCTATCTCTATAGAGGTGACCAGGTTCTCCTTGCCGTCAGTGCGCAACTGACCGATGGGCAGCTGCGAGCCTGTGAGTATCACCGGCTTGGCCAGGTTCTCGAGCATAAACGACAGGGCCGAGGCGGTGAAGGCCATCGTGTCCGTGCCATGCAGCACCACGAAGCCGTCGAAGTCGGCATAGTTGTCGCTGATGATGTGGGCCAGCTCGGTCCACAGCTTAGGCGACATGTCGCTCGAGTCGATGGGCGGTGCAAACTGGTAGGTGGCTATCTCAGTGTGCTGGGTGGCCATGAACTCGGCACTCTCCAGCTCGGGCACGTTGCTGAGCAGATGCTCGAAGTCGAATGGCTCCAAGGCACCCGTCAGCGGATTGCGGTTCATGCCGATGGTTCCGCCTGTATAGATAAGCAACACCCTGCTGGTCATCGAGAGAGGTCAGAAGCTAAAGTCCAGCTGGACGTCCACCATATTATACGAGTAGCGGCCGATGGTCAGATTGTCGTAGTTGCGTGTATGCTCGTTCACACGGGCATACTCGAGGTTCAGCTTCAGGTTCTTGGCCAGCAGATAGTCAACGCCCACCTCGTAGTTCACCTTGCGTATGCCCCAGGTGGCCTCGTTGCGATAGACGTCATAGCGGGCCTTGGCGTGCAGCTTGTCCTTTATCAGCGGCACGATGCCCAAGGCATAGAAGCCGTCCGACTGGTCGCCGTCCTTAGGCTCGGCGCCGAGGCCCTTGCTGTGTATATACTCTGCACGGAAGGTGTAGTCGTTCTTCTGATAGTCGGCCGACACGGCATAGCGGTCCTTACGGCCTACGCCAGCGCGTGTGCCTGTCCATCCGAACACACCCAGACGCACCTCGGGCACAGGCATCACCCACAGGCCGCCGATGACGTCCTTGCGGGTGTCGGCATCCTTGCGGTTGATGCCCTCGCCGTTGAACACGCCCACCTGGTAGTGCAGCCAGTTGCGGCCATCGATGGGCAGCACGTCGCCCTGCACCTGCACGCCGATGTCGCGGCCGTTAGATGCCTGCTCGCCCGTGCGGTCGCTGAAGCCTGCCAGCTTGAGCACAGCCTGCGAGTAGTTCATAAAGCCCTGCTTGATGGGGTGCATGGGGTTCTCGAACGTGAAGGGACGCTTGAACTGGCCGGCCTTCACCTTGACGAAGTCGTACTTCTGCCACTCGGCAAAGGCATCGACCACCCTGGGCGACGAACCCAGCGACGAGGTGTTGCCGTTTATCTGCATCTGCACTTTCCAATACCAGTCCTGCTCTATGCGGCCCTCCAGCGCCAGACGCAGCAGGCGCAGCTGGAAGGTGTTCTCCTCGGCATTGGTCTTGTCTGAGGCCTGATACTGGGTCATGCCATAGCCGCTCAGCTTCATGTTCTTCACCCAGGCGGGCAGCTCCACGGTCTTGCTCTCCTGTGCGCTGGCCCCAATGGCTACAAACGCAAGGGCCAGCATTGATAAGTAACTACTCAAATTCAGTTTATACATAATTGATATATTTGTTTTACGACTACGAATTTTTCGAATGTTTAAGACTACGAATTCTTCCTCATTCTTCCTTATGCGCAGCAATTCGTATAATTCGTGAAATTCGTAGTTGATATTATGATATTTATGTTCATCTGTGTCATTGAGGGCGCTTCACCAGCAGCACCACGTTCTCTACATGGGGCGTGTGGGGGAACATGTCAACGGGCTGCACCTCTGCCACCCTGTATTGCCCGTCGAGGTCGTGCAGGTCGCGGGCCTGCGTGGCGGGGTTACAGCTCACATAGACTATCCTCTCCGGTGCTGCCCGCAGTATGGTCTTCACCACGTCGGGGTGCATGCCGGCACGCGGCGGGTCGGTGATGATGACGTCGGGCCGCCCATGCCGGGCTATGAAGTCGTCGGTCAGTATGTCCTTCATGTCGCCTGCATAGAACAGGGTGTTGGCTATGCCGTTGACGTCGGAGTTCACCTTGGCGTCTTCTATGGCCTCGGCCACATACTCTATGCCTATGACCTGGCGGGCCTGGCGGGCCACAAAGTTTGCTATGGTGCCAGTGCCCGTGTAGAGGTCGTAGACAAGCTCGCTGCCAGTCAGCCCGGCAAACTCCCTCGCCACGCTATAGAGATGGTAGGCCTGCTCGGTGTTGGTCTGATAGAACGACTTCGGCCCCACCTTGAACCTCAGGTCTTCCATCAGCTCGAAGATATGGTCCTGCCCCTTGTAGAGCTGTATGTCCAGGTCGCCTATGGTGTCGTTGCACTTCTGGTTGTCCACATACATCAGCGAGCTGATCTGCGGAAAACACGCTGCAATGTGCTCCATCAGTGCCTGTGCCTCCGGCTCGCCGCCCGTCTCGTCGTAGTGGAACTGGAAGATGACCATCCACTCGCCCGATGCCGAGTTCCTGATGATGACATCGCGCAGCAGTCCCACCTGCGCCCTCAGGTCGAAGAACGACAGGCCGTGCTCCACGGCATAGCGGTGCACCTCGTTGCGTATCTCGTTGTGCAGGTTGTCCATAAGCCAGCACTTCTCTACAGGCAGTATCTTGTCGAACGCCCCGGTGATGTGGAAGCCTATGGCAGGCTGATCTTTCAATTCTTCATTCTTCACTCTTAATTCTTCATTGGTCAGCCACCGCTTGTTGGCACAGCCGAAGTCGAGCTTGTTGCGGTAGGCCTGCGTCTTCACGCTGCCCATGATGGGGCGCAACGGCGGCAGCTCCACCTTGCCGATGCGGTGCAGCTGGTCGTAGACTTGCTGCTGCTTGAAGCGCAGCTGCTCCTCGTAGGGCAGGTTCTGCCACTTGCAGCCACCGCACACGCCGAAGTGCTGGCAGAAAGGCGTGGCCCGCACCTCGCTCTTCTTCACAAAGCGCACCACCTCACCCTCGGCAAACGAGTGTTTCTTGCGCCGCAGCTGCACGTCGCAGACATCGCCAGGCACACACCACGGCACAAAGACCACCAGCTCGCCCCAGTGGAACAGGCATCGTCCCTCGGCGGCCACCGCTTCTATAGTAACCCCCTCCAGCAGGGGCAGTTGTTTCTTCTTTCTGGCCATTGCTTGCTAATTTGCCTGCAAAGGTAGAAAATAATTATGACTTCACCAAACAGACCGCCACTTTTTATTCTTACGGGCTTGCTCCATATACCGTCAAACAGCAAAACGCCATACATAATTTTTTTGCCAAAAAAGTTGCAATCTTGCCATTCGCCACATAACAAACTGACAATGCTACAGTTACAGGCTTGCAACATCATTGCAAGAATGGCAGATAAAGATTTTTTAACACAAAACCAGCCCATTTTAGCCCCAAAATCATCAAAACCCATCGCTTTAGCAGGAAATGTAAGTTGAGGAGTTCGGGCGGATGTTCGGGCGGATTTGCAATCCGACCGCTCGAATATAAGGATTTATAATCCGATGTTCGGGCGGATTTGCAATCCGACCGCTCGAATATAAGGATTTATAATCCGCACTCCCCGCGTGTTTCGCATTACAAATGCTAATATTCACGGCGACCGGATTGCAAATCCGGCCGAACGCCACGAACGTCAGATACGTCAAAAGCATTTTACAAACAATTACAAAAGCTTTGTAATTGTATTACAAACGCTTTGTAATGGTCTTACAAACGGTTTGTAATGGCGTTACAAAAGGTTTGTAAAAGTCATTATAAGTTTTTCAAGTTTCGCATTCGCTTAACTCCTTTCGCTCGGCTTTGCCGCTTGGCTTGTCCAAGAACTCCTCAAATTGCGAAAGTTGAGTAAGTTTCAGAGAACGTGTGGAGCGCGACAGCCCCGAGGGCTATTCGCGCTCCACACTCTGTATGGTCTGACTATGCCAGCTACTGTCTTAGAAGAACAGGTAGCGGTTGTCGGTGACGTTGGCCTTGCGATAAAGCTCCTGCATGAAGCGGCCTGCAGCCTGCTGGGCCTGCTGACGCAGGGTCTGCTCCTGCTGCTTGGCATCGAACTTCACACCCTGGCGCTCCTGACGGTCCTGCACCTGGAAGAAGTAGACACCGCCATTGCCCTTGACGGGCTGTGCACTCACGGCACCGGCCTTGGTGGCTGCCACGGCACCGCTCAGAGCAGGCTCGCTGGCACCTGTGGCCTGAACGAAGACAGGAGCGGCGAAGGTGATCTGGCGAACGGTGTCAACACGTGCGCCCTGCTTCTGTGCATCGGCGATGGTCTTCACGCCCTGCAGCTTCTTCGACAGCTGGTCGAACTTCTTGTCGCGCATCACCTCCTGGGTGAGTTCGTCCTTCATGCTCTCCCAGTCGCGATAGCCAACGGGGTGAACCTTGGTGAGGGCGATGACGAGAAGACGGTCGTTGTTGCCGCACTCGTAGAGGGGCGACACGTCGCCGGCCTTGGCGTCGAATATCCACTTCATAGCCTCGCGTGTGCCGCGGATGTTGGCCACGTTGTGCTCGTAGTTGGCAATGTCGGCACGCTCCTCGACAGTGAAGCCGAACTTCTGGGCGTTCTGCTCAAGGCTCTCGAGGGTCTTGTTCTCGCTGACATACTGGCTGAACTTGTTGTAAGCGTCAGAATAGGTCTGCTTGGAGAAGTCGATGGTGTGCTTGATGATGGCCACATCGTACTTGTCGACCATGTTCCTGCGGTCGGTAACCTGCAGGATGATGTTGCCCTGCGAGAGCTCGACGTTCTTCAGCTCGTTGACGGGCGAGGTGAGGATGTTGTTGATATAGTTCTTCGACTCGGCGTCGATGACCTGCGAGTTCTGATACTGAGCAGAGGTGAGCCACTGCTTGGCACCGTCCTGGTTGTACTTGCGTGCGATGGAATCGAACGGAGCACCTGCCTTCAGGGCCGTGAGGATGCTGTCGGCGGTCTTGCGTGCAGCGTCGATAGAGGCACCGCCCACCTGGATGGCGCGGAACTCGATGGAGTCGGGCTGCTGGCTCTTGGCGATGAGCTTCACCACGTTGAGGGTGTTGTCGCTGCGAGTCTCGAAGGGAGCGGTGGTCTGGCCAACGGTCATCGAGTCTACACGTGCGGCAATATCGCTGGGCATGGCCTGACGGGTGACAGGCAGACCGATGTAGGCCACTGACGACTGTGCCTTGCGCACCACGTCGGCAGGAGCGTCGCCGTTCTGCAGCTGCTGCTGAGCCTCGACCATGGTCTTGTTGAGGGCTGCACGGTCGGATGCAGAGGGCTGCACCTGAAAGGCCACATACTTGATGTCGCGAGTCTCCACTTCCTGCTTGTACTGCTCCTTCTGCTCGTTGTACTTAGCCTTCAGCTCAGCGTCGTCGACCTTGACGTCGTTGTCGTTGATGCTGTTATAGGCCAGCGAAGCCAGGAGAATGTTGCTCTCGGTGTTCTGGTCGGCAAACGATGCCTTGGCCGAAACGGGGTTGGAGAGCAGACAGCTGCTGAGCAGGTTCTGGTACTTCATGGTGAGGGTCTGCTGGCGCAGCGACTTCTCGATGAACTTCCAGTACTTATAGACGGTCTGATACTGCTCGTAGAGCTGCGGGTTCTGTGTCTCGGCGGTCTTATAGTCGTTGAGGAACTTGGTGAGTGCCGACACGTCGAAGCGGTTGGTCTGCTGGTTGAAGAACGGCGTCTGCATGAGCATGGGGTTGGTGCCCTCGCGCAGCATGTTCTGCAATTCCTCGTCGGTAACGGTAAGGCCCAGTTCTTCTGCCTCGCTCTCGATGAGCTTGTTCTGCACGTACTGGTTCCACACCTGGTCTTTCACGCGGTTGAGTTCTTCTTCACTCAGGTTGTCGCGTCCCTGCGTCATCTTCAGCACATCCTGGTACTCGTCGACGAGTGCCTGGAAGTCTTGCACAGAGATTTTCTCACCTAACACTTGGCCCACCTGCTGGCGCTGCTGGTTTTTCGTGGCTTCGCACGAACGGAACAGCTCTTCAGCAATGAAGGCAAACAGGGCCAGACCTATCACGGTTACGAGGGCCGGCCCCCAGCTTCTGATTTTTCCAATTGCTGCCATTTAGTTGTTTACTTTTTTAATTATTTATTCTTTCTATTCTTTCTGATTTTCAAATTCAGCCGACAAAATTACTAATTTTGTGCGAGATAACGGCATTTTTTTGCAAAAAAAAAGCTTTTACGCCCTTTTTTACACAGTCAATACGCGTTTTCCCGCCGTTTTTTTTTCATTTTTAATAAATAATGAGTACATTTGCAGCAAAATTAACAATATTGAAGAAGCCAACCGCTATTTCTTCTTCATCCGTCCACGGCGCTTTGGCAAGTCGTTGCTCTTGAACATGCTGCGACAGTACTACGACGTGAACAAACGCGACCTGTTCGACCGGCTCTTCGGCGACCTCTGGATTGGGCAGCACCCTACGGAGATGCGCAATCAATACCTGGTGCTCTACCTTGATTTCTCCATGATTTCTGGCGGGCTACAGGATTATCAGGAAAGTATGGCAACCGTCGGCGCCCACCACCGTGGGCGGCTATGCCGACATCTACCTGCAACCACTGCTCAACATCTTCCCCGACATTGAGCACTCGTATGTCCTGGAGCTGAAGTACCTGCCCGCCCGTGCCACTGATGCCGAGGTGGAACAGGCTGCGGAGAAAGCCCGCGAGCAGCTGCTGCGCTATGCACAGGGCGTAGCCATTGAGAGCACCTACGCCCCCACCCGACTGCACAAGCTCACCCTGCTGTGGCGCGGCATAGAGCTGGCCGTGGCTGAGGAACTGTAAGAACTGCTTAACTTATTCTGCGGTGACCTTCAGGCGTACAAGTTCTATCTTTGTGGCGGTGTTCTTGACTATCTTGAACTCGAAGCGACCGATCTTCACCACTTCGTTGAGTTTGGGGAACGACTGGTATTCGTGCAGGATGAGACCGCCAACGGTCATGTAGTCGTCGCTTTCGGGCAAGTCGAGGTCGAAGAGTTCGTTGACCTTCTCAATCTCGAGGCGTGCCGAGAGCAGATATTCGCCGTTGTCGAGCAGCTTAGAGATGTAGTGCGTGGAGTCGTGTTCGTCCTCGATGTCACCGAATATTTCCTCAACGATGTCTTCAAGTGAGATGAGTCCGCTGGTGCCGCCAAACTCGTCGACCACCACGCCAAGCGACTTCTTCTGCTGCAGGAAGATGTGCATCATCTTGCTGGCCGCCATCGTCTCGGGCACAAACGTCATCTGACGAAGGCACTTCGTCCAGTCGGCAGGACTGCGGAACATCTCGGAAGAGTGTATGTAGCCCACGATGTGGTCGATGTCCTCGTGGTAGACAACAATCTTAGAGTGGCCACTCTCAATGAACTTCTGTTTCAGCTGCTCTATGGTGCAGGTGTCTTCTACGGCATCAATCTCCGTGCGTGGCACCATGCAGTCGCGCACCTTGGTATCGCTGAAGTCGAGCGCATTCTGAAAGATGCGCACCTCCTCGTCTATCTCCTCATCGTCGGCAGCATTGTCGATGCTCGACTGGACAAGATAGTCGAGGTCTACTTTCGTAAACACGTTGGCATCGGCATTCTTGCTCATCTTCACGCCAAACAGCCGGAGAAGTCCCTTTGACAAGAGCGTAGCAAACCGCGAGATGGGATAGAGCAGCACATAGCACAGCCATGCAGGCACGGCAAAGAAGGTGAGCATGGTGTTGGGATTGCTCTTGAAGATGGTCTTTGGCAGGAACTCGCCCGTGAAGAGCACTACGAGCGTGGACAACAGCGTGTCGGCAGTGACGCGGGCACCGTCGTTCAGATTGTAGAACAGGGTGGCATCGAAGATCTTGGCAAACAATATGCCGTATATGACCAGGGCAATATTGTTGCCCACGAGCATGGTCGACACAAAGTTGTTGGGATGGCGATAGAAGAGCGAGATGGCCTTCTGGGCGAGTCCGTTGCGCTCTTTGTCCATCTCGACGAGCAGGCGGTTGCTCGACACAAAGGCAATCTCCATGCCTGAGAAGAAGGCCGAGAAGACCATCGTGACGAGGAGTCCTATGATGAGAGCGGTCATTCAATTATCAATTTTCAATATTCAACAATCAATGTTGCGAGGCATGCCTTGTGGCGGCTGGCCTCAGCTGTGGCTCAGTAGCAGCACTGTCGCCTGGCGCAGCAGGCGTGGTGCCGACCGCAGGGGCAGGCTGGTTGTCGCCCTCGATGTCGCTGGCCACGAACGAACCTTTAGAGTTCGACACATAGTAGTGCTCCATGCGTTCGTCGCTGCGGAAGTATGATCCCTGGATGGTGCGCTCGGGCGTGATGACACGCGAGAAGACATTAGAGTAGAACTCGTGGCGCGTGCCGTCCCAATAGAGCTCTTCGCTCTTGTAGATAAGGCCGTTCACATTGCGAATGCTCACACGTCCGCGCAGCTTCCACAGGCGCAGCTTGTCATAGTACCAGGCAGTGTCGGCCTGGATGAAGCCCTGGGTGTGGAACTGCTCGTCGAACTGTTCGAAGAAGATGCCTTTCATAAACTCCCATCGTGAGGGCTGCCGCACGGTGTTCACGTCCCACTGCTCGGTGACGATGCGATACTTAATGACACCAGAGTCGCTGATGAGTGTGTTCACGCCATAGGATGTCATCATCGACACCGAGTCTTCCGGATTGACAGCCGGTGCCGTGTGCTCCTGCGCCTCGCTGCACGCAGTAAGGAAAATGAGAAAAGAAAAAAGACGCACAGCCGACAGCCGCGTCAGCGCATTTCTGCGCAGGCGTTCCACGGGGTCGGAGAGCTTATCATCAATCATTTGTCATTTATCATTTAGGCTGGCAGAGCGACCGCAACCTGCTAATCAATCTTCCACTTCATGAACCAGCGCTCGTTGAACGTCAGGCCGATATTGATGCGGAACGTATTCTCGGTGATGAAGTCCTTTGCCGAGGCATGCACCCACTGAGCGCTCACATTGAGCACAGAACGGTTGTTGTAGTGATTCTGCAGCGGGAGGCCAAAGCCCAGACTCATGCTGAGTTCCTTCGGTCCCTCCTGCCCATTTATATTATAATAAGGTGTAGAGTAGCCTGCTCCGAAGCGATAGTGAACCCGCTGCAGATAGTGCAGTCCCATATTGTTGGGCACATAGTCGGCACCCACATTCATCTTCCAGCGGTCTTTCAGCACATCCGACTGCAACACATAGGTGTCGCCCGCAGAAACGGGAAAGTCGGTACTGCCCCACTGCTGCATGGTAACGTCGGCAGCGACCACCAGCTGCTTGCCATGATTCCACGCAAGACCCAGGCCGTAGCTCATGGGCAGCTGGAGACCGTTGGCAACGGTCAGCGTAGTGGTGTCGCGCGAACCGGTAGTGCGCGAGTTGATAATCTGGCACTCCGGATCGGCCCCCAGCTTGTGGCCTATGCCCACTGTGGCTCCTACCGTGAGCAGGTCGGCGGCATTGAGCTGCTGCACCCACTGCACGCCGAAGTCGAGCTTGTAGTTGCTCACCGTGGCCGAGTAGTATTTCTGCAAGGAGTTGATGTAAGTGGTGTTGCTGGTGGTGACGTTGCGGTCGATGTTGCCCCACAAATAAGCTATGTTGGCACCCACAGAGAGCTGTGGCAGCAGCTGAGCGCCAACGCCCACGAAGGCCTGACGCAGCCCGCCTTCACCTGAATAGGTGCTGGTCACACTGCCATCAGTGCGGTTCAGATAGTTGCTCGAACTGTATTTATAGCCCACACTACTGAATGGCAGCAGGCCGAAACTCATGCCCACGCCCTTGAGCAGGCGGAACGAGCCTACGGCATACTCGAAGTTGGCGTTGTTGGCATTGACGCTGGCACCATTCTCCTTGAAGTTGACAATCTGTCCGGACAG
>ERZ842401.7302-NODE-7302-length-11366-cov-3.139157_pt1 | contig 11366 bp, 5 predicted proteins | sample MGYA00521270_ERZ842401 | MGnify/ENA primary metagenome ERZ842401 (study PRJEB31892, sample SAMEA3878208) | bioreactor metagenome | biome: Moose rumen | place: Sweden | collected 2011-10 | study: EMG produced TPA metagenomics assembly of the PRJEB12797 data set... | reverse complement strand
TGATTGGCTACAATGTTGAGGCAGGCTCATCGAACGACGCGAAAGGCGCTGTAGAGCTTACACTCAGCTACCCGTCGGCGCTTGCAGATAGCGTGACGTGCGCCTTGTATACGGTGGCAGAAGAAGCAGTCGATTCTTTGACTGCAGCAACAGGAGCCCTTTCGTATGACAACACGGGGCTGTATTATTACGCGGTCGCCACGTTAGCGGAAGATACCTCAAGCGTGTTTACCGGCTCTGCTATTCCGGTTGGCTCGTACACGGCAGTGTTCTCCTTCTCTAAGGACGGCGTGTCGGTCGGTACCTGGTCAGATGAGGTACACGTTGTTGCTAATAACACCAGCTACGACACGGTAGAGGTTTCAAGCCTTGATGACGTCTACAGCATTACGTATGTACGTTCTGTTGGCTCAACAACACAGGTAAGCTTTAGCCGACACTCAGATACGATTACGCTTCCTGTTGCTATTGATAGCAGTGGAGAGGCAGTCGAGGATGCAGTTGCAAGCGGCTATTCATTCTGTGGCTGGTACACAAGTGATGCCTACGATGACGATAAGCCGGTTACCTCTATTGAGCCAAGCACGCAGCGCCAGAGCATTTCGCTGTACGGTCGCTACGTAAAGACGGTAACTAATCCAGAGAGCTTAACGCCCGCCTTTGTTGGCACGCTTACGAGCACAAGCACAACGGGTGCTACGTCATCTACCGCAATGGTTGGAAACACCGTTTCGGTGAGTGCTTCTTCGCTTGATTCATCTGCAACGTACCAATGGTATTATGCTGAAAGCGCAAGTGACGTTTGGACTGCGGTGAGCGGCGCTACCGCGGCAAAATATGTTGTTCCGGGCGCTTTAAGCGGCATGTATCTGCGTGTGTCAGTGCAAAATCCATACGTGATTACAGGAAGCGGCGCCTCACTTTCCTACCACACGGTACACCTTGCCGTAGCCCACCACGTCATTTATCAACAGTATTTGTTTCATTTCCTTGAATTTGGGTGCAAAGGTAGACATTTATTTTCACTTAGCCAACAAAAAAGCAAAATCTTAGTGCTGTATGACTCTCAAAACATGCTTTATTGTCATTTTTACACCTCTATATTCCGTCCACATTCATCAAAAGCTGGTCTTTTTGTAAATGTCTGGGAATAAAGTGGTTGTGATTTTCCCGTCTTTATATTTATCCACATCACCAAGCATATGGACTTGTTTTGAGTGAAAAAACGTCGTAACTTTGCACCGTCGAAACAAGACAAAGCAATTTTAACTTATATATTCATTAACATTCTAAATTAAAACAAAAATGAAAACGAACGTAAAGAAACTGATGATGGTTTTCGCAGTTACCGCAATGGTTGCTTGCTCAAACAACAACGACCTTTTTGATTCAACAGTCATCGAGCAGAACGCCAAGGCTTCTTATGCCGAGAACTTCGCCAAGAAGTATCCCAATGTGGATCTGAACCGCAGCTGGGACTTGAGCAGCAAATCATTTATATATAGTTTGCCTACTGATGGAAAGGCACGTACACGTGCAGGAGAAGGTGCCATCAACCGTGGTAACTGGTATGAGGTAGAGAATACAACGCTTACTTGGATGCACGACCAACTCGAAGAGGGCAAGGACAACCGTAGCCTGGGTAATCCTTTCAAGATGTCCATCCCCAGCACCGATTTTACCATTGTTCCCATTTATCAGGGTCAGGCAAGTGCCATGTATAATTTGCATGCCGTCATCGATGGCGTGGATTATCTGATCTGGGAGAAGTCAAATAATGATAACAATCTAGGTGACATCCAGATTAAAGACGGCGATAGCGACCAATGGCACAATCTTCATGGTGGAGGCAACTCATGGGAAACCTGGAATAGCCTGTTTAATACAGACGGTGGAGACAAGTGGCTTGCAGACGGAAGCCAGAATATCGTAACCGACGTTCGTGCCAAGACGATTGAGTTCAAGGGTTTTGAAGTGGGAGCAGAAATGTATCTCTACCTTGATATTACAGCATCTGGTAATGGTGAATGGGGTGGAAAGTACAACTATGTGAATAATGTCGGTGCACAGCAGTCGTCACTGAAGGGTAACATGCTGGCCCTGAATGTTAGTCGTCCAAGCAACCTGCCAGAGAACTATAAAGCCATGATCATTGGCTGTGAGGATGCTGACCTTGTAGATAGCGACTGGGATTTGAACGACCTTGTGCTGCTGGTATATGGTGAGCAGATTCCCGAACCCGTTAATATCGAATATGGTACACCAGTGGTTGAGACCCGTACTGTACGTTATCTGATAGAGGACCTCGGTGCTACCGATGATTTTGACTTCAACGACATCGTAGTAGACGTAACAGAGACCCGTACTACCACACCTACCATTGTAAATGGAGTTATCAAGAGTTGGTCAAGCACACCTTATACACAGACTGCAATCCTTCGTCATCTCGGTGGAACCTTACCCTTCACTCTGAAGATTGGCAATACAGAACTTGCAGAGATGGGTGGACAGTCAACATTCCAGACCAGCCCGAACCTGGAATTTGAGGTGACAGGTTGGAATCCTGATACCCACAACATCAATGTCCAGGTACAGCAGCAGGGCAATCAGGGCGTATTCAACAACATTGGTTTCCCGAAATCAGGCGAAGCACCCATGATTCTCGCTGTTAATCCTTCGCAGAATTGGATGTCAGAGCGTCAGAGCATACCTGAGAGTTGGTTCGAAATTCCATCAGCTCAGTAAGACATATCAACTTATTATCAACGAAATAAAAAACGACTCAGTTAGATTTTCATACAGGTCATCAAATACAATTTGGTTATATTAGTTAGTTATAGTTAGTAGTTAGTTTTAAGAAAGTTCGTTTTTTATGTGGGGCGGTGCATGCGGGAGCATACACCGCCCACATCGTATCAGGCAAGTCCGATATTCTTCACCTGTTTCTCAAACTCCTCACGGTCGCCGATGGCCTTGTTCTTCATACGGGCACGGTAGTTATAGATAGAGTTGGGAGAGTAGCCGAGGAACTCGGCAATGCGACTGCTCTCCTCAAGTCCGAGGCGGATGAGGGCGAAGATTCGCATATCGGTAGTCATCGATCCGTCTTCGTTCAGGTCGATGCGGCATTCTGGCTTCAGGAGTGCGTTAAACTCTTCGACGAAAGTGGGGAAGAGATGCAGGAATACGTTGTCGAAGTTCACAATCAACTCCTTCAGTTCCTCTTCCTTCATCTGTTGTGAGTTGGTCAGTTTCAGGATATCTGCATACTGATTGGCCTTCACCTTACGGTTGATCTTGATGCGATAGGCCTCGAGCTTGTCGATATAGCCGGAGCAGAGCCCCAGGAACTTCGTGATATACTCCTCTTTCACGCGGTTGGAGTCGTGCAGTTGCAGGTTCGACTGCGACAGCTCGTCATTGGTCTGCTGTAACTGTTTGTTCAGCTGTGACAGTTGCTCATTGGTCTGGGCCAACTCGTTTCGGGCCAAGGCCAACTGTCGGCGCTTCTTCGATACATAGATGAGCAACAGCAAGAGTACGATGGTCAGCAGACTGATGATACCCACCGTCCAGCGGAGTTCGCGGTTGGCCGATCTCAGCTGGTCTTTATACTGGTCGTTGATCATGGTCAGGATAGGAGCCACGAGCCATGAGCGCATGTGAGTGCTGAAGCGCGAGAGGCAGTTCCATGAAAAGTCCATGTAGCGATAGGCTCGGTCGAGGTCCTTGTCGTCACGGATAATCGAATTAGCAAGGCTCCAGAGTGCACCCTGGTCGTTGATGGCATTGCGGATGTCTATCAGTGCCGACTGTATGAGCCAGTAGCGCTGCATCTCCACATCGCCCATTCGCCTGTAGATCTCCGAGCGGTAGAAAGCCATGATGGCGAAGCGGCGGGAGCCAGGCTTGCAGGCTGCCAGCCATTTGTCGCAGTAGGGCAGGGCCTCTTCGGGCTTGTTCTGGTTGTTCAGGATCATGGTCTTCAGGGCAATCCACGACGACGAGGTGCTGTCTATCTGTGCCATGAGGGTGTCGCGGATGGATCGCTGCATGGCGAAGAACTCTTCTTTAAGCTTCGGGTCGTGTGAGTAATAGCCCATCTCACCATACATGTGGTTCATACCCGAGAGATACTGCTCCAGCAGTTTTCCGTTCAGGTACTGTTTAGGTATCTCGTTGAAATGTATGCGTGCCTCATTGTAGAAACCGGAGTTGGCCAACTGATAGGCCAAGTTGACGAGTGCCGCATATTTCAGGTCGTCGCGGCCCATCTTTTCTGCCAGTTCGATGCAGCGGTAGTGATAGGCAATGGAGGAGTCGTTCTCAAAGGGTGTGTACTCTTGATAGATCTTTGTAGCAGCATCGTATCGCTCCTGGTCGGTATTGGCACGGCGGTAATCATCCTTTAGCGACTCGAGGCGGTCGGTCTTCTGCTTCAGGAAGTAGTCGGCAGAGTCGAGTACGGCGTCGAGAACGGTATAGAGTGAGTCGAGATTCACCTTATTTCCTGCAGATACGAACAGCGGTAACGTAATAGTTAGCAGCGTTAGAATGGCTTTTTTCATTGTTAAGTTCCCTTTGTTTGGTGCAAAAGTAAGTAAAATGTTTCAAAAGACAAAAAAATATCCTTTATTTTTTCTAAATTTAATATAATATCGTCTATATTTCATCCCCTTTCATCTATATTCCGGAATTCCGCCGATTTTTGTAATCTGCTGATTGATAGGCCGTTGGCTTTTGTGTCCGATTTACACCCGTCCACATTTTGGCCTTTGCTCTGGAAAAAGATTCCATTTTTCGTCGTAACTTTGCACCGCAATCAGAATCGCGACTTATTATCAACTATTCATAGTATTAACAAAACAATTTATGGAAAAAAACAGGATTCTAACTATGTTGCTCGCACTGATGGTGTCGATGTCAACATTCGCCCAGTTCTCAGGAATACTGGGCTCTGTGACTGACGAGAACGGTGAACCGATTATCGGTGCCTCTGTCGTCGAGAAAGGAAACACCCAGAACGCCACCATTACTAATATGGATGGCCAGTTTGCCATGAAGGTAGATGCGGGTGCTACCCTGATTATCTCTTACATTGGCTATCAGACTGCTGAGGCTAAGGCCAAGAACCAGATGACGGTCGTGCTGAAGGAAGATGCCCAGGTACTCAACGACGTGGTGGTCATCGGTTATGGTGTCCAGAAGAAGAGCGTGGTGACGGCCTCTATTGCCAAAGTGGGTGAAGAGGTTCTGAAGCAGACGGCTCCCGTACGTATGGATAATGCCCTGCGCGGTCTGGCCTCTGGTGTACAGGTCATCGCCGGTGACGGTCAGCCTGGTAGTGGTACACGTGTACGCATCCGTGGTATCGGTACCATCAACAACTCCGACCCGCTCTACATCGTCGACGGTATGCCTATCGGTGGTGGTATCGATAACATCAATCCAGCCGATATCGAGTCGATCGAGGTGCTGAAGGATGCTGCCTCAGGTGCCGTCTATGGTGCCCGTGCTGCCAATGGTGTCGTACTCGTTACCACCAAGCGTGGAAAATTAGGCAAGCCTCAGGTAGACTATAACTTCTCATACGGATGGCAGAGTCCTTGGCGCAAGCGCAAGATGCTGGATGCCGCCGACTATAAGACCCTGATGACCGAGGCTGCCGGCTATGCCGGTGAGGAGGCGCCCGCCTTCGGCAATGCCAATACCAACTGGCAGGATGAGCTGTTCAATAGCGGTGCCCCTGTCCAGAACCATCAGATTAGCCTGAGTGGTGCCACCGAGCGCGTTAACTATTTCTTCTCGATGGGTTACTACGATCAGGAAGGTATCATCGGTGGTAACTACAACAAGTCGAACTACAGACGTTGGACTTTCCGTACCAATACCGAGTACACCGTATTCGACGAGAGCAAGGAGCGCAACTGGCTCAAGTCGCTGAAGTTCACGGTGAATGCCACCTATTCTCGTATCCACAGCATTGGTGTGACAGCCGGTTCGCTGACGGGCTCAGTGCTTGCCGATGCCCTCTTCATGGATCCTACGATGCCCGTCTATGCCAACGACGAGAGCCAGCTGCAGCCCTACGACCGCAGTCTCTACGGCGAGCCCGTCTACGACCAACTCACTGGCAAGCTGCTGGCCATGCCGAGCAGTAACTTCAACGAGCTGGCCAATCCGCTGGGCCGTCTCTCTGCCTCTCCTGGCACGAAGAACAACTCTGATAAGATCGTAGCCAACCTGGCGCTCGACTTCAATATCTGGGATAACCTGCGCTATCGTTTCTCTTGGGGCTCCGACCTCGCTTTCTGGGGCTCCGACGGTTGGGGACACCCCTTCTATCTGAATGCCAACAACCACAGCGACCAGTCGAGCGTATGGTCGGAGATGAACCGTGGCTATACCTGGCAGATTGAGAATGTGCTGACTTACGACAAGACCTTCGGCGACCATTCGTTCAACGTCGTACTCGGTCAGTCGGCAGAGCGCTATACCAGTCGCAATGTTGGCGGTACCCGCTGGGACCTGCCCGAATACCTCGACAGCAAGGCCAACATCAACTTCGCTATTGGTCAGCAGACCGACGGGCGCATGTCTATCTACGGCGGTGCTGGCGATCCCAACTCACTCTCTTCTTACTTCGGACGTCTGTCTTACAACTATGCCGAGCGTTACATGCTGCAGGCTCCCGTACGCCGTGACGGTTCAAGCCGCTTCGGACCGAACAACAAGTGGGGTACCTTCCCTTCAGTATCTGTAGGTTGGAACGTAACCAACGAGCCCTTCCTCGAGAAGCGTCCCGACTGGTTCACCAACATGAAGATCCGCGCCAGTTGGGGTAAGAACGGTAATGAGAACATCGGTAACTTCCGCTATACCGTGAATGTGGCTACTGGTAACAACTACGCCTTCGGTGCTGGTGGTCCCAACAACCTTGAGAAAGTGTATATGGGCTCTAAGCCGACAGGTACGCCCAATGCCGACCTGAAATGGGAGGAGAGCGAGCAGACCGACCTCGGTATCGACCTGGGCTTCTTCAACAACTCGCTGACATTCACTGCCGACTACTTCATCAAGAAGACCAACGGCATGCTGAAGACCATGGCTATCCCTTCTTACCTCGGCGAGTCGCTGCCTTGGGGTAACGTGGGCGACATGAAAAACTCAGGTGTTGAGTTCGAACTGGGTTACAAGTACCACCGCAAGGACTTCAACTTCGGTGCCAGTCTGAACCTGAGCTATCTGAAGAACGAGCTGACCAACCTGGGTAATGCCGACGGTTTCGAGTCGATGGCTAACGTACACCAGGTAGGCAACGTGGGCCGTGCCGAGAACGGTGAGCCTTATCCCTTCTTCTATGGCTACTCTACCGACGGTATCTTCCAGAACCAGAGCGAGGCCGATGCCTATAATAATAAATATGGTAAGAATGCCGTAGCAGGCGATGTACGCTTCGTAGACTACAATGGCGATGGCGAGATCAACGATGGTGACAAGCACAACATCGGTAACGGCTATCCCACTTGGACCTTCGGTCTGAACCTGACCGCTGCCTATAAGGACTTCGACTTCTCGATGCTCTTCTCTGGCGCACTGGGTGGAAAGATTGCCGACGTGACCCGTCGTCTCGACTGCCGCTATGTGAACCTGCCCGCAGAGTTCATGGACCGCTGGCACGGTGAGGGCACCTCGAACACGATGCCGCGCTTCACCTATCCTAATAATGATCCTAACAACAACTGGACTAACTTCTCCGATCTCTATATCCACAACGGCAACTATGCCCGTATCAAGAACATCCAGCTGGGTTACACCCTGCCTTCGAACCTCACGAAGAAGTTCTTCGTTTCTCGTCTGCGCCTCTATGGGGCTGCCGAGAACCTGCTGACGCTCACCAGCTACAAGGGTCTCGACCCCGAACTGGCCAACGACGCCCTGCCCGGTATCGACCGTGGTTACTATCCGCAGGCCCGTACATACACTGTTGGTTTCAATCTGAACTTCTAAGAATGAAAGAATGAGAAAATGAAAGAATGAAAATATAAAACGACGATAGATTATGAAAAAGTTTAAGATATTCAGCCTTGCCGCAATGGCTTTGACCTTGGGACTGACTTCCTGCGGCGACGAATTCCTGACCGAGGAGCCTGCAAGTCAGTTGCCGCTCGAGGGATATTATACCACCGAGGCCCGTGTACAGGAGGCTATGGTGGCTGCCTACGACCCCATGCACTGGTTCGACTACTTTAATGGTTGGGCTCCTCTCTACATCGTGTGGGACGCTCAGGGCGACGACATCTACGTGGGTGGTGGCTCTACGGGCGACCAGAGCCAGCTGCACCTCATCTCTCAGTATAAGTCGGATCCTAACAACAGCATCGGCGGCGCATGGTCGACAGCCTACTCAGGCATCAACCGCTCCATCCGTCTGATTGAGGACGCCGAGAACTGCGAAGGCCTCTCCGACGCTGCCCGCCGTCAGTATATCGCCGAGGGCCGTACGCTCCGTGCCTGGTACTACCTCGTATTGTGGAAAATCTGGGGCAACGTACCTTTCTATATGGACAACCTGACCTCCCCCTACGTGACACCGCAACTCTCTGCCGACGAGGTTTACAGCAACATCGCTGCCGACCTGGAGGAAGTGCTCGATGGTGGTGCCCTGCCTATGCGTCAGCCCGACGAGTGGGCCGGTCGTATGACGCAGGCTGCTGCCGCCATGATCTATGCCGACTACGTGATGTACCAGAAGGACCAGAACCGCTATCAGAAAGCCCTGGGCTATATGGAGCAGATCATCACTTCCAACAAGTACCGTCTGCTGGCAGGTGCCGACTACGACGACCTCTTCAAGTACGAGACTGAGTACAGCGACGAGATCATCCTCGATGTCGACTACTTTGCAAAAGGCGGCAAGCGCGACTGGGGCTCTGCCAATGCCCCTGGCGGTACTGTCACACCGGCCCTGATCGGTATCGACGGTCTGTCGTATCATGGTGCTGCCTGGGAGTTCAACACTGGCGGCTGGGGCTTCTGCACCGTATCAAAGGAGGTGTACGATGCCTACGACGAGGGCGACCTGCGCCGCGACATCGGTATCCTGAACTTCGACAAGTATATGGAGGATAAGTGGAACAACGAGGGCATCCAGGTGACCTATGGTGGCCGTTATCAGAACACGGGCTACTTCCTCCGTAAACTCCTTGGCCGTCCCGGCGGCAATGAGGGCAATGTGGCTTCCGGCGACTTGAACTGGGGTAATAACCTGCACCTCTACCGTTATGCCGAAACCCTGCTGAATGCCGCCGAGCTGGCCTTGGAAACGGGTAACACCGCCAAGGCTCAGGGCTATTACGACCAGATACGTCAGCGTGCCGGCGTGGCTACGAAGCCCGTCTCCAAGGACAATCTGATCGACGAGCGCCGCCTGGAGTTCGTGGGCGAGGGTAAGCGTTACTTCGACCTCGTTCGTTCTGGCAAGGCTGCTTCCGTATTGAAGGCCGGTGGTGGCGTGGTGATGCAGAGCAAGCGCACCTTCAATGCCGCTGGTACAGGCTTCGAGGGCCAGTGCACTTGGGGCGGTCAGGCCATCCCGGAGCGTCAGGGCTGGACGGAGAGCAAGAAGTACATCCCCATCCCGCAGAGTGAGATCGAGGCTTGTGCAAGCACCGAATATCCGCTGACTCAGAATCCTTATTAAGTTAGATACTCTCTCAAATTTTTCGGAATCCCACCCTCCTTTCTCTGGAGGACGGGATTCTAAAAACAATTATGAAGACTTTATTGGTTACGTTATTGCTGGCAATAGCCAATGTGGCACCGCTGGCAGCACAGGAGACAGAGGAGCCTGTGGATTTGGAGGCCCTTTATCAGCAAGTAGACAATGCTATTCAGGAGTCGCCTCTGTATGTGTCGCAGCGGGAAGAGCATATCAAGAAAATGCGTATGCTGTTCCTGCAGGAGCAAGAGCTGGAAAAGCGGTTCGTCTTTGCTGAAGACCTCTTTGCACTGTTTAAGCCGTTCAAGAACGATTCGGCCCTTTACTATGCACAGGTGTGCATCACGCTGGCTGACAGTCTTCAGCGCCCTGATTTGTCGGGGCATTACCACTCGCTGATGGCTCGCCAGTGTTCCAATGCGAGTATGTATGTGGAGTCGCTCGACCAACTTAGCAAGGTGGACAAGAATGCACTCGACCGACAGGGACTGACAGACTATTATGATGCGTGGATGCACGTCTGTGGAGAGATTGCCGCCTATTCGCTGATACCTGAGGTAAAAAACCGCTACTATGCCATGCAGGACCACTATCGTGACTCGGTGTTGGCGGTGGCCGATCCGGGCAGCGACGAGTATCTCCACCTGCAGATGTCGGCCCTCTGCGCCCGTCAGCAGTATCAGGAGGCACTGAAGGTGAGCAATAAGTGGATGAACAAGGTGCAGGAGGGTACCCATGCCGATGCCTATGCGGCTTATTATCGTCATATTGTCTACGATAAGTTGGGCAATCATGATATGGTTCGATTCTGGTTGGCCAAGTCGGCACTCGACGATATCAAGTGTGCCGTGATGGACCAGGCATCGCTCATCACGCTGGCCGAGATGCTGAACTACGATGGGGACATAGAGCGTTCCTATCGCTACATCCGCTTTACGTGGCACTGCAACAACTTCTTCAATACCCGCCTGCGCTCCTCTCAGATTACGCCCGTGTTGAACGTCATCGAGAAGAGCTATCAGGACAGCATCGACCGCAACACGCGCTTCCTCGTCATTGCCTCAGTGGTGTTTACCCTGTTGTCGCTGCTGCTTTTCTTCCTGTTCTATAAGGTGCAGCGGCAGAAGAAACATCTGGCTAAGGCCCATAGCGACCTGGTGGCAGCCAACGAGAAGCTGGCCAAGAGCAACGGCCGCCTGGAGATGATGAACAACCGCATCACCAAGCACAACAAGCAGCTGATGGATATCAACAGCGAGCTACAGAAAGAGAAGGAGTCGTTACTTACCCATGACCTTTGAGATGTCGAGCATCATGCCGTTGCTGCCTACAATCTGAGGCATCTTGCCGTCCCATTTCTCGATCATGTCCTCCTGGACAATCATCGGTGAGAGCGAGGCGGCGATGGTGCGGTTGTAGTAGGCCTCGGCATCAGCCTTGATCTTCATGGCACGGGCGCTACCCTCGGCCTTGGCAACCTCGATCTTCGCGTTGGCCTCGGCCTCCTTTACCTGGTTCTCGGCCTTCAGTGCGCTCTGGATGGCGGTGTTCTTGGCATCGATCATGGCCGTCAGCGAACTGGGCGGCGTAATCTTGCTGGTGAACTCCTCGACGATGAAGCCCTCGGCCATCAGCGACTTCTCCA
>ERZ842401.7301-NODE-7301-length-11366-cov-3.272036_pt1 | contig 11366 bp, 8 predicted proteins | sample MGYA00521270_ERZ842401 | MGnify/ENA primary metagenome ERZ842401 (study PRJEB31892, sample SAMEA3878208) | bioreactor metagenome | biome: Moose rumen | place: Sweden | collected 2011-10 | study: EMG produced TPA metagenomics assembly of the PRJEB12797 data set... | reverse complement strand
TGTCGAAATAGGCCACGCTGTTGAGCATCTTGCCATAGATGCCCTCTTTGGTTGTCAAGTCGTATTCTATGGGAGTTTCTTCAATGGGGGATTCTGTTTCGGATTCAATGTCGTTTTCGATTTCAGGGAGTTCTTGTTCCGGCTCTAATTCTTCGGGCTGGGGATTTTCGGCGGTGATTCCTGTCGCTGTCTGGATTGGCTGTGTTTTGGGGGCGTTGTTTTTCAGGTGAAATCCGATTCCGGCTGTTCCGGCGATTACGGCAATGCAGGCTACCATACTCGCATACTGCATCCATGAGGTGTGACGGATTTCGGCTTGGTATGTTTCTGTGACTGCATCCTGTGAAGTATCCACGATTTCTACGCTTTTTTCGACAGCTTTGTAAATATGCTTTTTTGTCGCTTCGTTCGTGACCGGATGCTGTGCAATTTGTTCAAGGGTTTTGTCGTCCGCTTGTCTGAGGACGGTTTTCAATTTGCGCTTTTTCATGGTGATTCCTCCTTATGGTTCGATACCCATTTTCAATAGGATTGGCTTTAATTTGCGGATGGCTGTCGCTGTCCGGCTTCGGACGGTGATGGGGTTCATTTTCAGAATTCGGGCGATTTCAATGGAATTCCGGTCAAAGAAATATTTCTGAATGATGATGGTTGAATCCGGTTCGCCTAGTTCGTTGATACATTCCAATAATTTCCGGCTGAGTTCCGATTGTTCGAAATTTTCCTGTATGTCCTGATTTGAGGGGAGTTCGCCGAAATTGTCGTCATCCATTGAGATTGTCCGCTTGGACTTTGCAGAAAGTGAACGGCTTGCATTGATGGCTTTATTATGGGCGACTGTGGCGATATATGCTTTCAGTGAACCGTGCTGGATGGTGTCGAAATTTTGCATGATTTCCGTGAATACGTCAATCACACATTCTTCCATGTCCATGTGGGAATGTCCCTGCATTTTCCGGTAAACAACGGCGTAGACGTAATTGTAATACGTTTCAAATATTGCTTGGTTGCCCTTGGTGGTGTCTTGGCGCATCAGAGAACGGATTTTTTGTTCTGTCAAGCTGTACCCTCCTTTCTTCTTCCTTGAAAGTACTTTCATTTATATAAACAACTTCAACCGGAAAAGTGTTGCATGATTTTTGAAAATTTGTCGGTTGACTTTGTTCCCGAAATCGTGTATAATGAATTAGGAAAATCTTGAGGGGGTGTGTGCGTGAATCGCAGACAAGTGGTTTTATTGATACGCAATCAACTGGAATCAGATACTACGCCGGAAACGGCGAAACTTTGGTTTAGTCGGCTTTGTGCGCTGTATTATATGAATGTCAATCAAATTCCGTGGGATTTCACTCATCTTGCGCTATTTGCGGATTTTGACGGAGTTTTGACGGAATCGCTACAGAAAATTTTGACTTCGTTTTCTCAAATTCCTTTGCAGGATTGGGAACATCAACCCGAATTGCTGGGGTGGCTGTATCAGGATTATAATACTCCTGAGCGTGAATCCGCTTTTTCTAATCTGCAAAAGAAAATCAAAATTCCTACCGAAAAAATACCATGTGCTACACAATTGTTTACCCCTGACTGGATTGTCAAAAGTATGGAGCAAAATGCGCTGGGGACGGTCTGTCAACCTTTGGCAGACCGGGGGTATTTTTTGGGGTGTCCGCAGTCAATGGGGAAATCGGTCAGGGACGTGACAATATTAGACCCATGCACGGGGACGGGGCATATTTTAGCATATTGCTTTGATGCGCTGTTGTCGTTGTATCTGCATGAGGGCTTTTCCGTGGAAGATGCTGTCTTGTCGATTCTCTCCCATAATCTCTACGGTATGGACATTGATAAAGGGGCTATCCTATTAGCGGAATTTATTTTGTACATGAAGGCTGTTCCTTTTGTGCCGGACATCCTGTCAAGGGGATTGCAGTTGAATTTACAACATTTCGCCGATTTTGGGGACGTTCCGGAGTGTTTCGCCAATGCAGAAACATTCGGGTCTCTGCTTCGTGTTCCGGTGATGGGGGAAAATCGAATTCGTGTGCTGTCGGAAATGCTCAACCGGAAATATTCTGTTGTTGTGACAAATCCCCCTTATATGGGCGCAAATGGTATGAATCCCCTCTTACAGGAATTCATCAAGAGGGAATATCCTGCCGGAAGATGGGATTTGTTTTCCGCTTTTATGATACGCTGTGCGGAATTTACCGCTCAGGATGGCGTTTTTTCTATGATTACACAACATGGATGGATGTTTCTTTCCAGCTATGCCAAATTAAGGAAATTTATGCAGAATTATACTTTACAGAGTTTGGTTCATTTCGGTGCAAAAGCTTTTTCTTTGGCGGACGTGGGGACAATCGTACAAACGGCTTCGTTTACCGCTTTCGGGCGAAAAATTCCGGATTATTCGTCCGTGTTCCTCCGTCTGATAGAATGCGACGACAAGGAAACGGCATATTTTAACCCCCATTATCGCTATGAATGTACCGCCGAAAGGCTTGCCAATTTGCCGGATGTCCCCTTGTGTTACTGGATTTCCGATAAAATGCTTGACTTGATGCAAGAACCGAAACTCGGCGATTATTGCCCGATTCGTCAGGGAATGACAACTTCCGACAACCGCCGTTTCTTGCGGAAATGGTACGAATTACCAAAAAATCAGATTGCTTTCGGGTGTCACAATGCAGATGAGGCGCAACAATCCCGAAAAACTTGGTTCCCCTATAACAAGGGCGGGCGCATTCGCAGATGGTACGGCAATCATAGCTGGGTTGTCAATTATCGGAATAATGGCGAGGAATTGCGCTCGTTTCATGCAGAACTTAATAAAACCAGTTCCGGCGGTCGGCTCAAAAATCCGGAATGTTATTTTCAGGCTGGTGTTACTTGGTCTTTTATTACTGAAAGTACAAGGTTCGGGGTGAGGTATCAGCCGGAAGGATTTCTGTTTGATGTGTCCGGTTCAAGCCTGTTTCCTAAAAAAGAAGATGCTTTCTATATTATGGGCTTGCTGGCTTCGGGGGTTGCGCTGGAAATTTTGAAATTGTTCAATCCTACTATGAATTATCAGGTGGAGAATATTAAAAATATTCCTCTGCGGATTGACAGAAATCGTCAACTGGAAATTGATACCCTCGTCAAGGAAAATATTCTGATTTCCCGTCAGGATTGGGACAGCTCCGAACAAAGTTGGGATTTCGTCACTCATCCAATGTTAGCGCAAAATCAAACTTCTTTGGAATTGGCTTTTGCGGGGTGGAGTCGGGTTTGTCAAAATCGCATTCGTACATTACAACAGAATGAAATCCGGTTGAATCAGATTTTTTCTGAAATTTATGATTTTCCTTATCATGCAATTGTTCCCGATACTTCTTTGCAAAATCCCTCTCCAAAAGATGCTTGTGAAAGTCTGCTCAATTTTGCTTTGGGTTGTATTTTGGGTCGGTATCAAATGGATGGTATCACGGTGAGAGATTTTCTGCCTTTGTGCGAATTTGCGGACGAAATCAAATGCTTTCTTGCGGTGGCTTATGGGGATGAATCGCTTTCTGATAATATTCAATGGCTGGAATGTGCGTTGCAAATGTCGCTGGGAGATTACGGTATGAAAAAATTGTATTCCGTTCATTGCAGGATGTACCGGAAAAGACCTGTTTATTGGCTTGTCTCCAGTGGAAGAAAAAGGGCGGTTTATGGTATGTTCTATATTCACCGCTTCCCAGAGGGGTTTACTGCTATGCTTTCTGAGGTTACGGAAAATTATTCCGATTCCCCCGAATTACAGAAGTGGCGGAAATCTCTCCAAGAAATCAAACGTGTTCCCTATTCTCCGGATGACGGTGTTCTCTGCAATCATCAGAAATTCCAGAGTATTCTTGCAAGAATTTACTGAATTAAAAATGAGCCTGCCATTTAGACAAGCTCATTTTGTGTTTGTATCGTTTTCGAAATTTATGCAATCGGGAGGGTGACAAGCTGAACAATCGATTTCAGGATGTTCATTGCATCATCGTCAGCAATCTTTTCATCACGGTTTACATCGGCTGCGGTTCTGCCTTCGTCAGAAATGCTACCAACACCAAGCAGATACTTATTCAACGCTAATACGTCTACTACATCAACTGTACCATCACCATTTACATCGCCATAGGTAACATCCGTTGCAGGGGGATTGGTGGAATCCTGTGTTTCTTCTTCGCTCGGAGCTGTGGAAGGTTCGGTTGTTTCCTGAGGTTCAGTTGTTTCGGGTTCGGTGTACTCGATTCCGTCAACAATGGAGTAGAATGCAGGCTTTGCGGTGTAGTCTTCGTTGAACAGAAGCGGATATTTGGATGCTCTCCAGCTCTGGTCGTCTGTTGTGCCCCAGAATACGACTGCGGAAATGTTGTCCTTGTATTCCATGATTGCATCCATGATGTCAGAATAATATTGCGCCTGTTCTTCAAATTTGTCTGTTCCGCTAATCATGTGGTCAAGCTCTGTTACCTGAATGTCAAGACCTGTGTCTGCAAATGCTTTCAGGGTCTTTTTGTACAGGCTGACAGCAGGGAAAATGTCTGTACCTAAATGAGACTGCATTCCGATGCCGTCAATGTAATGACCATCGGAATTGATTTCTTCTACCATCTGGACAATCGCAGGAGTTTTCCCCGGCATATATTCGTTGAAATCATTGTAGTACAGCTTGCAATCTGCCGGAGCGTATTTCTTGGCGAATTCAAACGCAGGCTTGATGAAAGAATTGTCACCGAATACCTTTACCCACGGAGAATTTGCTGAGCCTTCTTCCTGTGAACCTGCTTTTCTGTAGTTACCGTCATCTAACCAGCATTCGTTGACTACGTCAAATGCATAGAAATTAACATCCGGATATTCTTCTTCAATCGCTGCAAATACATTCTTGATGTAGTTTTCCATGCGGACAAGCATTTTTTCCTTGGATACCCATTCGCCATCATCTGCATAGTTTTCCTTAAAGAACCATGTGGGGGTCTGCTGATGCCATACCAGTACATGACCTCTTACCGGAATGTTGTTGTCCCTTGCGAAATTCAGGATGGAACGTGCGCTTGCAAGGTTAACCTGTGGGTTTTCGTCGTCGCCGTCTGCGGCAAGTGCAAGACAAGCATTTTTGTCAAGAATTGCATCCGGTTTCATTTCGTTTCCGGGGGTGATGCTGTTGAAATGCTTCAAAATCAGCTCTTTTGTGGATGCCGGTGCAAGTTCCTTTGTGGTGACGGCTGTACCAATCTTGAAATAATCGGCATAGACATCCTTCAAAGATGCAATGTCCGTTTGTGGATGAAATACCGGTGCAGTTTTCAGGGTGAAATCATCAATGTAGATATTGTCAGAACCGCCCTCGAAATAAACGTAAACGTCTGTCATGTCTTCGGTGTAGCTTACTTTCAGTTCGCTTACTTCCTGCCAGCCGTTGCCGTTCAGATTTGCAAGATTTTCATAGTGCTGCTCGCCACCTGCATCCGTGTACTGGAAACTTACTGTGACACTTGTGTACCACTGTCCCATGACCTGTGCGCTGACAAGATAAACTGTTCCGGCTTCGCATTTGTCATCCAGACGGAATGCAGGTCCATTCCATGATTTGGAACGTCCGCTTGCACAGAGTGCCTTTGTTCCGCTGACGGCATTGTCTTCATTGACGGAAAGTACTGTGGTATCAGTTGAACCTCTGTTCGTCCATGCGGATGCGTCACCGTCTTCAAAATCAGAAGAGTAAATCACCGTTGTATCAGGTTCTTCTTCTGCATTGGCTGTGAATGTCGGCAACATTGCCATTGTTGTGGTCAGCACCAACAAACTTGCAAGCAAACGCTTGTTGTTGATTTTCTTCATCTTCTTTTCCTCCTCAGAAAGTAATTTTATCTTTATTATATTTTCCTCTACGTTCCTCACGATTATTGTATCATATTTATTTGAATTTGTCAATAGTTTTGTGAAAAATTACGGAAAGTATAATTTTATTTCAGCGTGGAAACAGGGTTTTCTTTGGCAGGCTGTCCACCTACAAAAAACAAGTGTATTCCAGAGATTTACATTCAAAATTTAGCGAAATCCGGTCTTGACTTTATTTTCTTAAAAAATCATGCCAAAACAAAAATTTTTCTTTACAAAAATTATTTTTTGTGTTATAATAAACGAGTAAACTTAATTTTAATAAGTGGAGGTAAATTTTCATGAGTAATATCAGAATTGGTATTGCAGGGTATGGCAACCTTGGAAAGGGTGTTGAACTTGCAATCCGTCAGAATCCCGATACGGAGTTAGTCGCTGTATTTTCCCGCCGTCCCCCTGAAAGTGTGAAGCTTTTGACGGAGGGCGTTCCGGTGTATGCGCTGGCAGATGCTGAAAAGTATCAGAATGATATTGATGTGCTGATTATCTGCGGAGGCAGTGCAACTGACCTTCCGGAACAGACTCCGGCATTGGCGAAACTCTTCAATGTCATTGACAGTTTCGATACTCACGCTAGAATTCCGGAACATTTCGCTAATGTTGACAAGGTTGCAAAGGAAACTAATCACCTTGCTATGATTTCCCTCGGCTGGGACCCCGGTCTGTTTTCTCTGAATCGTGTGTATGTAGAATCGATTCTCCGTGACGGCAAGACCTATACTTTCTGGGGCAAGGGTGTTAGTCAGGGGCATTCTGATGCTATCCGCCGTGTCAAGGGTGTCAAGATGGGTATTCAGTATACTGTTCCGATTCCGTCAGCGATTGATGCTGTCAGAAGTGGCAGTCAGCCCGAACTGACAACTCGTGAAAAACATGAGCGTGTTTGTTATGTCGTTGCAGAAGAGGGTGCAGACCTCGCACAGATTGAAAACGACATCAAGACCATGAAAAATTATTTCGATGAATACAATACAACTGTCAACTTCATTTCGGAGGAGCAGTTCCGTGCTGAACATAATTCTCTCCCTCATGGCGGTTTTGTTATCCGTTCCGGTAAGACTGGTGCAGACCTCCAGACCAATCAGACCATTGAATATTCTCTGACTTTGGGTTCTAATCCTGAATTCACGGCTTCTGTTCTGGTTGCTTATGCAAGAGCACTGAACCGCTTCAAGGCTGAAGGTAAGACTGGTTGCATGACCGCTTTGGACGTTCCGCCTGCTTATCTTTCTCCGCTTTCTCCTGAAGAATTGAGAGCGCATTGCCTGTAATTTAGCGTGTTATTGTGAAATTGTCCCCTGTCTTTATGGGCAGGGGACTGATTTTTCTGTAAGAAGGTGTTACTTTATGAGTTATTTTACTTTAGCAAATGGCATGAAACTTTACTATGAAGATACTGGAAAAGGCGAACAAACTGTTATTATGATGCACGGCTGGACAAGTAATCATGAAATCTATTCTGAACCTGTCCAACGGCTCCGAAATAAGGCTAGATGTACCATCTACGACCACAGAGGACACGGAAACAGCAAGGATGCTAACGGAGAACCTACTATGGAAACCCTTGCAAGTGATTTGCATGAACTCATTACGGGGCTTTCCCTTTCCAATATTACCCTCGTGGGGTGGTCTATGGGTGCAGGCGTTGTCATGAATTATGTTCGTCAATATGGCTGTGAATATCTCCGGCAGATTGTACTTTGTGATATGTCTCCGAAACAGCTTAATGATAAATATTGGCATCTGGGACTATACAAGGGCAGATATACTCAAAAAGATGTTGAAAAAAATCAAAATGAATCTTTTGAAAATTTGTATCAGTCGTTTGCGATTGGCGCAGTTCCAAAATTAAGAAAATTACCACCTTTTCTGCTCAAACCTATTCTCAAAAAACGAATTTCCGCTTGTGATGAATCTGTTGTGACAAGCCTTTCTGCTTCCATGAAGGCACAGGATAACAGAGATGTGATTGAACAAATTACTGTTCCGGTGACTTATTTCTATGCATCTACCGGAACGCTGTTTTCGTCAAAACTTGCGGATTGGTACAAACGTCACGTCAAAACTGAATTCCATGCTGTTCCCTTTCCGAATAGCAGTCATTTGATTATTTCCGAAAATCCGGAAAAGTTCGCTGATGAAATGGAGAAAGTTCTTTCCAGATAATCATAATTGTGACAAATTGTACCCAATTGCTGAAAAGCCCCTTGTTTTCAGGGGGCTTTTTTGGTTTTGTGGTTGCTTTTTTGGTGACAATATGATATAATAAGAAAAACAGAATGATTGCCTTAGGGGTGATATACTTGAAAGACCAATTATCTATCATGAAAATTTTGTCGCTTTTATTGGAAATTGGAATGATTTTATTTCTTATCATGTTAAATTTTTTCTATATTCAAGGAGTTGCCATTGGTGGGAGTGCATTTTTGAGCTGTTTGTTTTTTGGGTGTACCTGTATGGTGACCAAATATTTGTTCCGTTCACTGTCGCTGAAAAGAAACGGTCGGCGTGTGCAGGGAGTTGTAACTGATGTGATACACGGCAAAGGGGGATATACAATCATCAGCTATACTGTCGGAAATGAAGTGTATACCCATCGGCACGGATGGTACACAGGTAAGTGGCAGATTGGTTTCCATCATCTGACAATTGTGTATGATTCTGTTCATCCAGAATGTGCTTATCTTGAAAAATACGAAATGCCTTTATTGATTTTGGGTAGTGCAGTCATGGCAATCTCAACAATCGGAAGTTTGATTTTGACTTTTTATTGTGTGTTCTGGTTATAAAATTTTTTAGCAGGTGATAAATTTGGTAATTTATGACAGAATCGGGTTTATCCGTGAGGGGCATATGTCGGGATTTTATGTCAGGGTCGTGCATGATGTTCAGGATACCGGCGGTTATTATGTCCTCTATTCCAAAAATTTCAACCAGTCTACCGCAGAGGGCTACGACGAATGGTATCTTGATGAACAAATCATTGAAAATTTGTTTCATGAAATGGTCGTGGAATGGCAAGACTAATTTTGATGGACTTCCAGAGAGGTGTAAACTAGTGGCGAAAAAAGATAGGATTGAATATATTTGCACTGAATGCGGTGCGACTACTACCAAATGGAACGGCTGTTGTCCGTCTTGCGGTAAATGGAATACTTTGGAAGAATCTGTTCCCATGGAAACGGTGGGCGGTAATCATAAATTGGTGGATTTGTCAAGCAAAATTCATTTGATTTCCCAAATTACTACCATGAGCGAAACTCGATATAAAACCGGTTCGGGAGAACTCGACAGGGTTCTTGGCGGTGGTCTCGTCAAGGGGTCTATCGTTTTGTTGGGCGGTGAACCCGGAATCGGGAAAAGTACCCTTCTGTTGCAGATATGCCAGTATTTGGGCGAAAATCACCGTGTACTATATGTCTCCGGTGAGGAAAGTGAACGGCAACTCAAACTTCGTGCTGAACGTTTGGGGGTATCGTCCAATAACCTCTATATCCTAACCGAAATGGATGCACAGGCGATTTGTGATACTGTCAGCGTTTCAAAACCGGATGTCGTTATCATTGATTCCATTCAGACGATGCAGATTCCACAGATTTCCTCTACCCCTGCAAGCTTAACACAAGTTCGGGAATGTACGAATTTATTCATGCATACCGCTAAACGGCTCGAAATTCCGTTTTTTATTGTCGGTCATGTCAATAAAGACGGTGCTATTGCAGGTCCGAAAGTCATGGAACATATTGTGGATACCGTCCTATTTTTCGAGGGGGAACGACATATGAGTTACCGTGTTCTGAGGGCGGTCAAAAATCGTTTCGGCTCTACGAATGAAATCGGTGTTTTCGATATGCAGGAAAAAGGCTTGAAAGAAGTTGAAAATCCCTCTCAAATGCTTCTTGCCGGTCGTCCGCTCGGAGTGTCGGGGACTTGCATCGCTTGCGTGATGGAAGGCTCAAGACCCATTCTTGCAGAGGTGCAGACGCTCATTTCCAAATCCGGCTACTCTACCCCGAAACGCACGGCGACTGGTTTCGATTATAACCGCATGAGTTTGATTTTGGCAGTCCTCGAAAAAAGATGCGGTCTCAATAGCGGTACTTTGGACGTGTATCTGAATATTGTCGGGGGTTTCCGTCTGGATGAACCCGCCGGAGATTTGCCGGTTGCACTTGCTTTGTATTCGTCACTCGTTGACAGGGCTTTACCGGATAAACTCATTGCTATTGGTGAGGTCGGGCTTGCTGGCGAAATCCGCAACGTTTCCCACATTGTCAAACGTGTGGAAGAAGCTCGGCGCATGGGGTTTGAGGTTTGTATTGTTCCAAAACAAGCACTTTCCGCTCTCCCTAAAAGCTCCAAAGCCCTCCGCATTTTCGGGGTCAGCTCCCTCCGGCAGGCTTTCAGCGCATTGGGAAGGCTTGAACAGGAAACACTTGACAAACAGAAAGAAGGGAGTGCTAATGCCTGAAAAAAAGAAAACGCATCCGGTTGTATTGGTGCTGTCGTTGCTGATACCGATTTCTATTATTGGAATTGTTGTTTATGGGGTTGATATATTAGGGGTGCGGACTGGTTCAGATACCGAATATGGGGCGGTTTATCGGACAAAATATGAAGGTCAAACGGCTTATCAATGGTATATTTTCGAGAAAGACAACTCTGTCAGGGATTACGGCATTTCTGCTGAAAAGCCCTATATCTACGCAGATGATGACAGAATTTGCTTGACGTTGCAGGGAACATATGACGGGAATCAAACTCCTGTTGAGGTGACAAATTATTTTTTCGGCAAAGATGAGACGGAGTTTTTTTCATGTGATTTCTATGACCGACCTGAACATTCGAACTCTCTCAAAGTTGGCAACAATCAGCCGAAAACTGTCGAAACTGGTATTCCCTATGTGGAAGTAGTCGATTATTCCCTGCATGATGTGCCTTTGTACCTTTGGACTGTTTACGATACAGAGGGCGAAATCATTTGGGACGGAGAAGCAAAATATTTTCCTGAATTTGCTATGCAGGATAATATTGTCATACTCCGTTATCAAGAGGACGGTTTGAATTTTTATCGGGAATTTTATCCGGAGGAAAGCGATTTTTCGCATTGTTATTCGCTTTATGAGAATGATTCCATCTATGTGGAACATCTCATGGATTGGCTACCAACTCCATGGATTCCCCCTTATGATGACAGTATTGCTCAAAATGATGGCTTTGTGAATGCGGAAAGTACGGAAATTGTCGGGGTGGATGAAGCCTTTCAACGTGCAAAATCGGAAGTGACGATTCCTTATTCCCTTGTGACATTTCGGGTGATTACTGATATTAGTAATGAGGATTGCCCTGTTCCATTGTGGGAGGTTACTTTCTCTCAACGTGATGACCCAAACGGTGCTGTTCAAACTGTTTATATGGATGGCAATGGCATTACGCTTTTGATTTTG
>ERZ842401.7300-NODE-7300-length-11366-cov-5.627265_pt1 | contig 11366 bp, 9 predicted proteins | sample MGYA00521270_ERZ842401 | MGnify/ENA primary metagenome ERZ842401 (study PRJEB31892, sample SAMEA3878208) | bioreactor metagenome | biome: Moose rumen | place: Sweden | collected 2011-10 | study: EMG produced TPA metagenomics assembly of the PRJEB12797 data set... | reverse complement strand
ATAGGCCGTGTCGAAGTAGGTGCCCCCGGCGGCGATGAACTTATCCGCCATCTCCTTGACCTGAGGGATATCCGTGCTGCCGTCGGGATTCTTGGGCAGGCGCATCAGGCCAAAGCCCAACTTGAAGGTGTCCTTTCCGAACCAGTCTGCCATGTGTACTCCTCCTTGAAATGATAATCGGTACGACACTCTGTATTCCCATGTTATCAAAGGCCCAGGAAATCATCATGATGTATTTTGATAAGGAGGGTTTTATAACTCTCCAAAATACACAGTGACTGCGGCTCATTTGCGGTGGATGATCCCAGTTGCAGAAAGCTGGTGATACAGCAAACAAGCCAATTCCGGATTCTCTGTATAGGAAAAGTATAGCATCTAGAACCCGGATCATCAATTTTGTTTTCATTAGAAATCCATAAGAAAAACTAATGCAAGGAAGGAGCGCATTATGAAATCTCTTTATGAGCAAATGGGCGGTACCTACCGCCGAGAAGGCGACTACCTGATTCCCTACGTCACATCACCGGATACTTTCGAAATCGGAACCTGGGGCCGTCGTCGATTAGATTATCTGAAAACGAATAGGCGCCCCATCTACACGGGATTGCAGCTTTCCGGGAAGCTCAACGCCCATCTGGAAGAAGTAGATTGTGAAGCTACCGAAATGATAGATCGTCTGATCCGGCAGATGGCAGAACGGGAAGGCATCACAGAGGACTTGAAGGCGAATGACCAGATGGCCTGGATCGGGGCCATGAACAATATCCGCAACCGGGCGGAGGAGATCATCTATCGGGAACTCATCCATAACTGAACGGAAGGCCGAGCAGCCCCATAAGCTGTCCGGCCTTTTCTTTTATTTTCCGGCCTTGTACTTTCCCCGGCACTCCGGGGAGCAGAAATCTTCGTTCTTTCGCTTGGCGATGAAAGCCCGCTGACAATTCCTGCACATTCTCAGGGGATGGTTTTCGTCTGTCAGCATGACGCTGAACAGCAGCTTGATGTTCACCAACAGGGAATGGAAATCCCACACCAGAGTGGGGTGCTCCCGCAATTCCAGATGGTAGGTGGGTGCGTTCCCGTCAAAAGCGGCCATGCCCTTGTGGTACAGCTCCTTGGTGGTGGTATCCAAGGCGCCCTTGCCGGCGTAGTACAGCACCGTTGTCATAAAGGTAAACGTCCAATCTCGGAACACCGCCACCAGCCAGTCATAACGCTCCGCGTATTGCCGCAGGAAGCTCATGACCTTGGCCTGTGGAGCGTCCCCATAGGTCAGTGTCAGCGCCTGCATGGAAGGATCTTCAATACTCCAGGAGGATTCCACGCCTTGCTTCACAAAGTCCGGCTTCTCAAAAGGAAAGAAATAATCCAGGTAGGCGTTGGTTTCCAGGCTTTCCTCCCGTATGAGCTGGTTCTTCGGCAGGTAGACCTTTTCGTACTCCACGAATCTGGCCGTGGTGGGCAGCGCCGTCATGATCCCCAGCAGGCCGTAGCTTTTGGCAAATTCCAAAATTGCCGCCTTGATCTCGCTTTCCGGGTCTTTGCGGAAGCATTGCAGTCCTATGTCCATGGCAGCCAGTACCAGCGGCTCAGCCACGGCCATTGGATCGTATGGCTGGGGCGTCGCATCCTCTGTGGGGATAAGATACAGAATCCCATTCCCGGCTGTTTTCCATTCATAATCCGAATACCGCACCCAGCTTGCGCTGGTATGCTCAAAAAGATTTCTCATATTCCTCCAGAAAGCTCCTTTCCCGTAGGGATGGACAATAGCCTAATTCCACTTGCTTTTTCAGCGCTTCGTAGACCGGCTTGCGCAGTTTCTTCAACATGGTTTTCCGCACCTTGCGGATGTTGCGGTCGGACTGTCCCCGCAGGGCGGCGACTTCAATGGCCTTGTAAAGCCGCAGATACAGGAAGAACAGCAGTTCCTTATGATCTTCCTTCAAACCGCTGACCGATTTGCGGATGCTTCCATTGCTGCTGAGTTCGTACATAAGGTACGGGCAGTCGTGCAGCAGATCGAGAAAATCTCCCCGATAAAGCTGACGCACTGCGGGATTGCTGTACCACAGCGGGAAGATCAGGCCAAGCTCGGACTTGCCGACTTCCAACATATCAGGACCCCGGCAGATCTCGTGATAGCGTTCCTTGCGCAGCCGGTTTTCGTCCAGATGGTTCCAGACAGCTACTACCGCGGCAAACTCCTGCTTGGTTCGAGCGGCTTGCTCCATACGTGTCAGCGCCTCCTGGCGAAGCTCCCGCTTGAGCATCTTCCGCAAGCGTTCGGGCTCGGTTTCTTCCTTGACTTCTTCGATATAAGGATTGAGCTTGTCCATGACGTGTTCAATGGCCAAAAGCTGCTCTATCGTTTCATCGGGGAGGGCATCTTCCGAATAATCCTCGGAAACGTCATCGACTTCGGTATCGGGCTGGGATTCTTCCTCGTTCCACCATTCGCCTTCGGACGTATCATCGTCATTTTCCTCCGGTTCTGGCTCATCCGGAATAATGTCATCATAGCCGTATTCATAGTCATCATCCGGGTTCTCTTTCCCCTCGATCTCCCAATCCAGCACAGCCCTCACCTCGATTCGACAGGATCATACCACAAGAATATGAACAAACTGTAAATGTTTCAAAAAAGGTTCCGAAAATCGCGCCTGATTTCTCCTATTGTTAGAGGAAGGAGCGAGAACCACAGAAACTTTCGCGATTTCCCAAAAAGGTTCCGCAAAAGTGCCCTGATTTCTCCTATTTGTGAAGGGGAGTTAGAACAAAACACTGCTCCCACTTTTGCAAGACGGTTACGATTGCTGGTTATTCATTGTGCGCGAAAACTTTTTAGGAATTTTTTGAAAAAGGTTCCGAAAAGGATACCGATTTTCTCCTATTGTTAGAGAGCCAATTGAACGTGACTTTTTTCGGAGACCGGAAGGGTCTCTGACTTACATACCCAATTCAAAGAAGAAAGAAGGTTTGCCTATCGTCCATCCCTTGCCCTATCCCGTGCTTCGGCACGGGCTTTTCTTTTGCAAAAAATCAGACAGCACTTTGTGCAGAAAGGAGCCCTATGACGACTACGCCCAACCCGTCCTTTGCCCTGCGCCGCCGGATCGGAAACACCAATTATGAGGCGTCAGTGTTCTTCAGTCCCACGGCGACCGAGACCTTAGAACAGAAATTTTTGTGGATGATTCAAAATAATGCGGTGGAAATCCGTCAGAACTGTGCTATAATGAGCATACCGCAAATGAGCCCGCAGTCTGAAAGGAGCGCCTGATATGGCGAGCAAACAGGCTGAGGAGCAGAAGATCACCGCGCTCTATGAGCGCCTCTCCCGTGATGACGATTTAGCGGGAGATTCCAATTCCATCGTCAACCAGAAGAAATATTTGGAGGATTACGCCGCCCAGCACGGGTATGCCAACTGTCAGCACTACACAGATGACGGTTGGAGCGGCGGCACCTTCGACCGCCCGGACTGGAACCGCCTGATTACCGACATTGAAGCCGGCAAAGTGGGAACAGTGCTTGTAAAGGACATGAGCCGTGTCGGCAGAGACTATCTGCAAACCGGGTTTTACACCGAAGTTTTCTTCCGACAGCATGGCGTCCACTTCATTGCAATCGCCAATGGCGTGGACAATGAAGATCAGGCAAGCAGTGAATTTGCGCCCTTCCTCAATATCATGAACGAATGGTATTTGCGAGACTGCTCCCGGAAGATCACCGCGGCATATAAGGTGAAGGGCAACGCTGGGAAGCCCCTGACAAACACCGCCATTTATGGGTACCAGAAAGATCCGGAAGATAAAGATCATTGGATCGTGGATGAAGAAGCGGCGCAGGTTGTCAAGCGCATCTTTCGGATGGCCTGTGAAGGCTATGGACCCACACAGATCGCCAAGGCGTTGAGAGACGACAAGGTTGAGACCCCGGCCTACTATCTGGCTATGCAAGGGCTGGGTACGAGAAGAAACATCATTGATACTTCCCGACCCTATGACTGGTCAAATGCCGCTGTGGGCAACATTCTCTCCAAGCCGGAATATTTGGGTCACACCGTAAATTTTCGAACCTTCAAGAAATCCTACAAGGATAAGCGGATAAAGAATGACCCTGGAAATTGGCTGATCTTCGAGAACACTCATGAAGCCATTGTCGATCCGCAGACCTGGACGCTTGCCCAGCGTGTGCGTCAAACCAAGCGCCGCGCCGCCCCATCTGGGGAGCCCAATCCCCTGACCGGACTGCTGTTCTGCGCTGACTGCGGCGCGAAGCTGCACCTGCATCGGCACAAAGCAATTTTGAAGGATGGAACGGTCTCTAACAGGGGCTCGTATAACTGCCCCACCTTCACCAACAGCAACGAGCGGGTGACCCGGTGCTGTTCCACCCACTCCATTTCCTTGCAGGCCATCAGTGAGCTGATCTTGGAGACGATCCGCGCAGTGAGCCTCTACGCTATCCAGAATGAGGAGGAATTCTTCCGGAAAGTGCGGGAGGTTTCCGAAGTCAAGCACGAGGAGGCAGCGAAGGCGCTAAAGCAGAAGATCAAGAAAGCTGAGAAACGGATCAAGGAATTAAATCTTCTGCTGAAAAAGCTCTATGAATCCTACGCTTTGGGAAAGCTGCCGGAGAAACGGTATGACTCTCTATCTGCTGAGTATGAGCAGGAGCAAGCCGAGCTGGAGGAAGTTCTTTCGTCTGACCGGGCAGAGCTGGAGCAATACAACGCGGATACCACCCGGGCGGATCAGTTTTTAGAACTTGCAAAGAAATACCGCGAGTTCTCGGAGCTGACGCCCGCCATGATTCAGGAATTTATCGAGAAGATTGTGGTGTATGCTCCATCCAAGGAAACTGGAGAGCGCACACAGCGGGTGGACATCTATCTAAACTTCATCGGCAATTTCTCCATCCCGGCTCTTGAGCCAACAGAGGAAACACCGGAAGAATTGGACTTGAAGGCAAAACGGGCAAAATACCGGATGTACTATTACCGGCGGAAGGCGAAGGCAGAAAACTTGGCGGAAGCAGCCGCCAGACAGAAGGAGGTTCCGGCATGACGGATTATGAAAAAGCAGTAGCCCTCTGGCAGGCCAAGCATATTGAGACAGACGCGGGGCTGGCGGAAGCCCTCAACGGTCACAGCATCGCCTTTGCGTATCATTCCGGGAAGATCGAAAATGACCAGATCACCTACCACGACACCCGTGAGATCTTCGACCATGACGGCGTGACTTCTTACACCGGCGATCTGCGCACCCTGTTTGAGATCCGCAACGCCAGAGAGGCCAACGAGCTGTTCCTTACGGCTTTTGGAGAGAAGCGTCCCCTGGATGAGGGGCTGATCAAGGAGTTTCAGGAACGTCTGACTCTGAACACCTATGACGCCCGCAGGTATCAGTTGGGCGAACGCCCCGGCGAGTACAAGCGTCACGACTATGTGACCGGCAAGGCGGAGATCGGCGCGGCCCCAGAGGATGTGGCCGAGGAAGTCGAGGAGCTGTTAGAGGAATTGCGGGAGATTCCCGATGGTGCGGTTCTCAAAGCTGCCGCCTATTTCCATGCCAAGTTTGAGAACATCCATCCCTTTGCGGACGGCAACGGCAGGACGGGTCGGCTGGCGATGAACTACCTGCTGGTGATGCACGGCCATCCCCCCATCATCATCCACGAGGAGGATCGTAAGTTGTACTACGATGCCCTGGAAGCCTGGGATGAACGCCAAGAGTTGGAGCCTTTGGTGGCCTTTCTCTGTGCCCAGACGGAAAAGACCTGGGAGAAACAGATTCAGCGGGCAGAGAAAAAAGGCAGAGGAAGATAAACAATTCAGCACAGAGCATAGCGGCTTGCGAGCAATCGCAGGCCGCTATTTCTATGCAGAGAGGAGAGAATCATGGAAAGACAGATCATCAACACCAATATCCGGCTGGACTTGAACCGACCGGACGACCTTCAAGCGTGGACTTATCTCCAGAACATGGATCGCAAGCAATACAAATCCTACACCCGCGCCGTGGTCGCGGCCCTCAACGATCATTTCTCCCGTAAAGAGAGGCAGGAGGACGATCCCTATCTGGAAACCCGTGAGAAGGAAGACGCCTTCCTCCAGAAAGTGGAGGACGCCATCCAGCGGGGGATCGAGAAGGCAAAGCCGGTGATCCAGATCGTCACGGCCTCAACTACAACATCGGAAATGCAGGCAGAGGGCAATCCGAACGAAGAAGAACCGCAGGTCAGTCCCCTGGATTTCCTGGAGCAGTTGGGGCTGTGATTTTAGCAGTTGAGAAGCAAAAAGCACTGCTGATCCAGCAAGCAATGGCAGAGAAATACGATTGAGGCGCTGTCAAAACATCTCGATGATTTGACGCTGCTGTCAAAATTGATTTTTTCGCAACTAAATCCAAATCAAGTGACAGAAAGGAATGAGAAAATGACAGAAAACGAGAAGAAATTGCTGCAAGCCAGGCACCGATTGGAGGAAGCGCAGGCCAGAGATCGGGTCAGGGAGCGCAAGGCCAGAACCCGCAGGCTGATTCAAGAAGGAGCGATTCTGGAGAAAGCCATCCCGCAAATCGCAGACATGGAGCTGGACTGGCTGGAGGACTTCCTCTCCCGGTTGGCTTCTCGGCCATGATGGGCTCCCGGCACTCCGGGAGCCTTTCCCGTAAGGGCGCACTTACTCACCACCTCGTCGTCGCAAAGTCCGCTCTGCCCCGGTCGTTCCTGTGGAACAACCGCCGGCGGCGCTCCCTTGCTCCTCCTCTCCCCACAAAGTCGTTCGACTTTGCGGGGACCCCGGGCGGCGGTGGTATGGCCTGCGGCCACCGTGCGCTCTTCACGAAGCATCCGCCGGATGCTTCTCCGGAGGGGGCCGAGAATGGGAACTGCACCATTCCCGGCGAAGCTCACGGGAGCTTCGGAAGAGCCGGAGGAAGGAGGATAGCCAATGGCAATTTATCACATGGAGGCAAAGGTTGTCAGCCGGGGCGCTGGACGATCTGCGGTTGCGGCGGCAGCGTATATGAGCTGCTCTCGGCTCTACAATGACTACGATGGCGTTCAGCACGACTACACCCGCAAAGGTGGCCTTGTCTGGCAGCAGGTCTTTCTGCCGGATCACGCGCCTCCCGAATGGCAGGATCGGGAGCGGTTATGGAACGCGGTCGAAGCTGCGGAGAAAACCAAGGACAGCCGTCTGGCGCGGGAGTTTGTGGTCGCCTTGCCGGTGGAACTGAACAAAGACGTCTGGGTGGACTTGCTGAGCGAGTTCATCCGGGCGCAATTTGTTTCTGACAGCATGTGCGCGGACGCGGCCATCCACGACACGGACGGCCACAACCCGCACGCCCACATCCTGCTGACGGTGCGGCCGCTCAACAAAGATGGCTCATGGCAGTACAAAACGGAGAAGGAATATCTTTGCGTCCGGGATGGAGAGGAGCGGGGCTTTACCGCCGCTGAGTTTCAGCAAGCGCAGAAACAGGGCTGGGAAAAGCAGTACCAGTACAGGGTTGGCAGGAAGAGGGTGTATCTGCCACCAAGCAAAGCGAAGCTGCACGGCTATGAACGCGTTTCCAAGTATCCGAAAAGCACCAAGTACGGGCGGCAGAATCCCATCACAGCCCGCTGGAACAGCGAAGAACAGTTAATCGAGTGGCGGGCAGCGTGGGCGGAGGCGGTCAACCGCGCTTTGGAGCTGGCCAGGAAGGAGGAACGCATCGACCACCGCAGTCATGCGGAGCGCGGTTTGGAGGAGCGCCCCACCATTCATGAAGGTGTGACTGCCAGGAAAATTGAGCTGGCTGGGTATATTGCGGATCGTTGTGAGATCAACCGGCAGATCAGGGCCGACAATCGGCTGATTCGGGAATTGAAAGCCACCGTAAAAAAGCTGGGCGAATTAGTCAAGGTCACGCTTCCGGCGATTGCCAAAGCAATGGAAACTGTGCGTAGAAATTTGATTGTTCTCCACTATGGGCTGAATTACACGATTGGTCATCGCCGCAAAGAAAAGCAGTATCTTTCCCAGGCCAAGCCCAAGTACTGGGATTATCTGGAAATCCGAGGGCAGATCAAGGAAAAGCAGGCGGAGCGCGGCACTTTGAAAAAGGAACTTGAAGGTCTTTCGGTTCTCAACCTGTTGAAGCGCAACGAGCTAAAAGGCAAAATTGCTGAACTGACCGAAGAAATTGAGGAACTCAGGAATGAGGAACAGGTCATTATCAGGGATTTTGGAAAAGAGGATTCTGCTGGCATGAAGCAAGTCAAGAGCGACATTGCGGATTCTGAGCGTGCTGTCCGGCAGCTTGACAGTCAGGAAGCTAAGCTGAATGGCGAAATTGAGAAATCCAAGCAAGAGTTTGAGCGGCTGAAGGAGCAGGCTGCGGAATTTGATTCAGATGCCCTAATTTCAGAGCGACTTGCATTGCGAAAGCGCATGGAGGCCAGCGCCAGAGAGCGTATCCGTCAGGCGTTTGGGGAGAAACATCCCCATGCTTGGGATTATGCAATTAGCGTAAACGATACCGATGGCCTGCTGGATGAAGCTGATCTTGTAGAGAGATATCAGCACAGGCAGGCGCAGAAGCAGTACGCAAAGATGCATCCGAAACAGGAGCGCAAGCCCAAAGTCCACAAGCAAGAAAGATGACAATTTCGGTGCCGCAGACGTGTAAAGTCTGTGGCACTACATATTTTGTCAGAATAGCGGTTGCAAGTTGTTCTGCCGCGTGGTAAAATATGCTTGCGACACGAGGCGCATTTTTGCGCTGTTTGGGCGACATTCTACCTTTTGGTGGAAATGCCGCTCTATTTGCCGTTCAACTGGCGGGAAAGCCTTGTGTCGCAACAAGCGGAGCCTGGCATTTTCACGGTGCGCAGCCTCCGGGTTGCGCATCTTTTTTGCTCTGTAAACCGTTCCGATTCAATTGAAATTCTTGTCGGACCTTGGTAAATTTTTCATGTTGTATGCAAATTCAATTAAACTGATCGGGCGATAGCGCTTGTTTCCTTTATTTTGAAGCGGAAAGGCCAGAGAAAACCTATGCACCTGACAAAACCTCAAAAGTTAATCTACGACATGGAGAAATATGCCGGCGGATCCATCAACGTGATCTGTGGCGTGATGCTCACCAGCGGAGAGAAAGAGATTGCCGATATGCAGGCTGCAGTCAATGAGATTTTCCGTCTGAATGACGCCCTGCGTACTCGGATTTTGGAGGATGGGGGCGAAGCGTCGCAATACTTTGCGGAGTATGTGCCTCAGGAGATAGAAGTCCTGCACTTTGAAAATAAGACGGAGTTAGACGACTATGCAAACTCCTATGCAAAAGATCCCCTTGATTTCCATGGACAGCTGTGTGAAGTGAAAATCGTTTCTTTGCCCCATCAGTGCGGTGCTCTCATCAAGCTGCATCACGTTATCGGAGATGCATGGACAGTTGCTCTTGCGGGTTCGCAGTTCATTGCAATTCTGAGAGGCGAAACCCCGGAGCTCGGTTCCTATGCCGATTACGTTGCCAGCGAAGAAACTTATCTGGAAAGCAGTCGCTATGCCAAGGATCGGACTTTCTTTCTGGAGCAGTTCCAGAAATGCGAAGAAGTCACTTATCTGTCCGAGAGGGAAAGTCGTTCCTTTGAATCGAGGCGTAAAACCTTTGTGCTGGATTCTAAACAGGCCGGGCAAATTTCCACATATGCAAAGGAAAACGGTATTTCTCCCTTTGTGCTGTTCTTGGCTGCAACTGCTGTCTACTTCAATCGGATAAAGCAGAATGCGGAAAAGTTTTACATGGGCACCGCTGTGCTGAACCGCTCGGGTCCGCGGGAAAAGAACACTATGGGCATGTTCGTCAACACGGCCCCCATGTTGATGGAACTCGACAACGAAAAGTCTTTTCTGGAAAATCTGTCGCTCATCAAGGCGGCAGCGATGGCGGCGCTTCGTCACCAGAAATTCAACTATGGGGAAACGCTGGCCGCCATACGGCAGGAATACGGCTTCACCGAGACGCTTTATGACGTGATGTTAAGCTATCAGAACGCAAATATCGTTGGTGCGGAGGGGATCGACACCACATGGTATCACTGTGGAATGCAAAGCGAAACCCTGCAGATTCATATTGATGACCGGGACAATGAGGGAATTTTCTGTATCCACTTTGATTATCAGACGGAGAAATATACCGAGCAGGAAATCGAGAAAATGTACGGCCATATTCTCAATCTGATGTTTGATGCCATCAAAGACGACAGCAAAAAACCATATGAATTGGAATTGCTTTCTCAAGAAGAAAAACAGCAAATTCTTTGCGCTTTCAACGCCACCGCCGTGGACTATCCCAGAGACAAGTGCGTCCACCAGCTTTTTGAAGAGCAGGTGGAGAAAACACCTGACAAAACGGCGGTCATTGCCTGCGACGCCACCCTGACTTACCGGGAGCTGAACGAGCAGGCCAACCGCATTGCCCACAGCTTAATTTCCCAAGGCGTGAAGCGCGGGGACATTGTGGCGTTTGCCCTGCCCCGGAGAAGCACTCTTATTGTCGCCATGTTCGGCATCCTTAAAGCCGGTGCGGCCTATCTGCCCATTGACCCGGAGTATCCCAAGGAACGTATTGACTACATGCTGGAGGACAGCAAGGCAAGATATTTTATTGACAAAAACAATATTGAAGAATTGTTTTCAAGCGAGAATGCAACGAACCCGAACATAGTTGTTAATGGGAACGATCTATTCTGTGCATTGCATACATCTGGTTCTACCGGGACTCCGAAAATGTCTCTGCTGAAGCATAGCGGAATTATGAGTTTCGTTGCCGCAAACAAGAGATTTTGGGGTGGTATTGATACCGTTGTTTCCGCTACCATTGTGACATTTGACGCTTTTCAAATGGATTCTGTATTGTCGATATCTCAGGGACATACGCTTGTCCTTTCCAGTGAAGATGAGATATATAATCAAGCAAAGTTTGAAGGATTGTTTTCTAATTCTGAAAAGAATATGTTTTTCTCAACACCGACCAAAATTGAGAACTATATCGACAGTAGTACGGACAAAGCGTATTTGAAAAGAATCAAATCCTTTGTAATCGGAGGCGAAGTGTTTGGCGATGTTTTATTGAATAAAATAGCAGATAATTCCCTAAATAGCAGTATCTTTAATATTTATGGACCGACTGAAACAACGATCTGCACTGTTGTTGATGAACTGGAACAAGGCAAGGATATTACTATCGGCAAACCTATCGCTAACACCCAAATCTACATCGTAGACCAATTCCTGCAGCCTGTCCCCCTGGGCGTCACAGGGGAGCTTTGTATTGCAGGGGACGGCGTAGGCGCCGGGTATCTGA
>ERZ842401.7299-NODE-7299-length-11367-cov-3.892857_pt1 | contig 11367 bp, 8 predicted proteins | sample MGYA00521270_ERZ842401 | MGnify/ENA primary metagenome ERZ842401 (study PRJEB31892, sample SAMEA3878208) | bioreactor metagenome | biome: Moose rumen | place: Sweden | collected 2011-10 | study: EMG produced TPA metagenomics assembly of the PRJEB12797 data set... | reverse complement strand
TGGGTCTTTTAGCATCTGTGAGGCAATCGAAATGGACGATATTGGAGTTTTAAGTTCATGGGTCATGTTGTTGATAAAATCGGTTTTCATCTCACCAATTTTTTTCTGTCGAAAAATTATTACAAGCGTAACTGCAAACGTAAGCATAATTATAACAGTCAACACAATAGTTGTAACACCCATTTTCGACAAGGATGACAGAGAAATTTTATCCTCATCGGGAAAATAAACCGTAAGTATGCACGATGGAGAAAGTATATCGTTTGGATAGAGAGTTACTTGATAATATTGCGAAAAATTATCCGAAAAATTGCACGTACGATAATAGCAATTGCTATTACTTGTTATTGCAAACTCATAATTACTTTTAATTCCATTTTCTTTAAGACATTGTGTTAGCAAACTGCTAATTAGTTTTGGCGACACACGATCTTCTATATTAACACGCTTGCGAATCAATTTATTAACAAGATTTTCAACAAATACAGTCTTATTTTTTATCCTACTTGCAATTTCTTTTTGAAACGAGTTTTTATCCATCATAGGCGTATCAAAATAAAACTCTTCGGAAGTAGTGTCGGTAAGCATATAGAAAGCCGAATCTCTTGAAATAACCATTATCCTATCTTTGTGAGCCGAATCGTTAATCATACTATCGGCAATCTCATGTCCAGGACGATTGAGGTTTGGTGTTACAGGAGGTATGTGAACGCTATCGAAGTTTAGAGCAATTACCTCATTGTTGAGATGAGCCACCACCTCACGCTCTTCAAGTTTTTGCGCAAGTGTATATAGAGAATTGTTTACCGCTGATGAAAATTCTTGCTGTTTTACGGTTAATGCAGTTTTAAACCACGTCATCTGCATATAAATAAGCCAGACCATGGTAACTGTCATCACCGCCGCCAATATCCAAATAGTTTTTCCACTCATTGTAACCGACAAAATTAATAGTTTAAATTTAAAAATTACTTTTTTTTAAATTTTATTTCAACAAAAATAAAAACATTTATATTTATATCATATTTTGCATCTTAAAGATATTTTTATAGTCTAAAATTTTACTTTACAGATAGTTTGACAACTTTTTTATCTCCAGTATCTGCATTTTGCAACACCACAAGATACACTCCAATGGCAATATTTTCGGGTAGTTTTAATTTTACGCTTCCCGATTGACTTTTGGCGCGGCTTACAATACGCCCAGAAACCGTTGTAATGTATATTTCGGTGTTAAGTTCAAGATTTTCAACAACAATACTTTCGGATTTTCCTCTAACGTATGGATTAGGATAAACTTTTAAATCCGAAAAAGATTCAGTTGGTTTTTGTACACCAGTTTTTAACATAATAAGTCCAAGATTAGTGTTTATCAACATATTGCCATCATCGGCTAAAGCCAAACCGACAACATTATCACTTGGTAATGGAGAATTTTCTGACGTATAATGTTCCACTTGTTGATATTCATCGTCAGAAAGTACAAAAATGCCAGAATTAGCAGTTGATACCCAAATTTTTCCCGAAACATCGCAAACCATATCTAATACTTCATGTTTTTTTAGTAAATAGTGAGAAAACTCAGGCAATTCTTCATCTGGTATAACTGGTCGATAAAAAATACCTCCACCAGAAAAAAACAACTCAACATTTACACAATATGCGCATCCGCCATCAGTACCTGCCCAAACATAATTACGATTATCAACACACAACTTATTAACACGTGTCGCTTGCCAACCCTCAGAGGTGGATAAACTAAAAAGTACACTTTTATCATCAGAAAAAATAATTGGTGTATTATTGTTGTCAACAACAAAAATATCAGAACTATTGTTGAAAACAACAAAAATATACCTATCGTTATAAATAAGGATTTGTTTCACAATGCGATTAGCAATTTTTTTCGATTCTTCAAGCTGATACCACGAACCGTCGGGCGAGAATATCTTTATCGGAACATCGCTACTATCCGCCACATGAAGATAGCCATCTGTAGTTGTTGCCAAAGTTTTCAATAATGATAATCCTACCAAAGAATTTTCACTATTATAAATGGCTTTTAAACCGGAATTGAGAAATTCGTAAAGCCCAACATTAGAGGTTGCAAAAACATGATTTTGATTGTATGGATTTATCAAAATATCTTGATACTCAACATTATTATTATTTTCAAGGCGATTCCAAAAGCCATTGCTATAAACTGAAATATATTTTCTTTCACTTTCAACAATAGCAAATGTTTTTTTACTTGCCACCACCGCACTAATATCATTTTTTTGGGGAGAATTTACTTTAATGCTTTTTTTCTCACCATTTTTTAAAAGTATAAGACCAGTTTCTAAACTTCCAAGGAGTATATCTGACAAAGAAATAGCCAAGCCAACCCTCACGTTGTTTTGGTTAGAAAAATTAGTTTTAACATCTCCATGGCTATCAATAACAAAAATTTCTGATAAAGAAACAACTGTAAACAAACCATTTATAGCTGTTAATCTAATGTTGCCACTACAAGTAAAAATAGTTTGGTTGTTGCTAACATTATAAACAAAAGAAACATTATTCTTTTGATCAAAAACATTAGCAAAAACTTCACCGTCATTCTCCACAAGTTCCACCACAACACCATTATCAAAAGAATAAACTTTGCTCCAAAAACTAAAATCTTGGACGGCAATATTAGACGCTGTACATTGCCAAACGCTATTTCCATCAGATACTACAACCTTTTCACCACACCAAGCAGTACATAAAATTGGCGAATTGGTATAACAAAACCAATCAACAGCATCGTTCGCAATATCAACACAAAAAATACCGCCATCAGCACCTGCCAAAATTTTATTATTTTTTAGGCTAATTGCATTAAGCTGATTTTCTAAATTATGATTAGTTTTGAAAATAGCATCCAAATTGGATACTTCAAGATTTCTAATAATATCAATGTTACCATCGCGATGAGCCACCACAACCTCATCTTGCCTTGCCGAAACCGAAACAACATTTGCTGATGAAAGCCCATTTACTTTAGAAAATTTAAAAATCTCAAGAGAAGCAACATCAACTAACAAAATACCACAACGACATTGTGATACATAATAATCTCTTGAAAAAGACACATTTTCAACAACATTGTAAGAAAACATATCTTTCCATTGTGCCGTTGAAGCTTCACCAAACAACATACACAGAAACAAAACGACTATGCGAACATAATATGTCATTTTACCCTGTCGGGATGTTGGTTTATAAATGCCTTCCACGATTTGGCTTCAGCAGCTATCCCCATAGGCAATTGCAGTTGATAATGATGGCAAACAGCAGCTGCTAAAGCATCGGTAGCATCAAGTTTGTCAGGAAGTTCAGTAAGATTAAGCATCCTTGCAAGCATAGCAGCAACTTGCTCTTTTGTAGCATTTCCATATCCAGTAACAGACATTTTAATCTTACGAGGCTCGTATTCTGTTACAGAAAGCCCCTTAGAAACAGCCGCAGCAATAGCCACACCTTGCGCACGTCCAAGTTTTAGCATACTTTGTGCATTCTTACTATAAAACTGAGCTTCTATGGCAAGTGCTTGTGGATTATAACCTGATATTAAACTACTTACACGGTCGAAAATCATTTTCAACTTTAAATATGGATCGCCAACCTTTGAAAGTTCAAGCACACCAACTGCCAAACAACTCATTTTGTTTTTTACCGAATCAATAATTCCATAACCCATAACATTTGTACCTGGGTCAATACCAAGAATAACCCCCATTATCTATCTCGTTTGTAAATTTTATCGATAAACTTGCGAAGTTCGGTTGTGTTGGCATCCAACGTATCAATAATATTATAGGTGTTGTTAAAATAAAAATCAATTTTTTCTTGTGCCAAACGTCTAATTCCAAGTTTGTCGTAAATTTCGCGAACAATATCGTATTTCTGTTGACGAGATAGGGATTTATTGTTGATAATTTCGAGGAATTTTTCTTTATCGCCATACCTATTGATAGCAGAAATGAGCATAAAAGTTTTTTTGTTTTCTTCAATGTCGCCGCCAATAGGTTTTCCTAACGTTTTTTCATCGCTATAAACATCAAGCATATCATCTTGAAGCTGAAAAGCAAGCCCAATATTAATGCCCGCTTGATAAAGTTTATCCGCCACTTCATTGTCAACACCAGCAATAATAGCACCTATTTTTAAACACGCTGCTGGTAATACTGCTGTTTTTAGCCTTATCATTTCAACATACTCATTTTCTGATACATTGCTGCGCGTTTCAAAATCCATGTCGTATTGTTGGCCTTCGCACACTTCCAATGCAGTTTTAAAATATACATCACCAACTTGCGAAACAACATTGGTTGGTGCTGCGAATATATATTGCGATGCTATAAAAGCCATTCCGTCGCCCGAAAGAATAGCAATATTGTCGTTCCACTTTTTATTAACTGTTTGTTTTCCACGACGTAGTGAACTATTATCCATTATATCATCATGAAGAAGCGTAAAATTGTGAAATATTTCCAATCCTATGGCAGGTTTTACAGCAAGGGCTATGTCGCCACCAAACATATCGCATGCCATAAGCGTAAATACAGGACGTATTCGCTTACCACCAAACGATAATATATATTTTACAGGTTGATAGAAATTTTGCGGTTGCTGTGGCAGATTAATATTTTCTATTTCCTTATCTATAAGCGATTTGAGTTGTTCAAAAGTTTTCATAATTATTATGTTTAATGTTACAAATGTAAAAAAAAATTTTATTTTTCACAAAATTGCATTATGTTGTTAAAAAACAAGAATAAAAAAAATGTTAAACAATAATTATAATTAGAGTGTTTCAGTTTAATTTTTTATCTTTGCAAAAAAATTTTAGTACAAAAAATAAATATGGAAATAGCAGTCAGAATAGTTCAATTGATACTCAGCCTATCCATTTTGGTGATATGCCATGAGTTTGGACATTTCTTTTTCGCAAAACTATTTAAAACCAGAGTAGAAAAATTCTATTTATTCTTCGACCCTTGGTTTAGCCTTTTTAAAATAAAACGCGGACAAACCGAATATGGCATAGGTTGGTTACCGCTTGGTGGCTATGTAAAAATAGCAGGCATGATAGACGAAAGTATGGACACCGAACAGATGAAACAACCACCCCAACCATGGGAGTTTCGCAGCAAACCCGCATGGCAACGCCTTATTATTATGATAGCAGGCGTTACCGTAAACGTATTGTTGGCAATGTTTATCTATGCAATGATGTCGTTTACATGGGGAACAGAATATCTACCTGCAAGCAATCTAAAATATGGTATAGCCGTTGACAGCGTAGGATACCAAATGGGTTTAAGAGATGGCGATATGATTGTAAAAGTAAACGGCAATCCAACAGAGGATTACAACAAAATTTTGCCCGACCTTTTACTTAACGACCCCAAGACACTTACAGTAACTCGCAACGGTGATAGTATAGAATTAAACATTACAGACCAACATATCTCCAAGATACTCAATGGCGAAACACCAGCATTTTCTCCACGCATACCTTTTGAAATAGAAGAATTTGCACCAGAGAGTGCAGCTAAAAACGCAGGATTTGAAAAAGGCGACAAACTATTGGAAATAAATGGCGAACAAACCGCATATTTTCACCAAGTAAAAAAGTTTCTCAACAATCATAAAAGCCAAAACGTACAAGCAAAGGTTTTGCGCGGTAGCGACACTATAACTATTCCAATTGAAATACCAGAAACAGGACTTATAGGCGTAATGACCAAAAGTTACGGTAGTTTCTTTGAATTTAAAACCCAAGAATATGGCTTTTTTGAATCTTTCCCCGTTGGTATAAGTAAAGGTGTTGAAAAAATAAAAGAATACGTAAAACAGTGGAAACTAATATTCAACCCAGAAACCAAAGCCTACAAAAGTCTTGGCAGTTTTATTTCAATGGCCAAAATATTTCCGGGAGTTTGGAATTGGCAAGCATTTTGGAGCCTAACAGCATTCCTTAGCATAATGCTTGCTGTATTAAACATAGTTCCAATACCAGGACTTGACGGTGGACACGTAATGTTTTTGATTTACGAAATAATAGTAGGTAAAAAACCAAGCGACAAATTTATGGAAATAGCACAAATTGTAGGAATGGTTTTTCTAATACTGCTAATGGTAGTTGCACTTGGCAACGACTTGATACGACACGTATTTTAATTGATTACAGGCTTGGCTAATGCACAAAATCCATTGCCAAGCCTATTGACAAGTTGTAGAAGCAACACACGATAAAAAAGTTGGAAACACATTGACAAAAACAAAAATGAGAAAAACAATAATTTCATTAATAACGGCAGCAACTCTTGCAATATCGTGCAACAACAGCACAATAAGCGACGATATGATGCCATCGTGTACAGGCAAAACTGGCGACTTAGTGTTGATAATGCCCGATGCCACCTACGAAGGCAAAACTGGCGACACAATTTTTGCATTGCTTACACAGCCAGTAATGGTTTTGCCACAAGCAGAAGCAACTTTCAAAGTAATACATGTAAACAAAAACCAAGTTAGCAAATTAATAAAAAAATCGCGCAACGTTATAAATACCGAAATAGACCCACGCATCGAAAAACCATCAATAACCATAGAGAAAAACAAATACTCTCGTCCACAAATATACATAACCCTTAAAGCACAAAACGACTCCGCACTACAAAGCATATTTTTAAAAACATCAAATTTTATAATTGATACGTTAACCCACGCAGAACAAATGCGTTATTATAGTTTTTTCAATCAAAACCACGAATCAGAATCAGAATTAGCCATGCGCAACAAACACGGAGTAAAATTGATGATACCATACGGATTCAACAAAGATGTTGATAAAGACAATTTTGTATGGATAAGCAAAGAAACATCAATTTCCAGCCAAGGAATGTTGGTTTTTGATTTTCCGTACAATGGTCCAAAAGATTTTGAATTACAACACCTTATTGGTAAAATAGATAGCGTATTACTAAAAAATGTACCCGGACCACAAGACGGAAGTTACATGACTACCGCAAAAGTTTTTGAACCAATAAAAAAAGAATATATGCGTGGCAATACATACGTTTGCGAACTACGAGGGCTTTGGGAAACCAATGGAGATTTCATGGGAGGTCCATTTGTAAGTCAAAGCATAGTAGATACCGTAAATAATAGATTGGTAACCAACTTTGCATACGTATATGGAGGCAAAAACGACAAACGCAACCTTTTGTGGCAACTCGAAGGAATAATGAACTCTTTTGAAATTTGGTATAGCAATGGCAAAAATTAGACTAACAAAAGAGTTTTCGTTTGAAGCAGCACACGCTTTATATAATTACGACGGCAAATGCAGCCGTCTTCATGGACATAGTTACAAATTTTTTGTTACCATAAAAGGCAGTCCAATAGAAGACGAAAACAATCCAAAATTGGGTATGGTAATGGATTTTGGTATGTTGAAACAAATTGTAAACCAACAAATTATAAACCTATATGACCATTCGGTAATGTTTTACAAAAAAAGTGAAGAATCTGCATTAAAAGATAGTAGCGCAATATTCAAAAATACTCACGTATTTGATTTTCAACCAACTTGCGAAAACCTAATAATATATTTTGCAGAAAAACTAAAAAACCAATTACCCAAAAACGTAAAACTTCACTCGCTAAAACTATACGAAACCGCCACAAGTTTTGCCGAATGGTATGACGAAGACAATTAACAACAAAGACCTTTAAAAGACAAAAAATATGACACTATACTTGATAGATGCCTATGCAATGATATATAGGGCATATTATTCGTTTATCAACAAACCAATGACCAACAGCAAAGGTGAAAACACCTCAGCTGTACTTGGGTTTGTAAATATGCTTGGCGAAATAATCAACACCAACCAACCAACACACATGGCAGTGGTTTTCGACCCACCATACCCAACATTCAGAAACTTACTTTCGCCAGAATACAAAGCCCAACGCCCCCCAACACCAGAAGGCATTAAAACAGCATTGCCCCACATAAAGGAAATTGTTGATGCACTTGGCATAAAACAAGTTACAGTGCCACAATATGAAGCCGACGACGCCATAGGAACATTAGCCAAACAAGCCGAAGAAAAAGGATTCAAGGTTTTTATGGTTACACCAGACAAAGATTACAATCAACTTGTAACCGACAACATAAAACTTTACAAACATAAAAAATCTAATACTGAAGTAGAAATAATTGATAGAAAGGCATTTATACAATCAACTGGTTTAGATTATCCGAAGCAATTCATCGACGTACTCGCACTTTGGGGCGATGCCGCCGACAATGTAAAAGGCGTTACGGGCGTAGGCGAAAAAACAGCATACAAACTTATTAATGAATACAAATCAATAGAAGGCATTTATCAAAACATTAACAAACTCAAAGGTAAACAAAAAGAAAATTTTATCAACGACCACGAACAAGTATTATTAGCCCAAAAACTTGTAACTATCGACACTAATGCACCAATAACCTTTGATCCAGAACAATACATAAAACAAAACCCAGACGAAGAAAAATTACGTGCGATATTTGCAGAATTGGAATTCAGAACACTTGCCGATAGAATTTTAGGCAAGAAAAAACAACCAGCACAACAAGATTTGTTTGCACAAGGCACACTATTCAACAAAACTCAACAAGAAGAACAGCCAAAACAAAAATTAGAAACCATTAAAACAATAACGCACGACTACGAAGTTATATCCACCATAGAGCAAACAAAATCACTTGTAGATATATTGTTGAAGCAAAATGAGTTTTGTTTTGATACCGAAACAACAAGTTTAAGTATAAGACAAGCAGAACTTGTTGGAATGTCGTTTTGCACAACACCTCACAAAGCATACTACATACCATTCAATACAGATAAACAACAAACCCAAAATATATTAGAAATAATTCGTCCTGCTCTTGAAAACAAAGACATAAACAAAATAGGTCAAAACATAAAATTTGATATTCTTGTACTCAAAAACTACGGAATAGAGGTAAAAGGACAACTATTCGACACCATGGTGGCACACTATCTACTAAATCCAGAACAACGCCACAACATGGACTACATGTCGGAAATTTACCTCAACTACACCCCCGTACACATAGAAGAACTTATAGGAGCAAAAGGCAAAAGCCAAAAGTCGATGCGCAATGTTGACATACAAATAATAAAAGAATACGCTGCCGAAGATGCTGACATTACACTACAACTTAAAGAAAAATTACAAGCAGAACTTGAAAAAAATGAGCTAATCGATTATGCTCGCAATATAGAAATGCCATTGATATATGTATTGGCTGATATGGAATACGAAGGTGTAAGCATAAACACAGAATTTTTAAACAATTACACCACAGAGTTAAACCAAGAAATAGCCACTATTGAGCAAAAAATATATCAACTATCAGCAACAAAATTTAATATAGATAGTCCAAAACAACTCGGCGAAATATTATTCGACAAATTACAAATAAAACCAGCCCCCAAAAAGACCAAAACAGGACAATATTCCACAGGAGAAGAAGAATTATCAAAATTAAAAAACAACGAAATAATAGACCTTATATTAAAATATCGAGGTTTAAAAAAACTTGTTAGCACATACACCGAGGCACTGCCTGCCCTTATTAACCCTGTAACAGGCAAAATACATACATCATTTAACCAAACAGTTACAGCAACAGGGCGATTAAGTAGCACCAATCCAAACATACAAAATATACCAATAAGAACCCCCGAAGGTCAAAAAATACGAGCAGCATTCATACCTTCGCCCAACAATAAAATGTTTTCGACCGACTATTCACAAATTGAGCTTCGAGTAATGGCACATTTTGCAAACGACGAAAACCTAATATCAGCATTTGAACAAGGCATGGACATTCACCGTGCCACCGCTGCCAAAATATACGGAATTACACCAGAACAAGTAAGCAAACAACAACGTAGCCACGCAAAATCGGCTAATTTTGGAATTATCTATGGCATAAGTTCTTTTGGACTTGCTGCACAAACTGGATTATCGCGTACAGAAGCCAAACAAATGATTGATAACTATTTTCTACAATATCCCAAAATTCGCGAGTTTATAGACAACACAACCACACAAGCTCGTCAAAATGGCTTTGTATCAACAATGTATGGCAGAAAACGTTTTTTACCAGATTTAAATAGTCAAAACTTCAACGTACGCACGGCAGCCGAACGTAATGCCATAAACACACCAATACAAGGGACAGCTGCAGAAATTATAAAAATTGCCATGATAAAGATTTGGAGAAAATTTAAAGAACAAAACCTTAAAAGCAAATTAATAATTCAAGTACACGACGAACTTGTATTTGATGTAGTGCAAGGCGAAGAAGAAATTGTAAAAAATATAGTAGAAACACAAATGGAAAATGCCGCAAAACTAAAAGTAATACTAAAAGCAGAAGGAGGATTTGGTAGCAATTGGTTTGAAGCACATTAATTTTAATAAAAAAATACTATCGAAACCAAAAAACATTACTACAACAAAGTAAAAAAGTTGTAATTCTTTTGTTAAAAAAAAGTTATATTTTTTTGTTTTTGTAAAAACATTGTGTTAAACTTGCAATGTATTTCAAAAAACAAAAAATATGGACGAATATTTATGCAACTGGGATCAAGCAGCGATAAAATTTACTGTAATAGCAGCAACAATAGCCTTTATAGTGCCATTGCTAACAATGCTCTACAACCATTGGAAAAAGACAAACAAAAAGGATAGCGCAAAATACAAAATAAACTTATGCATTTCATGTATTCCAATGTTAGTTTTTATACTATGTTTTAGCGTACCATTAAAAGTTACAGTCTGCGACAACGGCGTATATGTAAAACAGCCAGCAGGAAGCGTTGAAATTAACATGGAAAAAATATGCGAAGTAAGGTCATTAACACAAAAAGACATAGAAAATAGCGAACGAATAGCAACATCGGGAGGACTTTTTGGTTATAACGGCGACTATCAAAACCAAAATTTAGGTAATTATCGCATGATTGCAGCAAGCCTTGACAACCTAATACTAATACGCACAAACGACGAATCGTATGTGATAAGTTGTTCTGATGCAGACCAATGCGTGGCAAGCATTAAAAACAAAATAGAAATAACAGGAAAATAATAACCACACAAATATAATTTAGCACTACAAAACACATTAAACCTAAATTACATTAAATCGAATACTTTTAACGAAATTAACTTTACACAAATATATATCTTTATAAAAAATTAACTTAAACAATAAAATTAAATAATATCAAATAAACA
>ERZ842401.7297-NODE-7297-length-11369-cov-23.053562_pt1 | contig 11369 bp, 9 predicted proteins | sample MGYA00521270_ERZ842401 | MGnify/ENA primary metagenome ERZ842401 (study PRJEB31892, sample SAMEA3878208) | bioreactor metagenome | biome: Moose rumen | place: Sweden | collected 2011-10 | study: EMG produced TPA metagenomics assembly of the PRJEB12797 data set... | reverse complement strand
CTTGACGTTGAAAAGTTCAAGGATAAGGAAAATGTAGATTTATTCCTTTCCAGAGACATCAGTAAATATCTATTAGATGTCAATATAGTGTTGAATAATTCGTGCCAACAACAATGTCGGCATTGTCCTAACTATTGTAAACAGTTCTTTTGTTGTAACAAAGAAGAATCACCAGAGAGTTTGTCACAGGATTCCTTAGTAAACCTGTTGCGTCAGATAAGTTATTTTCCTGTACGGACTATAAATGTCACAGGCGGTGACATTTATCGGTATCAAAATCTGGAAGTATTCAACACCTCAAATGGAGAAGCCAGGAAAGTTTTTAACTTCTATGTTCATTATTTGAACTATCAGGAAAATCCATACATAGACAATCATAATATTCATTTGATTATTAATTCACCTGTCAATCAGGGTAAACTTCATGAAATATATTCTCTCACGAAGGAGAAAGACGTAAGATACCATCTTGTCGTAGAGAATGAGGAACAATATGATGAATTGGAGTTGGCTATGGTATCACTCGGAATTGAGGATTATGAAGTTCATCCGTATTATAACGGACACAACATCCAATTCTTTGAAGAGAATGTGTACCTGTCAATGGAAGATATTGTTGCTACTCCTATTTCTATGCGTGAGATATTTCGCAATCAAAAACTGAATGCCAATTCTTTTGGGAGTTTGTATATCCTCCCTAATGGTGAGATAAAAGCGAATCTTAATGAGAGAACTATTGGACATCTGGATAAAGACAGAATCATTGATGTCATCAACCATGAAATGATGCAAAATACAGCGTGGAGGAAGGTGCGCTCTTCAGGACCTTGTAAGAACTGTGTCTATCAATATCTGTGTCCTCCTTTGTCCAACTATGAGAGAATCCTTAACAGGCAAAATCTTTGTAATGTTCAAGAGTAAAAAGTAATTATCATGCAAACGACGATTGGTCTTGTCAACTACTTAGCACTTCAGACTATACAAGTCACTGACAGTGGGCTCTATCATGGAAAAATGGGAATTATACTTTCACTCTATTGTCATGGAATTGTCCAAGGCAATAAAGTCCTATGTGACTATGCAAGTGACATCCTACAAAATACGGTTGATGAATATTATGATGTTGATATTAGTATTGAGAACGGTCTTTCTGGTTTGGGGCTTGGCTTTACTCTTTTGTATAAGTCTGGGATGTTTAAAGATAATCTGAATGATATATTATATGAGATAGATAAAAAGATTATGAGTGTTGACCCTCGAAGGATGGAAGACTATTCTTTTCGGAAGGGCGCATTAGGCATACTGTTCTATATCATGACAAGGCTTTCTGTAAATCAAGAATGTGTTTCTATACATAAAGATTACATTCAAGAACTGGAAGCCAACATAAAGAGAAATTCTTGTGAGGCTGTTCGACAAGAACTATTTATTGAAAGCCTTAGACAACCTTCATGGAAGATGGAAGACTATCTCGGAAAGGAAATAGGTATTGACAATGGAAGTGCATATTATTTAATAATGAATTCGTATGATAAAGTATTTTCTCGTAAATAATGCCAGCAGGGCTGCTGCATATGGGATTGGGACCTACTTAAAACAGATGACGGACTTCATCAAAAGTATGTCTCAATACGAATTGTGTATTCTTGACATCTATTCGGATGTGAAGGAATTCATTGTTGATAAGGATGAGAATGGTACTCTCCACTATAGGATCCCCCCGCTCGATAGCCGTAGCAAAGTGTTTCTTTACTATAGAAGCATTCTCTTTTTTCTTAGTCCGTATATAAAAAAGCAAGAAAATATAATTCTTCACTTTAACTATAGTCAGCATTATGATTTAATTCGACTGTTTAAGGCTAATTATTCATATTGCAAAGTTGTTTTCTCCGTTCACTATATGGATTGGTGTTTTGCACTTAATGGTGATGTAGACAGATTTAGAAAGATTATTCATTATGCCGATTATAACGATGATTTGAGAGACAAAGTTAACAGTGGATACAAAAAAGAGAAACAACTTTTTTCTATATGCGACAAAGTTTTGGTTTTATCCAACTTTACATATAAAGTTATTGTTGATGATTACGGAATTAGTAAGGAAAAAGTTCAAGTTGTACATAATGGTATATGTGAATTACCCTATAAAATAGGGGAAAAAGAAATTCACAGTGAACTCCCACTAAATATTATATACGTCGGACGATTGGATGAAGCGAAGGGTGTTGGCTTTCTCATCCAAGCGTTTGGAAAAATCTACAAGAGAAATCGGCAAATTCGATTAATAATTGTTGGCGATGGGGTTTTTAGTGAATATCTTAAATTATGCCACGATATTAGGCATGCAGTAACTTTTACAGGTTTTATAGACCGTGATGAAATTAGTAATTTGTTAAAAGAATCCTATATCGGTGTTCTGCCATCATTTAATGAGCAATGCAGTTACTCTGCTTTGGAACTAATGTCAGCAGGTGTTCCTTTTATATCCACTGATTCAACAGGGATGCGTGAGATGATGGAACGGACTCCAGAGAACATGCTACATATTAATTATCACGATTTTAAATCTGAATCATTTATAGAGGAGTTATCCAATAAAATGGAAACATTGATTCATGACAGATGTTTGTGGGAGCAATCTTCAAAAAATCTTCTCTCCTTATTTTATGAGCGGTATTCTAAAGAGAGGATGTTTTTGTCGATGAGTCAGGCTCTAAATTCTGTTTCCTTGCCCGAGAAAAACCTATCCCTTGAATTCTTGCCATATTTAGATGCTGAATTTGTGAGAATTATTGACGCAAGGCCTGCACTAGATATGGACTACGTCGGGATGACAGGAATCGGATGCTATCTATGGTGGCGGGTAGAAGCCCTAAGCATTCAAGGAAATAAAGTAACTTTGTTGCAATCCTCAAAACTTCAAGAATATATGATATATTATATTGACTGGATGTTTGATATATTAGGAGAAGAACGAGAAGATGCATTTTCTCCTTTGTTTGCCACCGCTCCTTTAAATTGGCTATTAATGAACTTGAAGAAATCTGGTTTTTATCAAACGAAAACAAATGAGATTTGTCGGTTAATTCATTCAATTGGAGTTGACATAAAATTTAAGGATGACCAGAATTTTGATGTTTCCGACATTGCTATAACTGCATTAAAGATATATAACTTAAATTTGTAATGATGATGGATTTAAATAAGGCTTGTACTTTTATTATGCCGTTCCGTATAGAATGTCCAGAACGCCAAAGGAATCTTGCATTTACCATTGGCTGGTTGGCTTCATTAAAGGCCAATATTATGCTGCTTGAAGCGGATGTGAAGCCAAAAGCAGACAAGGATTCCTTTCCTGAAAATGTGGAATACATTTTTGTAAAGGATCCTAATCCAGTTTTCCATCGCACCCATTATATTAATAGGCTTTTAAAACATGCAACTACTGATGTCGTTTCTGTATGGGATACTGATATCATAGTAGAATACCAACAAATTGAAGAGGCTGTACAGAATATCCAAAATGGATGTACACTTGCATATCCTTATAATGGTGAGTTTGTAATGTTATCAGATGCTCTTTCCGCAGAATTGATAGAAGAGAAAAGTCTTGTAGGTATTATAAACAATAACTTACAACCGATTTTCAATCGTCCGTCATGTGGTGGTGCATATTTTGCAAATCGAAAGAAATACCTTTTGCTTGGTGGAGAAAATGAGCATTTCACTGGATGGGGTCCAGAAGATGCTGAACGATTGCGGAGGGTACAGATTATGGGGCACATGGTAAAGTGGACGGAAGAGGGCAAGGCATACCACCTGTATCATCCCAGAAATGAAAATTCCCGTTTCTTTGATGAAGATGCAGCCATAGAGATGAGGAAAGAGCTTGTCAAAGTCTGTGGCATGAATAAAGAAGAACTATCAGAATACATAAAAACATTTGCCGTATGAAAGATTTAACCATTTGGATAACTTATCATGATGATAAGCAGATAGAGGAATTTGGACTGGAAGAGGACGACACATTCCGTTTGTTCAAAGGAAACAATCTGACGGTGGAGGGTGAGAACATCAATCACCTCAACAGGTTCTATTCAGAACTTACGACATTCTATTGGGTCTGGAAAAACCAGATTCGCAGCAAGGCTATCGGATTCTGCCATTACCGCCGGATGTTCACGCATATCATGGATGTCGAGCCTGGAACTTGCCAAGTTATGCAGATTGCCAATATGGGATATACCGTTGAACGGTATTATCGATTGGCCCACAATTACAATGATTTATTTGACATCGTAGAGATTCTGGATGAGAAATATGGAAAGGGCAATGTCTATTCCGAGTACCTGTTAAAGGACTCCGTTTTCATACCCTTCTGTTGCTTCATCATGTGCTATGAGGATTTTGAGGAACTATGTGAATTTCTGTTTCCCATTCTTTTTGCCTTTGACAAGAAGAACAATCTGAATATGGAACCAGAGAATTATAGGAGGAAAGCAGAACGAGACTTCAGGTATGATAAGGTGGATTATCAGCAGAGGGCAATCTCCTTTCTGGCTGAGAGGATTATCAGCGCCTATCTTGTGAACCACATGAATTTGGTATGTGTACAAACCTATAATCATCAAGAAAAAGCATGACTGTGAGACGCTTCCCCCATTACCTCCAACATGATGCGGCTGACTGTGGACCAGCGTCTTTGCGCATGATTGCAAAATACTATGGCAAAGAGTATTCTGCCGAGATGTTGCGAAGGCATTGTTATATCTCCAGAGAAGGCGTTTCTATGCTGGGAATCAGTGATGCTGCGGAATATATAGGCTTTCGTACGATTGGGGTCCGTATCTCGTTTGAGCAACTTGCAGAGGAAGCCCTGCTGCCATGTATCCTTCACTGGAATCAGAATCACTTTGTCGTCTGCTATAAAATAGAGAAGAAGCGAAAAGGGAAATATAGCATTTATATATCAGACCCTGCATCTCAGCGGTTATGCTATACAAAGGATGAGTTCCTAAAATGCTGGCTGAGTACTAAATCAGACAATATAGACAAAGGTTCTGCCTTGCTGCTTGAACCAGGAGTAGATTTCGGCAACAGGGAAGAAGAGGTGGAAGCAAAAAAACATAGCCTTTCTTTCTTCCTCAAATATCTTCAGCCTTATAAAGGACAGTTTGTGCAGTTACTCTTTGGAATGATTGTGGGCAGCCTGCTTCAACTGATTTTTCCATTTCTGACACAGGCCATGGTTGACTGGGGTATAGGGGAGAAGAACCTCAGCCTTATAACCCTTATACTTATAGCTCAATTAACCCTCTTCCTCGCACAGCTTAGTGTGGGATATATCCGAAGTTGGATTCTTCTGCATATCAACTCACGAGTAGACATTTCGCTTATCTCCGACTTCCTCATCAAACTGATGAATATGCCCTTGCATTTCTTTGATACGAAACGTACGGGTGACATCATGCAACGAATTGGTGATCATGGACGTATCAAAGGTTTTTTGATGGGCAATTCCATGAGTATACTTTTCTCACTAGCCAATTTCATCATTTTTGCGGGCATTTTGGCCTACTACAACATAAAGATTCTGACAATATTCTTGATAGGTAACACTTTCTATGTATTGTGGATTCTTTATTTCATGAAATACAGACGTGAACTTGACATCAAGCGTTTTAACCAGGCATCCAATGAGCAGAACAAGATTATCCAGTTGATACAGGGAATGCAGGACATTAAGCTCAACAACTGTGAGAAACAGAAACGCTGGGAATGGGAGCGTGTACAAGTAAATCTGTTCAAAATAAGCGTCCGAGGACTTACTATTGGTCAGATACAGCAAGCAGGTACTGTGTTCTTTACACAAACAACCCATATTCTTATCTCGTTCATTGCGGCTCGGGCTGTAGTAGAAGGCCAGATGACACTCGGTATGATGATGTCGCTCACCTATATCATCGGCCAGGTGTCTGCACCTATTGGAGACTTCATCGGCTTTGCTCAAGCTCTGCAGGACGCTAAAATTAGCCTTGAACGACTGAATGAGATACATGCACAGGAAGATGAGGAACAGGATATTGCCAACAAGACTTCCTCCCTGCCCAAAGATAAGAGCATTTGCATTGATCACCTGCGGTTTAGTTATGACGGATCTGAAAGAAACTATGCACTGGATGACGTTAGTCTTGTCATTCCAGAGCATAAAGTGACTGCCATTGTAGGCGAAAGCGGCAGTGGAAAAACTACGCTCATCAAACTCATGCAGGGATTCTATCAGCCCAATAGCGGCAGCATCAAAATAGGGAATCTGAATCTGAACACCATTAATCCACATCTATGGCGAAGCAAGACTGGAAGCGTGATGCAGGAAAGTTTCATATTCTCAGATTCTATTGCTAATAACATTGCACTTAATACCGATGATGTTGACACGGAAAGATTGTACCATGCTGCCATCATGGCCAATGCCGATGAATTTATCTCAGCACTCCCATTAGGCTATAATACAAAGATTGGAATGGAAGGTTCAGGCGTCAGCCAAGGGCAACGCCAGCGTCTGTTAATTGCACGGGCCATCTATAAAAATCCCGAATACATATTTTTTGACGAAGCAACAAACTCATTGGATGCCACCAATGAACGTACCATTATGGATAATTTGCATGAATTTTATAAAGGAAAGACTGTTGTTATTGCGGCCCATCGATTGAGCACGGTGAAGGATGCAGACCAAATAGTGGTAATGAAACATGGTCATATCGTTGAGGTTGGTACCCATGATGAACTCGTAGAGAAGCAGGGTGATTATTACACTTTGGTTAAAAACCAATTAGAGCTAGGAAAATAGTTATGGAAACGAAACAGAAAACTCCCAATATTGAATTGCGTAGTGAAGAAGTGCAGGAACTGATGGGAAAAATTCCGCCAGCCATCTTACGTGTGGGCATTTCCGTTATTCTTTTTTTTGTAGTTCTTATCTTCATTGTAAGCAATTTTGTAAAATATCCAGATATAATAACCATCCCAATCGTTGCAAAGAATGTGAATTGTATGGCAGAAATTAAAGCTGTGAAATCTGGGCAGCTTGTTGAATCGCACATGGAACATAGTCGTGTGTGTATGGGTGACACCTTGGCAAAAATAGCAATCAATAGTGGCGATGTAACAGATACGCTATGTGTTAAATCTCCGTTTACAGGGTATGTCTATCCTTGTAGCACATTTCAAGAAAAAGATTATGTGGATGAAAATGATGTACTGTGTGTGGTTGTAGACTCCGTCAAAGATAGGATCACAGCCAAGGCCTCTATTTCTGCAGACTTGAAGAAGAAGATTGTACCAGGCATGGTGATAGAATCAAAGGTTGCCAATAATATAATGCAAGGAAGGGTTATTTCAATAGCAGACTATGCCAATCCCGCTAATGAAACATACACTATAGAAATAATATTTGAGAACTCTGAAGAATTCAAAAATGTAATAGTCTGGAAATGTCATGCAAACGCTAAGATGAAAATATCTGAACGAAGTGTTTTTGATAGATTTGTAAAAGATCGAATTATAACAACTTTTTAAAGGGATGAATATACAATGAAAAATGTAATAGAATTTTTTCTTGAACAACTTGAGGTAAAATATACACATTCTTATGCTTCAAAGCTGTATGATGAACACCCGCACAAATATAACATGTTTGGGTTGATTGACATTCTACATTCGTATAACCTTAATGCTATTGGTATTAAAGTTAAGAATAATAACTATACGAAGTTGTCTTTCCCATGTATATTACATATAAAAAATGGCTTTGTCGTAGCATTAAAACTTAATAATAGGCACATTTCTTATTATTGGAATGGAAATGTGTTTTGTATGCCTTTGGAAAAATTTAATGCAATGTGGACTGGTAATGCTATTGTTATTGATGGTGATTCCGACGCATCGGAGCCTTATTATATTACTCATTTAAATGAAGAAAGAGTTGGTATTTTTAAGAAAGCCTTATGTGCAATAACACTATTATTTATACTAATTCTTGCACTATTTAAAAACTGCAATTATTATAATAGTTATTCTATTCTTTTTATTTTTCTTGATTTCCTTGGCATCATCTTATGTGCGCTTTTGATAGGAAAACAACTACACATTAAAAGTAGAATCAGTGATAAAGTATGCTCCTTATTTCATCAAAAGGACTGCTTCAGTGTACTTTCCTCCGAAAAGGCTACATTTTTTGGTCTTAGTTGGAGTGAGATTGGGCTGTCCTTCTTCGTCGCAAATTTACTCTCCTTGATACTCGCTCCATATATTATAAATGAATTATCAAATATATGCATTCTTGCTATTGCCTATGCTTTTTGGAGTATTTACTATCAATGGAGAGTGGTTAGGCAGTGGTGTGTGTTGTGTCTATCGGTTCAGTGTGTGATTTTTCTGATGGCCTGTTTAGGCATATTTAAAAATGTCGTAGAAGGCTTTTATTTTAATATTCTTAATGCCCTAGCCTTTTTTTCGTCATGGTATTTCATAATTATTGTTTTTGATCTGTGGATTAAATATGAGGGAATTGTCAGAAATCGCTTAGAATCTTTGCAATCATATAAGGCTTTGAAATCAAATAAAACAGTGTTTCAAGCACTTTTGACATCAGAAAGATATTGTAAAACAGGATTTGAAGATTCTAATATCACTTTTGGAAATAAAAATGCAAAAATGTTAATTACAATTTTGACAAATCCCCATTGCAACCCTTGTGCACGAACTCACGTGAAGATAGATGAGCTTCTTTCTAAATACAAAGAAAAACTATGTGTTCAATATGTGTTTTCGGCATTTAATACAGAATTAAAGGACAGTAATCGCCTTTTGATAGCAATTTGGCAACAGATGGGTGAACAAGACGCTATAGGGGCCTATTCTCAATGGTATAGAGAAGGGAAATACCATGCGCACGATTTTATAAATAAATGGAAAGAAATTGATATTTATGCTTTATCTGTAGAGAATGAGTTGAAGAGACATGAAAAATGGATTGAAAGGACAGGATATACTGCTACACCAACAATATTGGTTAACGGATATGAATTGCCTGAAGAATATGACATTGAGGATATTCCTATGATTCTTGATTAAACTGACTATGTAGGATTCTATATATCGACGTAAACAAAGAGACAAGAGGCAATGCGCGTCGGCAAAGAACTTAGCTACTTCTTTGAAAAACATTGCTGACATTAAAAAATTAACTTAAAAATTAAAAAAATGAAGAAAATTAAAAGAATTTCATTGGTTCCTGGTATACAAATTCTGGATGCCATGTCTCAAAAACAACTACGTGGAGCTGGTAACACAGATCCGAACGTGTGTCATTCTAAAAGCACTAGAGAATCTTGCTCTGGCTCTTGTGTTGACTATGAAGGTTACTCTGGTAGTTGCGCTTGGGTTGATGCTACAAGTAGCTGCAGATGCGCAATCATTTATGTCGGCTAACTGAGTATTTTTTGTCGGAGAGGCGTATTTGATTTTTAATCAATACGCCTCTCTGTAAGGAATTATATTAATGTTGTATAAATAATGAACATGAAAAAGATTTTAGCTACCATGACGGCTCTCGCGCTAACAATAGCAGCGCAGGCCGAGAAGATTGACTCAACCCAGTTTGTTGCATTCTACAATTACACCATTCAGACGCAGGACGACGAGGGACAGAACGTCACGGACTCGCTGCGGTTGGCACTATTGGTGGGCACCCGTGCCACACACTGCACCACCGTACTTGCCTACAACAAGGACGGAAGACCTGGTCAGGAAATGACAAACGCATTCACTATGCACCACCAGAACGTGCTGACCGATGTGGAGAAGTCGGAGGTCGTGGCCGTGGAACCCATTTACCCCTACCGCTACGAGTCGCACGAGCCGATGGCAAATATTGACTGGACGCTGACCGACGACACGCTAACCATCAGCGGACTGCTCTGCCATCGGGCCACGGGCAAGCTCTACGGCAAGCGGTGGACAGCGTGGTACACCGAGGAAATGCCCTCGTCGGCTGGCCCGTGGAAACTGCGCGGACTGCCGGGACTGATTATCAAAGCCGAGGATGCTGAGGGCATCCATTGCTTTGAGCTGTACGGCACGAGAAATGAGTTGCGCGACATAAGCAACATCGACAATCCCAACTACCAGAAACTGAGCCGCAAGAAACTGATGGAGTTCAAGAAAAAGACATTGGGCAATCCCCGCTATGTGAAGGAACCGACCTACTATGTCCCTGCTGGTGCCGACGACGTGGGAGAAATTAACCTGAATGGCACTACATTCTACGTCGGTATGAATTCCCACATGATGATTCTACAGAAGAGCCATGTGTATAAGCCCCTTGAATTAGAATAAGACTTGATATGAAACGACTCTTATACATTATATTATATATAGCACTGGCGGCGACGGCCTCGGCGCAGGTGCGAGTGACGGGGCGGGTGATTGACCTGCAGAACAAGCCCGTGAGCGATGTCATCGTGAAACTGGTGAACGGCACGAAGACGCTGGCGTTCACCAGCACGAATGCGAAGGGCGAGTATGCGCTGGAGGTTAAGAATGCGCCGAATGGTGAGGTGTCGCTACAGTTCACCCACATCAGCTATGAGACGGAGTCGGAACGTGTGACGCTGAAGGAGCGGACAACGAAGGTAGACATGCTGCTGACTCCGAAGGCAGTTTCGCTGAAGGAGGTGACGGTGAAGCCGGACCCGCTGCGGCAGAAGGGCGACACGCTGAGCCATAACCTGGCATTGTTCCTCGGCAAGGGCGACGTGACGCTGGAGGACGGACTGAAGCGGCTGCCAGGCGTGGACGTGTCGCAGAATGGCGGCATCAGCTACATGGGCAAGCCCATCTCGCAGTTTAACATCGAGGGCATGGACCTGCTGGGCGGTAAGTACAACCTGGCGACGCGGAACATCCCGGCAGACTATGTGACGCAGGTGGAGATAGTGCGCAATCACCACAGCCGACGGGTGGAGAAGGACGTGCCGAGCAACGAGGTGTCGATGAACATCAAACTGTCGAACAAGGCGAAGTTCAAGCCGTTCGGGCAGGAGGAAGCGGGAGCGGGCTACATGGAGGACGGCAACGATAAGTTGCAAGCCCTGCTGGGATTGACGGGCATGATGTTCACGAACAAGTTCCAGACCATCTGCTCGGTGAAGGGCGGCAACTACAAGGGCTTTGCACGGGCCGACATGTACGACCACTTCGGCGGCTCGGATGTGAGCACCCGCGCCACAAGCCTCTTTGGCGGCTTCGACGGCGGTGCGCCTCCGCAGGGCGAATACCTCTACCAGCGCAACGGCATGGCGACG
>ERZ842401.7296-NODE-7296-length-11375-cov-12.956537_pt1 | contig 11375 bp, 6 predicted proteins | sample MGYA00521270_ERZ842401 | MGnify/ENA primary metagenome ERZ842401 (study PRJEB31892, sample SAMEA3878208) | bioreactor metagenome | biome: Moose rumen | place: Sweden | collected 2011-10 | study: EMG produced TPA metagenomics assembly of the PRJEB12797 data set... | reverse complement strand
GCAAAGGTACAACAAAAACACAACTGCTACAAGGTGTACTTCTTCGAGTGCTTACAAAATATTTTTATATGTTAGATTTTGCCTACATTGCCTACATTTTCGCTTAATGGGTTGGTTGTCAACGTGTTGTGCTATGTAGGCAACTATGTAGGCATGTAGGCAACAACTCAAAACATGGTGTTTTCGCATCGTAGACACGTCATTTCCATGTGCTAAACACGTCATTTACTCATCCTAAAAGCGTCATTTCCGGTTGTTCCCAGGGGCTGGGACAAAAAATTGTTTCATCGTATTAGCTTCTCGCGGTTTACCTACATGCCTACATAGTTGCCTACATAAGCTAAAGCGATGATTATCAGCGTGTTGGGCTGAAATGTAGGCAATGTAGGCAAAATCTAACCTTTAACTTTTTAGACAAAAAACTCTGCGAAATCTCTGCGTTCTCTGCGCCTCGGCGTGAGGATGTACTTTGCTGTTTTGACCCCACCCCAACCCCTCCCCTATAGGGGAGGGGAGCTGCTTCGTCCTCCGCTGGGAAGAGGGGAGGGGAGCTGCTTCGCCTTCCACTGGGAAGAGAGGAGGGAGTTGCTTCGTCCTCCGCTGAGGAGGGGATAGGGTGGGGGAGCAAATTAGAATGCAGCGTTGATGATGTCGTCGTCCACCAGGTTGGGCATGGTGACGGTGAGCTCGGGCGTGCGGTCCATCTCACGCTGGATGGCATCCATCGAGCCACTGTTGCGAGCCCAAGAGCGGCGGGCAATACCATTGTTGACATCCCAGAACAGCATGTTCTTGATGCGGCGGTCGGCCTCTTCCGTTCCGTCGATGACCATACCGAAGCCACCATTGATGACTTCGCCCCAGCCTACGCCACCGCCGTTGTGGATGCTGACCCACGTGGCACCGCGGAAGGAGTCGCCAATGACGTTCTGCACAGCCATATCGGCACAGAACTGTGAACCGTCGTAGATGTTGGACGTCTCGCGGAAGGGGGAGTCGGTTCCGCTGACATCGTGGTGGTCGCGACCCAAGACGATGGGGCGGGATATCTCACCGCGACGGATGGCATCGTTGAAGGCCAGTGCAATCTTCGTGCGGCCCTCGGCATCGGCATAGAGAATGCGAGCCTGCGAACCCACGACGAGCTTGTTCTTGCCAGCCTCACGAATCCAGTGCAGGTTGTCGGCCAGCTGTCCGTGGATGTCCTGCGGAGCAGTCTTCAGCATCGTGTCCAGCACTTCGGCAGCCAGACGGTCGCTGGTCTCGAGGTCTTTCTCGTCGCCCGACGAGCATACCCAGCGGAAGGGACCGAAGCCATAGTCGAAGAACATCGGACCCATGATATCCTGCACATACGAAGGATAGCGGAAGCGATGCGTCTCAGGATTGCCGTCCTTCCAGATGTCGGCGCCGGCGCGGCTCGACTCCAAGAGGAAAGCGTTGCCATAGTCGAAGAAGTACATGCCGTTGGCAGTGAGCTTGTTGATGGCAGCCACCTGGCGGCGCAGCGAAGCGCGCACGCACTCCTTGAACTGCTCGGGATCGTCGGCCATCATCTTCTGCGACTCCTCCAACGAGAGACCGACAGGATAATAGCCACCGGCCCACGGGTTGTGGAGCGAAGTCTGGTCGGAACCGAGGTCCACGTGGATATTCTCTTCGGCCAAGCGCTCCCAGAGGTCAACCACATTGCCTACGTAAGCCATCGATACGACGCGCTTCTCGGCCACAGCCTTCTGGATAGCGGGAATCAGTTCGTCGAGATTCTCGTGAAGCTCGTCAACCCAACCCTGCTCGTAGCGCTTGCGAGCAGCCAGTGGATTGATTTCTGCCGTCACACTCACCACACCGGCGATGTTACCAGCCTTGGGCTGAGCACCCGACATACCGCCGAGACCAGCCGTAACGAACAGCTTCATGTTGTCGCCACCCACCTTGCGGGCTGCGTTCAGCACGGTGATGGTCGTTCCGTGCACGATGCCCTGCGGACCGATGTACATATAAGAACCAGCCGTCATCTGTCCGTACTGCGAAACACCCAGGGCGTTGTCGCGCTCCCAGTCGTCGGGCTTCGAGTAGTTGGGGATGACCATACCGTTGGTGACCACCACGCGCGGCGCATTCTTATGCGAGGGGAAGAGTCCGAGGGGATGACCCGAATACATGGCGAGCGTCTGCTCGTCGGTCATCTGACTCAGATACTTCATCACCAAGCGATACTGAGCCCAGTTCTGGAACACGGCACCGTTGCCGCCATAGGTGATTAGCTCGTGCGGATGCTGAGCCACGCGCGGGTCGAGGTTGTTCTGAATCATCATCATGATGGCAGCAGCCTGACGACTCTTGGCGGGATATTCGTCGATGGGACGAGCATACATCTCGTAGGTGGGACGATAGCGATACATATAGATGCGACCGTAGGTCTTCAGCTCTTCAGCGAACTCCGGAGCCAGTTGGGCGTGGAGCTTCTTGGGGAAATAGCGCAGAGCGTTGCGCAGCGCCAGACGCTTCTCCTCGGGGGTGAGGATGTCCTTACGTTTCGGGGCGTGGTTGATGTTGGGGTCATACGCCGGATGCTCGGGCAGTTCTTCGGGAATGCCCATCATGAGCTCTTTTCTAAATTCTTCTTGCGTCATTGGTTGAAATATCTTATTTAAATTTAAAATGAATATACCTTATTATTTTAGGGAAAGAAATCCTTTAGAGTTTGCTCTCCACGATCTTCATGATTTCCTGCTCCTCGACATTGGCCTTCTGGATGAGTTTGTTGGCCTCGGCGATGAGCTTCTCGGCCACCTCGCGATCCTTCAAGCTGCCAGCGTTGATTTTCACGTTGAGGCCGGCACCCAAGACGGCAGCACGAGCGGCCAGCGCACCTACGCCAGCGTCGGAGACAGAGTTGGGGTTGCCCTCTTCGGCCATTGCGCGGCAGATGTTGAAGGCGCGGAACGAAGCCTGCATCGTGTGCAGAGGTACCTGTGTGGCATAGAGCGTGGCATCCTGGATGGCCTGCGAGCGGGTAGCCTTGTCTTCTTCCGTCTTCTTCGGCAGACCAAAGGCAGCCATGATGCGGTTGAAGGCTTCCGTATCCTCGTCAACGAGGTGCAGCAGTTCGGTCATCAGCGCCTGACCCTTGTCGGCCCACTGGCTGAACTTGTCCCACTGGTCGTCCCATCCGGGCTTGTGCGCCGAGAGGTTGGCCACCATTGTACCTAAGGCAGCGCCCAGCGCACCCATATAGGCAGCGATGGTACCACCGCCGGGAGCGGGACTCTCGCGCGATGTCTCTTCGGCGAAGCCTTTCACGGTCAGGTCAACGAGTTTCTTCACGCCCTCGTTCTGAGCATCCTCGAGCAGGTATTCGATGACCTTCTCGCGCGGGTTGAACGGCTTCAGGTCGTCGAGACCCATCGAGTGGATGGCGATATTGATGATGTCCTGCTCGGGAATACCCGTCGAGCGGTGCTGCTTCTCGAGGAAATACTTACCAGCATCAATGAGCGTGCGCTTCGGGATGAGGCCCACGATCTCGGTTCCCGTGACGCGGATGCCGCGGTTCTGAGCGCAGCGGCACACCTCGTCGAAGCAGACATGCAGCGGAGCCACGTTGATATTGGTGATGTTCATCGACACCTGAGCTATGCCATATTCGTCGATGAACCAGCCGATGGCCTTTGTGCCCTTCAGCGTTCCGGGAATCATGATGGGCTTACCGTTCTCATCCTTCATGGGCTTACCCGTGATGGGGTTGCCTTCGCGCTTGGGACGACCCTTCTCGCGGACATCGAAGGCGATGGCATTGGCACGACGCGTAGATGTGGTGTTCAGGTTATAGTTCACGGCGATGAGGAAGTCGCGAGCGCCAACGGCGGTACAACCTGTACGGGCTGCCTGCTCGTCGATGGGGCGAGCGCCGAAGTCGGGTTGCTTGCCCGGTGTGGACAGTTTCTCGGCCAGCGCCTCATACTCTCCCTCGCGGCATACGGCCAGGTTCTTCCTCTCCGGCGTGAAGGCAGCAGCCTCATAGCAGTAGCAGGGGATGTTGGCCTCGTTGGCGATGCGCTCAGCCAGCTTGCGGGCCAGGGCAGCGCACTCTTCGAGCGTGATGCCGGCCACAGGGATGAGCGGGCAGACGTCCGTAGCACCCATACGCGGATGGGCACCATGATGCTGGCGCATGTCGATGAGCTGTCCGGCCTTCTTCACGGCGCGGAAAGCAGCCTCCACGACCACGTCGGGTTCGCCCACGAAGGTCACCACCGTGCGGTTGGTAGCCTCGCCCGGGTCTACGTCGAGCAGTTTTGTGCCTTTCACGGCCTCGATCTCGTTGGTAATCTGTTTGATAACTTCCAGATTGCGTCCCTCGCTGAAATTAGGAACGCACTCTACAATTTGCTTTACATGACTCATTTTCTTGTATGATTATTTTAGGTTACTTACTGTTTTCTGATGATTTGTCATCGTAGGCATGCTGCGGATAGTCGATGGTGAAATGCAGTCCGCGGCACTCCTTGCGCTCCAAGGCCTGGCGGGTGATGAGATAGCCCACATTGATCATGTTGCGCAGTTCGCAGATATCGCGACTGGCCTTGACGCGCTTGAACAGGCGCTCCGTTTCTTCGTAGAGCATGTCTAAGCGATCCCAGGCGCGCTTCAGTCGGAGGTTGGAGCGCACGATGCCCACATAGTTGGACATAATCTCGCCCACCTCCTTGACCGACTGCGTGATGAGTACCTTCTCCTCGTTGGTCATCGTGCCCTCGTCGTTCCATTCCGGCACCTGCTCGTTGAAGTCGTAGAGGTCTACATGCTTCAAAGAATGCTTGGCAGCAGCGTCGGCATATACCACAGCCTCGATGAGCGAGTTGCTGGCCAGTCGGTTGCCACCATGCAGTCCGGTGCAAGAGCATTCGCCGATGGCATAGAGGCGCTGGATAGACGAACAGCCGTTCAGGTCAACCTTGATGCCGCCGCACATATAGTGGGCCGCCGGACGAACGGGAATGTAGTCGGTGGTGATGTCGATGCCCATCGACAGACATTTCTGGTAGATATTGGGGAAGTGATGCCGTGTCTCGACGGGGTCTTTATGCGTCACGTCGAGACAAACGTGGTCCAGTCCGTAAATCTTCATCTCCTTATCGATGGCCCGAGCCACGATGTCGCGCGGAGCCAATGACAAACGCTCATCGTATTTCTCCATGAACGACTCGCCGTTGGGCAGTCGCAGGATGCCACCATAACCGCGCATAGCCTCGGTGATGAGGAAGGCGGGATGCGTCTCACCCGGAGAATAGAGAGCCGTAGGATGGAACTGTACGAACTCCATATCCTGCACCGTACCTTTTGCACGATAAACCATTGCCTCGCCATCGCCAGTAGCAATAACGGGGTTGGTGGTGGTCTGGTAGACGGCACCACAACCACCCGTACACATCAGCGTGACCTTTGAGAGATAGGTGTCCACCTTTTGTGTTTCCGGGTTCAGGACGTATGCTCCATAACAATGAATATAAGGAGTACGGCGGGTGACGCGTGCGCCCAAATGGTGCTGCGTGATAATCTCTACGGCAAAGTGGTTCTCCTTCACTTCGATGTCGGGACAGGCCCTCACGGCAGCCATCAGTCCGCGCTGAATCTCCGCTCCTGTATCGTCGGCGTGATGCAGGATGCGGAATTCAGAGTGCCCGCCTTCGCGATGGAGGTCGAACTCACCGTCGGCATTCTTGTCGAAGTTGACACCCCAGCCTACCAGTTCCTTAATCTGCTCAGGTGCATTCCTTACCACCTGCTCCACCGCTTTGCGGTCACTGATGTAGTCGCCAGCAATCATGGTGTCTTCGATGTGCTTCTCGAAGTTGTCAACCAAGAGGTTGGTCACCGAAGCCACGCCACCTTGTGCGAAACTTGTGTTAGCCTCGTCGAGCGATGTCTTGCAGATGAGGCACACTTTACCTTTCTTTGCCCGGGCTACTTTCAGGGCATAGCTCATACCGGCCACTCCGGCGCCGATAATCAGGAAGTCGTATCTGTAAATCATAGGTCGTTTGCAATTGCGTTGCAAAGGTAGTGCAAATAAAAGACATAGCAAAATAAATAACATTTTTTTGCTTACTATGTTCATGGCAACTCGCCGAAAAAGAAAATACCTACAAATGATGATGGCCTATCAGACGTTATGTACTGGAAAATGTGTACCTTTGCAGCCGCAAAGCGGCTGAAAAGAATTGGCTGCAACCATATATTCTGGACAAGCTTATGAAACTATCAGAACTAAAGACGGGCGAAAGTGGTATCATTGTGAAGGTGAGCGGTCGCGGAGCCTTTCGCAAGCGAATCATTGAGATGGGGTTTGTCAGGGGCAAGACCGTAGAGGTGTTGCTCAATGCTCCCCTGCAAGACCCGGTGAAATATAAATTGATGGGCTATGAAGTGTCGCTGCGCCATCAGGAAGCTGATATGATAGAGGTGGTGACCGGTGCTTCGGTGAGCGAGGAAAGTCTTACGAGGAGTGAAGAGCGAGGAGCGAGGAGTGAGAAAAGTAATGAAGCGTATGACGGACAACACACACCTCGTACCTCGAATCCCGCCCCCTCGAACGATTCTTCTGACACAACGCTGCGCCACGAAGCCCTTCGGCGCAGTAGAACCATCCGCGTGGCGTTGGTGGGAAATCCCAATTGCGGCAAGACTTCGCTCTTCAACTATGCCAGCGGAGCCCATGCGCATGTGGGCAACTATTCGGGCGTAACGGTGGATGCATCGGAAGCTAAAGCTTCGTTCTTTGGTTATGAATTCCTGTTGACCGACCTGCCCGGCACCTATTCGCTTTCGTGCTATTCGCCAGAGGAACTGTATGTGCGAAAGCACTTGATGGAGGAGATGCCCGACGTGGTGATCAACGTGGTGGATGCCAGCAATCTGGAGCGTAACCTCTACCTGACAACTCAATTGGTGGACATGGACATCAGGATGGTGTGTGCCCTGAATATGTACGATGAGTTTGAGCGACGCGGCGACCAGATGAACACAGAGACGCTGAGCACCCTGTTTGGCGTACCGATGGTGCCTACCTCATTTAAGTCGGGCATGGGCGTGAAAGAACTCTTCCGTCATGTCATTCAAGTGTACGAGGGGGCCAGTCGCACCTCACGCCATATCCATATCAACTATGGTCATGAGATAGAAGACGGCGTGCGCCATATCCAGCAGTATCTGAAGGCCGACGACAAACTCAGCCAGGTGTATTCCACCCGCTACTTGGCCATCAAGCTTCTTGAGCACGATACGGAAGTGGAGAAGATGCTTTCTCATGGGGGAACTGCACCTTCGAAGATTCTTGTGGCTCGCGACAAGGCTTCTGCCCGCGTTTTCGAAGAAACGAAAAACGACTCGGAAACGGCTATCATGGATGCGAAATATGGATTCATCCATGGTGCACTCACCGAGGCCGAGTTCCTGACAGGCAACAAGGAAGACACCTATCGCAGAACCCATATCTACGACAATATCCTGTCGAACCGATTCTTGGGGTTCCCCATCTTCTTCCTCATCTTGTTCGTGATGTTCCAGACCACCTTTGCCCTTGGACAGTATCCGATGGATTGGATAGAGGCCGGAGTGGGATGGATAGGCGAGCAGATAGGCCGACTCATGCCCGAAGGTCCTGTACGCTCTATGTTGGTAGATGGAGTTATCGGCGGTGTAGGCTCAGTCATCGTCTTCCTGCCGCAAATCTTGATTCTCTACTTCTTCATCTCGCTGATGGAGGACTCGGGCTATATGGCGCGGGCCGCGTTTATCATGGACAAACTGATGCATCGGATGGGGCTTCACGGCAAGTCGTTTATTCCCCTGATTATGGGCTTTGGCTGCAATGTACCCGCCGTGATGGCTACACGTACTATCGAGAGCCGGCGTTCCAGGTTGATCACCATGCTCATTCTGCCATTTATGTCGTGCTCAGCCCGACTACCTATATATATTATGATTGTTGGCACCTTCTTCTCTATGCAATATCGCACGTGGGTGATGCTCTCGCTATATGCCATTGGCATCCTGATGGCAGTTGTCGTGAGTCGTGTGTTCTCGCTGTTTGTCATCAAGGGCGAAGACACTCCGTTTGTGATGGAACTGCCGCCCTACCGCATGCCGACGGCCAAAGCCATCGGTCGCCATACGTGGGAAAAGGGTAAGGAGTATCTGAAGAAGATGGGAGGCATCATCCTGGTGGCCAGTATCATCGTGTGGGCGTTGGGCTATTTCCCCCACAACGATTCGCTCTCGATGCAGGAACAGCAAGAACAGAGCTACATCGGGCGCATGGGACAAGCCATAGAACCCGTATTCAGTCCGCAGGGCTTCAACTGGAAACTCGACGTCAGCTTGATAGCTGGTGTGGGTGCCAAGGAGATTGTGGCCTCTACCATCGGCGTGCTGTATAGCGGCGACGACTCCTTTGCCGACGACGATTCATTCAGCGACGACGGCGAGAAATACACCCATCTGCGGCAGTTGATGCTGACCGATGGCGTTACACCTCTCTCGGCTTATTGCTATCTGCTCTTCATCCTGCTCTATTTCCCCTGCATTGCCACCATCGTGGCCATCAAGAACGAGACGGGATCGTGGCGATGGGCTACCTTCGCTGCGCTCTATACGACGGTTGTAGCGTGGGTGGTGTCGGCATTGGTGTATCAGGTGTTCGGTTGAATCGCATCATCCATCCGTTTAACATTTAACCCTCCGTAAATCTTAAAAAAAAACAACAAAATGTTTAAAGGCTTGCTTGTGAGAGTTTTCGCTAAACGGCTGTAAATTAGGCGTTAAGAAGTATAGGGTGCGCGAAAAGTGTCCGACCCGAGCGTATCGAAAAAGATGTAAATACGCTTTTAGGGGCGGACTTTTTTTTGTAACTTTGCACCCGAAATACTTCAAATAGTGTCTTGGAGCCCAGGTACACACCGACACGGAGTTGTTTTATTCTGTGTTCTTAGTGGGATTTTTCTTCGCGTCTCTGCGTCTCTGCGTTCCTGTAAAAATAATAAAGATGATGCAAAAAAAGATTATATTGTGTGCTGTATTGTTGTTGTTCTCGTTCGTCATGCCGACAGAGGCTGGACGGAAGAAGACTCGCAAGCACACACCTACCAAGCCGAAAACAGAAGTGCGTGTGCACGAAATCGATAATTATGACTTCCTGTATACCGGAGGTGAATTCGACGACGATTATTACTACGATGTAGAAGCCACAGAGACGCTGATGGAAGAGGCGTTCTCACATCTTGGCGCCCGCTATCGCAGCGGTTCGAAAGGTCCAAACACCTTCGATTGCTCTGGGTTCACCAGCTATGTATACGGAAAGATGAATATCCAGATAGGCGCATCCTCGCGCGACCAGTATGCTCGCAACATTCCTATTTCGAGGAGTGAGTTGCAGACGGGCGACCTGGTGTTCTTTACATCCCCTGGTAGCGGCCACGGCGTGGGTCATGTGGGCATTGTGGTAGATGTCAACTCCAACGGCACGTTCAGTTTCATTCACGCCAGCAGTAAGGAGGGTGTGAAGGTGAGCCAGTCGACCGATGGATATTATGCACGCAGGTATGTTGGCGCACGACGTGTTAAATAAACTTCGTATTTTTCTCGCTATAGTTCTGGTGGGCAGCTCCTTGGGTTGTTCATCAGAAACTCGTGGTTTTTCGAGGAGCGGGGATAGCTTTTCGGGGAGAGAGGAGAGAGGAGCGAGGAGTGAGGATAGCCTGATCGCCGACAGCAATCGCGTGGCACCCACCGCACAGCACCATTCTAACGACACCCTGACCTTCGCCTTTGTGGGCGATATCATGATGGGAACGACCTTCCCTTCACGACAGTTGCCCGAGAATGGCGGCAAGGATCTCTTCCGCGATGTGAAGGATATCCTGCAGCAGGCCGACATCGCCGCTGGCAATCTGGAGGGAACGCTCTGCGACGGCGGTACGACCACGAAGAAGGTGTCGAGCATCTGCTATGCGTTCCGTACCCCCACTTCTTATTCGCATTACCTGAAGGAAGCAGGATTCGACTTCCTCAGCATGGCCAACAATCATGCCCATGATTTTGGACTTGAAGGCATTCGTTCTACAGAGCGCCAGCTCGATACGTTGGGCATCGGGCGATGCGGAATTGCCGGGCGACAGGAGTTTTCGATCGTAGAGCACAAAGGCATGAAGATCGGTTTCTGCGCCTTTGGCCACAACAGCTACACCATCATGCACACCGATACGGCAACCGTAGGTCGGCTCGTGCGCAAACTTCGCCCACAGGTGGACATCCTCGTGGTGAGTTTCCACGGAGGAGCAGAGGGTGCTAAAGCCTCCCATCTGCCGCAGGGCAAGGAGCTTTTCTTAGGTGAGAACCGTGGCAACCTGCGCCAGTTGGTTCATCAGTGCATCGACCTTGGTGCCGACATCGTCTACGGGCACGGTCCACATGTGCCGCGCTGCATGGAACTTTACAAAGGAAAGGTCATTGCCTACAGTCTGGGCAATTTCTGTACACCGCGCAGCGTGAGCCTGAAGGGCATCTCGGGCTATGCTCCCCTGTTGGAAGTGAAGGTCGACGCGAAGGGCAATTTCATCGATGGGCAGATTCACTCGTTCATCCAGCAACCTGGTGTTGGTCCTCGAAGCGATAGCCAGCATCGGGCTGCACAGCTCATTCGCGACCTCACGGCCAGCGACATCCGCAACTCGAATCTTTCCATCAGTAGCGATGGAAAGATTATCCGCAAGGACAAGGAATAGTTTTTTCGCATCCCGATTCTTGGATTTTAGCAATGGTCTCATAGACGGTTCTGACCGATTGCATGTTCGAGACAATATTGTTTTGAGAGTAGGGGCATTTGATAACCTTATTTCTATGAAAGACTTTCACGATACTGGGGCTACTTGTCGGCAGGCGATGATTTCGGGCTTGCCGAAGAGATGGATAACGAGATCGAGAGGATGGATGAACAAATCATGGAGTGCGTCACCCTCGGGGTATGCTCCTGTAAGATAGAGGAACATCGCCATTGCTGTGAACGACAAGACTACTCATGATGCTCTAGCAGCTAAGTCGCAGGTGTCCGTTACGCCACTGGTCATAGAGTCCGCAGCCCTCGTTTTTTCGTAACTTTGGAAGAATTTGCAGGATTTCTTTATATAATGGCAATTCGAGAGAATGAGGATTTTGAGGGTTACGGATAAGAGACCGTTCTATTTTCACGAATATCAAGGTTGTTGGAAACAATGAGGTTATAACGGGCAAAATAGCGTAAATCGTTGATACTGCGTTAGTTTGCGGTCATTTGCGCTTTTGACATTCTTTCGGATTGGAAAGAATGTTGAGCC
>ERZ842401.7294-NODE-7294-length-11379-cov-15.810314_pt1 | contig 11379 bp, 19 predicted proteins | sample MGYA00521270_ERZ842401 | MGnify/ENA primary metagenome ERZ842401 (study PRJEB31892, sample SAMEA3878208) | bioreactor metagenome | biome: Moose rumen | place: Sweden | collected 2011-10 | study: EMG produced TPA metagenomics assembly of the PRJEB12797 data set... | reverse complement strand
CCCGAACCACCAACGCCGTCCTTTTTTCCTGAAAGAGTTTCAAAAGGATTTTCAACGCCGTGTGATAACTTTTGCTCGAACCGTAGCCGCCGACCAAAAAATAAATCTCACTCGCCCAGTCGGTCACGTATTCTTTGAAGTGGCGATTTACTTTGATGTCCATTTAAAAGTCAACGCCCTGTTCCATCAGCTTTTTTACTTCTTCAGGCAATTCATACGGCTTGCCCGCCTTCAAACATTCCCGCAACGTCGCCCGCTCTTCTGCCGCCGTGTTTATCGGCGAACAATAATTCCCTATTAAATCCGCGCTTTTCTTGAATTGGCATTCGTATTGCAGATGAAGTAATTCGTCTTCGCCGAGTTCAGGCACGCTTTTTCTTTCCGCCAGACAATATTTTAAAATCAAAACTTGCGCTTCCCCCGATAAATCATATTCAAGCGGCGGAATACTCTCGCCGAAAACTCTTTTGTAAAGTGCCGATTCAAATTCCAAATCATCAAGTTCCTCGTTCAGCAATTCTTTTATTGCCGCGTCGTATCGAAGATAAAATTCTTCTTCCGTCATGTCAAACACCTCGCGACTTAATGTTTGCTCGTTCCAATATTTTTCTTTGTGAAATGCGCCGAAATGACATTTGCCGCCCGCCTCACTTCACAATCAACGATTTTCGCGCCGTCTGCCGTGTAGATGACCGCTTGCCCCGTCACTTCATATTTGCCCATTGCTTCTCCTTTGGGAGCGACACCAATTTGGCTGATTTTAAAATGTCAGGTTCATCAGGCGGGAAAAAGCAAAAAATTTCTTCCGTTTCTTTGGCGCAACACCAAACGACACTTGTCAATGCCTCTTCCTCAAAATCAAAACCAAAAATCCAACGGTCGGCACATTCGGCTAATTCCACTACTTTACCGCCGACTTCTCGTTCTGCTTTCGCCACTATTTCTGCCAACGTCATTTTACTTACTCCTTATTCACACAACATCGCTTAACTTCGTCCGTGAATTTCAAATTATCCACCCGCATTAATTTTACACTGCCAAGTTTTGCGCCGCTTAAACATCTGATTGCACCGATTTTGCCCGTCTGCGGGTCACCGTATTGCACAAAACCGTTCTCGTTCAAATGAGTTACTATCACGTGACCATCTCTGTCTTGATGGAAAGGATTTTCCCATTGAAACCATACAAACGCTCGCGAGCCTTTGCCCCATTCGGTCATCTGAGCGGCAATATCTTTTTCTATTTCCTCTAACTTTTCTCCTTCGCATTTGTAAATTGCCCTGCCCGTTTCTTCAAAAATATTAAGCCAATTAACGACTTTTGGCATAGGGTCTTCTGAACCCCAACTGAGCCGAGCAATCACGTCGTAACCCCTCATGCGGGCTTCGTGCGCCACTACGCAACGTTGGCAATTCGTCTTGCGCCCTATTCCTTTCCCATCGCCGTTCGCATATATTATTTCCTCACTCCATTTCGCCTCTGCAGTTCGTTTTTTAAAGCCGAAGTCCGCACCCGTCACGGCTTTATATGCGGCGTCTTCGGCGTCTTTGATTGTTTTTATCTCCGCCGCCGTCAATGGCTTCGTTCGGATTTTAGGATTATAACCAACTTCGCCAATCCCTGCCCGCCATTCCCGATAACTCGTCTCTGCCGGGATTTTCTTCCGACCTTCGCTGATTCTTGTACCCGATATTTTTTCCCCGTCCTTGTTTCCGCAACGCGCGCAAGAATTGTTCCCACATCGGAGCGAACGGGATTCTTTTATCAAAAGAACAGTCCGTCGTGTCGTAGGGGATTTTCTTCATCCCTTCAAGGCAATCTTCGTTGTATATCATTTCAATCACCACAATTTTAATTTTGTGTCGGGCGGCAAGTTGTACTTACGAAGAATATCTGCGAATTTGCGTTTAAGCTCTGCCGCAAGAGGAGCATAATCGTTTGTGTTGCCGTCAAGCCCCGGACTGAGTTCTCCACGTTCTTTTAATCTTTCCACGAGGTGCTTTTCTTGGCTTATCCCCCAGTCTAACAATTCGTGAATTTCTTTAGTTGCCGCAGTTTTACGCTCTTCTTCTGTCATCGCAACCACCTTCTATAGCCATAACCAAAACTTTTTGCGTGTTTTATATTAATAAAATGAGCCAAAAAAGTTTCATCTGCAACTGCCGCCGTTTCATCATCTAAATCAGCAGGATTACGATTCATTTCATAGATAAACCGTTCGTCTATGCCGCGTAACCTTGTAAGTTTATAATCCGTAAATAACATTCTGTCTTTAAAACTGAAGGAATATTCGTTATCCGAGCCGACGGGGTGATTGTGTGTCACGATTGCCCCTTTCAATTTATCGCCCAATTCTTCAATGGTTGTCAGCGTATTCAGCCCTCCCGTGCAGTGATAAATATCGCCCGCCTGCGTTATGATTATCGCATTTTCTACTGGTGCCGTCACTATTCGCGCCTCCGCCCATTCAAGTACTCTTTTGACTGCGACAGCGTCTTTAAAATCAATGTTGCCCAAAAGGTAAGGAGACTTGCCGCCCTCATTGAAATAAATTCTTTTACCTGCCGCCAAACCTCGAAAACCTTTCGGCTTCTCAATCCCTGCCCGCCACTCTTTGTAACTCATTTCTGCCGGGATTTTTCTTCGACCCTCGGAGATTCTTGTTCCCGACATTTTCTCGCCGAAGGAAGCGATTATGGTACACCTACAACGCGGGTGAAGCGGCGGAGCATTCTCCCCTTGATTCATCTCGGAAAGGGGATAAATTTCGCCGTCCTTGTTGCTCCGTTAAATTCTCACCAGCCAACAGACAGCGGCAATGAAACCGCCCAAAATCGTGCAAGCCAAAATATCTGTGCCCGTGATTGTCAGCGTAGGAATTGTTATCGTGATTGTCATTGCTCCACCTCGTCCAATTCAAGCTTTTTGTAATCTTTAATCGGAGCATAGGGTGCAAGAAATTCACGTTCGGGATATTCCCATTTACATTCGCCGTTTTCTTTATCAACCGTAAAAAAACCGCCGCCGGGCGGAATCATTCCTTGTGAATTTTCGGCAACAAAGAGATATTTCCCTTGCGCTTCGGCATATGATTTGCGAAGTGTTCTGTCTTTCGGGATTTTCCCCTTCACTATTTCTATCGCTTCTTTAAGACTTAGCATTGCCCTTGACCTCCTTGCAACACCACTTAATGTATTTCTCATTCGGTTCAAGATTATCCATGCGCAGGAGCTTTGTCAACCCGTCTTTCACTTTCTCAAAATAATATTCCACATCAAGCTCCCCTGTTTGCGGGTCAAGGAAATATATTTCACCGCCTCTGTTTTCTGCTACAAACACATGAGCAAAGTTTTCCCCTGCCCAGTCAATATAAACTTCTGCGCGGGCTCCATCACCCCATTTTTGCATTTGCCTTATCACGCCTTCTTTGCCTGAACCCGCAAATCCTTCTTCAAACTTGGCTCCTTCAAAAATTTTATCCCAATCTTGCGCTACGCTGTCTGCAGTGGCGTCAAAAGTAGGACGAGCCGTCACATCATAGCCCCGCATTCGCATTTCATACGTCGGTACGCATTTTTGACAATTTGTTTGAAATGCTCTGCCCAAAGCGTAATTCGGATTCGTCGCCTGAGCATTTTCATCAGAGGAAGAAAAATGTTGTTGTCGTCTCCATTTCGGAGTTCCTTGCGGAATATTCTCAATCCCTGCCCGCCATTCCTTGTAACTCGTTTCGGCAGGGATTTTCTTTCGTCCCTCGGAGATTCTTGTACCCGAAAGTTTCTCGCCGAAAGAGGCAATGATAGTGCAACGACATCTCGGATGAAGCGGCGGAGCATTCTCTCCTTGATTCAGTTCGGAAAGGGGATAAACTTCGCCGTCTTTATTGCCGCAACGAGCACATGTCCGCCTGTCCAACGTTGCCACAAATTGGTAATGGGTAAAGTCCGCGTCCCTTAACGCGTCAGCCGCCGCACGGTTCTGAAAATAATTTACTTCCGTCCGTACCAACAATTCTGCCCGCTATTTCTCCAAACAAACTGTAACAACTCTCTCTGATGGTTTCATAAACTTCCCGAACCACCAACGCCGTCCTTTTTTCCTGAAAGAGTTTCAAAAGGATTTTCAATGCCGTGTGATACGACTTCGACGAACCGTAGCCGCCGACCAAAAAATAAATCTCCGAATTCCAATCGGTCAAATACTCTTTGAAGTGGCGATTAACCTTGATGTCCATTAGAAAAGTGCTCCCTGCGGGTTCGCCCATTCCGGTATCAGCTTAAAACTGTCGCCGACTATCATATTTTCTTCCACTATTTCTTTCGCCTCGTCAAGCCGCCTGAATTCTTTCCCCGTGAAAAAGCGATAAGCGTCCTGCAACGTCAAGAGTAAATGTTCCCGCGCCCTCTCGACACTCGCCGCTTGAATGTCTATCCCGTACAAACTTTTTAACGCCCGAAGTGCAAGCTCTTCGTCAAGCCGCTCGACGTTGTAAAACATTTTCATAACCAGTTCCGCGCACGGAAATTGCCCTTCGCCCACCGCAGGGTCAAGTATCGTTTTGTCAACCTGCAGACATGCCCGCGCTTCCTTATACATTATCATTTCAAAACATAAGCCTGCAGGACTGAATATTTCATTGCAGGTTTGCCCCCGACCGTATCTCATCATATCTTTTCTCCGCAAAATCAATCATCGGTTGAGTGAAGCCGTATCGTTCATACAAAGCCGCGTCGTCCGTCGCCAATGCCTTCGCGTCATTGCTCTGATAAAGTTTTTGCTCCAAAACATAATTCGCCTTGTTTATCGGCTCCCATTGCGCCAGCCGCATTAAGTCTATCATCAGACGAAAAAATTTGCTCCGAGCATAATTAAAGGCGTGCGTGATTGTTTCGGGGTGAAAGGCAGGTTTGGCAAAAAAATTATCGGTCGGAACAGTCCGTGCTCCGCCGATTAATAGATATTTCTCGCCGTATTCCTTGCGAAATGCCTTGTCGAAACGAAATTCATTCCAATCGCCGTGAACATTTGCCGCCCGCCGCACTTCACAATCAACGATTTTCGCGCCGTCGCCTGTGTAGATGACCGCCGCGCCCGTTATTTCATATTTCCTGCTCATTGTTCAGTTCCTCATACGCTCTTTCTACTATCGCTTTCATTTTTGCCTCGAATTCACGTAATTCTTCGGGCGTCATCGCCGCTTCCATTTTCTTAATCTCTTCGGGTGACGCCGTGTTTCGGTCGTCTATCCATAAATCCTCTTCCGCCATTTAACCCAACTCCTTGAATTTTATCGCGCCCTTGCGTTCAAGCAACCTGATAATCTCTTTTGCCGCGTTCAATTCTATCATATGTTCAGGATAGCCCGCAAGTTTCACTGTCGCTTCGTGCTTGACGCGATTAACCATTTCTTTTATCTCGTCGAACGGTTTCAATTTCGTTATGTGATAGAGAGTGCCGTTGTGACAAGCGACCGTTGAACCCGTCGCCAATTTCTTGGTGAAAAGGCTGATAACGTCGGCTGTCGACGGATAAGAACTGTTCGGATGATTGTGAAGGAGTTCAAAATACTTGCCCTGCTTTTCAAGAGAATCAGTCTGCGCCTGCGTCAAACTGCATTGGAATGTTCTCATGCCCGCCGCCGATTTGTTTTCCGCCAATACTTTGCCCGTCCGAGCATCCAATACTGTCAAATCTTCGTATTCCGTCCCGCTCCTGTGACTTAATATTTTCGCCGCTTCCTTATACAATGCCTCGTTCACCGCTTTATGTTCCGTCAAACCTTCAAAGCGGTCGTGATAACTTTTGCTGTTCATCAATTTGAAATTAATCGTGTAGTCGTTGCGCTCGCCGTTATCTTTGACTACCGCCATTTCATTATGTTTCAAGTTCGTCGCTTTCTCAATCCCATTCCGCCACTCTTTGTAGGTGGTTTCAGCCGGGATTCTTTTCCGACCCTCGCTGATTCGACTTCCCGACATTTTCTCGCCGAAGGACGCAATGATTGTACAACGGCAGCGGGGATGCAACGGCGGAGCATTCTCCCCTTGATTCATCTCGGAAAGGGAATAAATCTCGCCGTCTTTATTGCCGCAACGGGCGCAGGTCCGCCTGTCCAACGTTGCCACGAATTGGTAATGGGTAAAGTCCGCGTCCCTTAGAGCATCGGCGGCGGCTCGGTTCTGGAAATAATTTACCTCCGTCCGTACCAACAATTCTGCCCGCTATCTCTCCGAAAAGTGAGTAGCAACTTTCCCTTATGGTCTCGTAAACCTCCCGAACCACCAACGCCGTCCTTTTTTCCTGAAAGAGTTTCAAAAGGATTTTCAATGCCGTGTGATACGACTTCGACGAACCGTAGCCGCCGACCAAAAAATATATCTCACTCGACCAATCAGTCACGTACTCTTTGAAGTGCCGATTTACCTTGATGTCCATTAGAAAAGTCTTCCTTGCGGGTTCGTCCATTCCGGTATCAGCTTAAAGCTGTCGCCGACTATCATATTTTCTTCGACAATTTCTTTCGCCTCGTCAAGTCGCATGAATTCTTTCCCCGTGAAAAAGCGATAAGCGTCCTGCAACGTCAAGAGTAAATGCGCCCGCGCCTTCTCGACACTCGCCGCTTGAATGTCTATCCCGTACAAACTTTTCAACGCCCGCAACGCCGTTTCCTCATCAAGCCGCTCCACGTTGTAAAACATTTTCATAACCAGTTCCGCGCACGGAAATTGCCCTTCCCCCACCGCAGGGTCGAGTATCGTTTTGTCGACCTGCAGACATTCCCGCACTTCCTTATACATTATCATTTCAAAACATAAGCCCGCAGGCGTGAATATTTCATTGCAGGTTTGCCCCCGTCCGTATCTCATCATATTTTTTCTCCACAAAATCAATCATCGGTTGACTGAAGCCGTATCGTTCATACAAAGCCGCGTCGTCCGTCGCCAATGCCTTCGCGTCATTGCTCTGATAAAGTTTTTGCTCCAAAACATAATTCGCCGCGTGTATCGGCTCCCATTGCGCCAGCCGCATTAAGTCTATCATCAGACGAAAGAATTTACTCCGAGCATAATTAAAGGCGTGCGTAACTGTTTCGGGGTGAAAGGCAGGTTTGGCAAAAAAATTATCGGTCGGAACAGTCCGTGCTCCGCCGATTAATAGATATTTCTCGCCGTATTCCTTGCGAAATGCCTTGTCGAAACGAAATTCATTCCAATCGCCGTGAACATTTGCCGCCCGCCGCACTTCACAATCAATAATTTTCGCGCCCTCTAACGTGTAGATGACTGCTTGCCCCGTTATTTCATATTTCCTCATTGCTTCTCCTTAAAGTCACCACAATTTTATTTTCGTGTCAGGCGGCAAGTCTTTATATTTTTCTACAATTTTACGATAGCGGCGTTTGGCTTCCGCTCTTATTTCAGTGTACGCTTCGCTGTTGGCGTCAAGCCCCACTTTGTATCTTCCCGTACTTTTTAGTTGAAGGGTTATTTTTGCTTCTTCTGCGTCCTGCCACATGCTCAATTCGCGCAGTTCATCCGAAAATGCTTTAGCGTACTCTTCTACGTTCATCTGTGCCACCGCCTATAGCCAATGTTATTTTCTTTCGCCAATTCGATAACTTTAATATGTCTCCACAACAGTCCCTCCGCGTCGCGAAAAAGCTCTTCGCGACTAAAATTATCCACGTCTGAATTGGCAGGATTGCGATTGAATTCATAAACGAATCTCTCGTCGACACCACGAAGAATTTTCAACCCGTAGTCTCTGAATAAAAACCAATCGTCATTACTGAAAGAATATTCGTTAACCGAGCCGACGGGATGATTGTGCGTCACGATTGCCCATCTCAATTTATCGCCCAATTCTGTTATCGTATCGAGACTGTTCAAGCCGCCTGTGCAATGATAAATCTCGCCTGTCGTCGTGATGATTACAGCATTTTCAATCGGTGCCGTCACTATTCGCGCCTCCGCCCATTCAAGTACTCTTTTGACTGCGACAGCGTCTTTAAAATCAATGTTGCCCAAAAGGTAAGGAGACTTGCCGCCCTCATTGAAATAAATTCTTTTACCTGCCGCCAAACCTCGAAAACCTTTCGGCTTCTCAATCCCTGCCCGCCACTCTTTGTAACTCGTCTCAGCCGGGATTTTCTTCCGACTTTCGGCGATTCGCCGTCTTTATTTCCGCAACGAGCACAGGATAGGCAAGGTTATTTATCATGATATGCAACCCTCTGGAAGAGGCGGCGGCTCATATGGCTTACCTGTCCTTAAGCATTCGCGCAATATTTCTATTATGTTTTCTTCGTCTTTGGCAGGCAAAAGATAGGGCAAGCCTCTGCCGAATCGTTTAAGATGTTCGCGCAATAATCGATTGTACTCGGCGCGAGTTTCTTCTTTGTTCATTTCACTGCCTCCTTTAAAAAATCAGAAATCATATCTTCAAAAATCCCGTATGACTTGGGGAAATATTTTTTAATAGCCACAAGTGATTCGGGATTTTGAATTATGGCGCGGAACATGTGCGCAAAGGCTTCCTTCGGCAAATTTACTCCGCCGTTACGCGTCCAATAATCGAAATCATAGTGCCCGTGACCGCTATCAACTTTTCCCTGCGTCACGCCGTGCCAAATGTCCGATACCTCAGGTAAATTTTCTTCGCTTATCAATAACAATTCCCGATTTATCTCTTTATAAACTTTTGATTCCGTTACGATTTTCGTACCCATTCTAAGTTTTAATCTCTCCGTTGTCAATCGGACATATTTAGCCGCCTCCGCTCGTAACGTATCGCCAAAAAGCCCGCCCTTGTAGACCACGGATTGAAATTTTTCGTTCATAAAGCGGTCAATCAGATGTCCGAGTTCGTGAAAGACAGATTTATAAGGTTTGTGGAAAATGCCCGCTCTGTCCGTCGCAATGTTGAATCTTATTCCGCGCTCGGAGGGGTCGTAATGCGGCGTGCCCGAATAACTTTTATCTAAAATTTTCATGTCGGCATTCGCCAAATTCCATAGAACGCGGATATTTTCGGGGGCTTGCCTTACCATTTCGACTATGCTCACTATGTCCTCCACTGCCAAACTTCGACTTAAGCCCGCCGTTAATATCACATCATTTTTGGCGGCTTGCACCCTTATTGCTCTCAAATTTTTTTGCGTCTCTTCCCTTTTCTTGCCGCTAATATTCTCTTCTTACATCAACAGGTCGTGACGCTTGATAATCTCGTTTGAAGAAGAAAATTTTTCAACTTGACTACGCCACTCTTTGTAACTCATTTCTGCCGGAATTCTTTTCCGACCTTCCGAGATTCTTGTACCGCTGATTTTTTCTCCGAACGACGCAATGATAGTGCAACGACATCTCGGATGAAGCGGCGGAGCGTTTTCTCCTTGATTCATTTCCGACAACGGATAAACTTCGCCGTCTTTATTGCCGCAACGGGCGCAGGTCCGCCTGTCGAGCGTCGCCACAAATTGGTAATGGGTAAAGTCCGCGTCCCTTAGAGCATCGGCGGCGGCGCGGTTTTGGAAATAATTTACCTCCGTCCTTACGAGTAATTCTGCCCGCTATCTCTCCGAAAAGTGAGTAGCAACTCTCTCTGATGGTTTCATAAACTTCTCGAACCACCAACGCCGTCCTTTTTTCTTGAAAGAGTTTCAAAAGGATTTTCAACGCCGTGTGATAACTTTTGCTCGAACCGTAGCCGCCGACCAAAAAATAAATCTCGCTCGACCAGTCGGTCACGTATTCTTTGAAGTGGCGATTTACTTTGATGTCCATTAAAAAAGCTCCTGCGCTTTCTTCGCAAGAGCCTCCGATATTCTCCTCTGTGCTATCTCATAATAGCCCGCGTCCAATTCAAAGCCGATAAAGTCTCTGCCCGTGTTAATCGCCGCCACGCCCGTCGAGCCGCTACCCATTGTCGCATCCAACACAACCTCACCCGCGTTCGTGTAGGTTTTGATTAAGTATTCGAGCAACGCAACGGGTTTTTGTTGCGGGTGAACTGTGTTTGTTAAATTGAAAAATTTAATCGAGTCTCGCGGGTATCGCCGCCCGTTACTGGTCGTTGTGACGCAAATTTTCTTACCATAATTCTTCGTCGGCGATGTAGTGGTTGCAACATACGGCTTGCCGCGAGTGAATTGCGGGTTGTAGGTCGGCAAGCGGCGATAGAAGACCAAAATGTTCTCGTGGCAACGGAGCGGCATTTTCTTCGAATTCAAATAGCCCACGCTCAACGACTTTTCCCATATCCATTCGTAGCGGAAGAGCTTGCGCTGACTTTGAATCAAATCGCTCCCGAAAGGCAGTTGCGAGAAAAGGACAATAGCCGCGTTGAGTTTGCACACCCGCAAGAATTGTTCCCACATCGGCTCGAACGGAATTTTTTTATCGAAAGAACAATCAGTCGTGCCGTAGGGCAGGTCGGTTAATATCATGTCAACCGAGCCGTCCGCTATTTTCTTCATGCCTTCAAGGCAGTCTTCGTTGTAAATCATGGCTCCTCCTTAAAAAATGGCAACAAATCAAAATCGGATTCGACGTAAAGGTCGCCGAGACAATAATCATTGCAGACATTGATTCTGCCTTTCGCATGTAGGTAGGTTTGAAATGAACTGCCGTCCACATCCTCAAGCAACGGCTCCTTTTTGAGTGCAGGAATGTTTTTTTCTATCGCCGCACATTGCCGCTTAAATAATTCCGCGTCGGGATTGTCATATATCCCATAGAAATACGGAAGTTCCCGCCTCATTTTCCTCCCTCCAATCCTAATGACTTATTCACTTTCGCATTTGATTTTGTCGAAGTCTCATATATGTCCTTAATCGCTTGCTCGTAACTCATGCCTTTATCTTCCATCTTGTGCTTTAATATTTCTTCCCACGTTGGGTTGGGATGTTCGCGGTCGAGCTTGCGCCGCGCCTCCTGATTTATCATCAAGTTCCGCGTTTGCGTCCGATATTGGTTGCGAAGTTCAAAGGCTTGCCGCGCCTTTTCCTCCATCGGCAACGACGATTCTATTTGCTCCGATATTCTTTTGTCGTGATAAATATACCATCTCCGAGCCGTCGTGTCACTGTAGCCCGCATGCATTCCTTTCAGTTCCTCATAACTTTTGCTTTCGAGTGACACCTTTTCGACATAAACTTTCTTCCATTCCCAATAATCCATGTCTATCGGAACTCGCTCGTGCTTGTCGTTTTTCGCCGTCCGTTGCCCGCCGCGCATTCTGTCTTCTCCAAACGACGCAATGATTGTACATCTGCAACGGGGATGAAGGGGAGGAGCATTTTCTCCTTGATTCAGTTCGGAAAGGGGATAAACTTCGCCGTCTTTGTTGCCGCAACGAGCGCATGTCCGCCTGTCCAACGTC
>ERZ842401.7293-NODE-7293-length-11381-cov-5.053417_pt1 | contig 11381 bp, 10 predicted proteins | sample MGYA00521270_ERZ842401 | MGnify/ENA primary metagenome ERZ842401 (study PRJEB31892, sample SAMEA3878208) | bioreactor metagenome | biome: Moose rumen | place: Sweden | collected 2011-10 | study: EMG produced TPA metagenomics assembly of the PRJEB12797 data set... | reverse complement strand
AAAGTCGGTGTAATACTTATAGCCAGCTATGGCGGAGCGGAAGCCCGCCAACCAAACTTGGAAATCTCTCATACTTATGCGTTAACTACGTTGGATATCATCAGCTCGGAAACAGCGCCGCGACCGGATGCGTCGGAGTTTATCATACGGGCTGCCGAAACGCGCTTGATGATGAAATGGTTATAGATGGTGTCGAGGAAGTTTTCCGTAGGGTTTACATCCTTCGGGTCAGAGTTGCTTGCAACGAACAGAGCTTTGTCCTGGCTTATCTGGTCGCAAAAATCGCGGAGGCGGATTTGCTCTGCATCATTGAAACCTTCCTTGGCATAGGAAGTAAACGAGGATGTTTCTGTGATGGGTTTATACGGCGGGTCGAAATAGAACAGCGTATTGGGACCTGCGTAACGACCCGTTTCCGCAAAGTCTCCGCACAGGATTTCTACCTTCTGCAGGACTTTAGAGCAAGCACGCAGATTCTCTGCATCGCAGATGCGAGGATTAGCATATTTGCCGTGAGGAACGTTGAATTCGCCCTTGGAATTGACACGATAGAGGCCGTTGAAACAGGTCCGGTTGAGGAAAATGAACAACGCTGCTGTTTCTACTGGGGTGGTTCTCTTGGTGTTGAAAAGAGCCCTTTGCTGCATGAAGTAATTTTTACGGCCTTCTGCATTCATTGGAATGTATTCAGCCTGGATAGCAGCCAGTTTTTCGATGAGGGCATCAACGTCTTCCTTAATAACGCGATAGGTGCAGATTAGTTCCTGGTTGATGTCATTAATGACGGCGTGTTCAATGTTGGGATATGCCTGAAGAATCCAAAACATGACGGCACCGCCTCCAATAAAGGGTTCTACATACGTAACATGCTGACGGGATACGAAATCGCGAGGAAGCGATTTGCGAACCTCATCCAGTAGCTGTGTCTTCCCTCCAACCCATTTGATGAACGGACGGGCGTTTGTTATGTCTTCAAACAGTCTCATAAACTCATCATGTTTTGACAAAGATACAGAAAAACGATGACAATACAAGTTAAAAAAACACATTATGACTCCAATATAGCAAAACAGTACATCACTTCTAACAACTAATCTTTAGGGGTGTTTGCCGAATATAAATCAGCGGGCTTTTCATCAGTTCAGCAGCCCTCTCACCCGTCGGACATCGGTGAGGCCGCTGATGAAACTGACATCGGAGAGGTTCTGTCCGAACTGGGCGCTGTCACGGCCCACGGCGTGAGTGATGAACATGCAAATCCGCAGCCGTGAGTCGGCGGCAAGATGCTTCTTAGTTCAGATACGTATCCTGCGGGATTTGGCCAGGAGGTTGTTGGTGCGGGTACCGATGTTGTTGACAAGGCCGAGCGCGAGGCCGGCGTAAGTGAGTGACACAAAGCCATGCGGCATGCCGGAAGGAGGAACTGACTGCCGGCGCAAATAACTTAGGGCCAAATCATTATTTACAGGCCACTCCGGAAAGAATCCTCTTGTGTACGCCAGGCTGTAAACCAGGTCACCATCCGGAACGAGACGCCCCTTGAGCCATTTGCCGACAGGCACTCCCGCCCTTAGGATTTTCAGGTGGGAAAGATACGGCAGGGCCTCGTAAACGGAAAGCGGCCACGCAGTAATATCTCCCGCAGCATTCTCCGTGGCAGGCATTTGAGCATCAAACAGCCCTTCAGGAAGCCTTGCCGCCTTTAATGAGACCGGCTTTGATGCACGCCTTCCCGAAGCAGGGATGTTCTCCCCTCTCCCTGACATTTCCCGTCCGGAAGCTTTACGCAATGCGGCGCAGTACTGGCCCTCCCCCGGGACAAGGCCGGGCAGGAGATATATCCCATCGTCAGCCGCATAAGGCCCTCCATCGGAAGATTTTTCAGACCAATAACTTGACGGAGGGATTATTTCGGCACCCAGTCCGGCGGAGGCCCAACGGACGTTGTCCCTGTCTTCGGAATCGTTGAACGTGCAGGTGGAATATATCAATATGCCGCCGGGGGCCATGGCCGGCCAAACGGCCGAAAGAATCCTGCGCTGCCTGGCGCTGCACAGGGCGACGTTGTCTTCCGACCACATGCGCAGGGCTCCCGCATCCTTGCGGAACATGCCTTCACCGGAGCACGGAACGTCGGCCAGGATAATGTCGAAGAAGCCGTCCAGTGAAGCGAAGGCACTTGGGTCAGAAGACGTTACCACGACACACGGGTCACCCCACAGAATGACGTTGTCCCGGAGTTCGGATGCACGTGAAGACACTACCTCGTTGGCGACAAGCATGAATCCGTCCCCGAATACGGTACGAAGGGAGCAGGCCAGGTCGGTGGTCTTTCCGCCGGGCGCCGCACAGAGGTCAAGCACCCTTAGCGGACGGCCAAGGTCTTTGAAGGCGTGCAGCTGCTGACGGAACAAATGGCCGGCGAACATCGCGGACGACTCCTGCACATAGTAGGCCCCGCAGTGGAAAAGCGGATCCAGAGTGAAGGACGGACGTTCAGGAAGTATCCGACCGTAATGGCTCCAGGGAACGGAGGCCGATCCGGGAAAAAGCTCCTGGAAAGGCTCGGTGCAGTTCCATGGTGTCTTGAACGGATTCAGGCGTACCGAGACGGAAGGCTGCCCGCACAAGGCACGGGAAACGGTATCAGCCCGGCTCCCGCCCACCGCCTCGGCGAGCATCCGCAAAAAAGCCTCCGGCAATTCCATTACGCCTGGTACGGACTGTTCTTTTTCAGGAATTCCTCCGGATTGAACCCTTCGGGGAAATGGCCCCTGGTGGCATCCGAAAACGTATCGACTATCTTGTCGAGGGCATCCTTTATCTTGCCCCCGAGCATCATTTTCATCATGAAATTGAGGTCGGCCTGCACATCTATATGGAAGTCGGTCTCGGAAGCGGAAGATGCCTCGTCAAAATGCAATTCGACCCTGAAGGAAAACGGCGCCCCGTCATCTTCAAGCGCGATGAGTGAATACGGCTCCCGTTCGGAAACGCGTACGCCTATCTGAAACCCCTGGACATTGACCTTGACCGTATCATAGTCAAACTCAGCCATTTCCTTCTTGTCCTCCGGGACCATCGCCCCGAAATTCCTGAGGTCGGCGAACATCATGAATGCCTGCGAAGGCGCAATGGCAAGGCTGCCGTGTTTTGAATTGAACTCTGCCATAATCACCTCCCCCACTCTGACGGATTCTTACGCCATGCGGCAAGCACCCCGGCCTGTTCGGCCGTAATTTTTCCTTCATCCTCGGCAACCGAGACAAGCGAGCCATAGTCGGATACAGTATCGAGACGGACTCCGGAGGCGGCAAAGCGCTCCTCTGCCAGCGGAAAGCCGTAAGTGAACACTGCAAGCATCCCCAGCACTTCCGCCCCTGCTGTCCTCAGTGCATCCACGGCGGCGAGGCTGCTCATCCCCGTAGATACAAGGTCCTCGACAACAAGCACTTTGGCCCCTTCGGGAAGGATGCCCTCAATCTGTGAACCTGTACCATGGTCTTTCGGTTTGGGACGGACGTAGGCGAATGGTTTTCCCATCCTTTCTGCGACCATAAGCCCCCACGCTATCGCTCCGGTGGCGACCCCGGCCACCACATCAGCGTCAGAATATTTTGCCCCGGCCTTTGCAGCGAGGGTCCCGGCCACCTCCGCCCTTATATCCGGGAAGGAAAGAAGCCTGCGGTTGTCACAATATATCGGCGAATGCCAGCCCGAAGCCCATGTGAACGGCTCTTCAGGGCGAAGCAGTACGGCTCCCGTGTCCAGAAGAAGCCGCGAAAAATCAGAAGGTGTAAGCATACTCAGAAGCTCTTTTGAAATAATTCCGTTGCAAATATACTGTTTTGGGAAACAACTCCTAACTTTGCAGCCATGCGACGGATATATTTCGGACATAGCTGCATAGTCATCTGCAAGCCATCGGACGAGGCCCTTTCCGACCCGAATACCGTGGAATTCTTCCCCGGTGACGACGGGGATGTGAGCCTGCCTGTGGATATGCTCAAGGCAGGCACCGCCCCCGAGCGGATATTCCTGACATCCCCGGCGCCCGGCGACGTCTATCGCAGGATATGCAGCCAGTTCAAGGAAGTGAATGCCGCCGGAGGGCTTGTCAGCAACCGCCGCGGCGACTGTCTGCTGATACGCCGGAGCGGCCTGTGGGACCTCCCTAAGGGGCATCAGGAACCCGGGGAAGCCATCGAGGTCACCGCCATGAGGGAAGTTGCGGAAGAGACCGGCCTGTCCGCCATAAAACTCGGCAGGCACATCTGCACCACCGACCACTGCTATCTCCGTGACGGACTGTGGCATCTGAAACACACCTGGTGGTATGCAATGCTTTACACCGATCCGGTGGATCTGACTCCCCAGATTGAAGAGGATATCACCAAAGCCGCCTGGGTCCCCCGCTCCGCCCTGGCCACGGCCCTGACCGAGACATATCCTTCGATACAGGAGGTCTTCCGCATGGAAGGTTATTCAAGGGATTGATAAACAGATATTTATGGAAGAAAAGCGACTGATTGTCCCGTTTGTAGATGCCCTGGAGGAGATGTCCCCCGCCGGGTTCAGTTCTGCCATGGACGAACTTGCGGAACATGCAGCCACGGACTCGGTATACTGGCCGGAAACGTTCCCCCACAATCCGGAATGCCTCATTTCCGTCGCCCACAGCCGGAGCCACCTTGCAGTAAGGTTCACTGTCAACGGGCCCTTTCTTCGAGGCACGGTGACGGAGGACGGCAAGTATGTCCACAGGGACAGTTGCTGCGAATGTTTCCTGCTGGCCGCCGACGGGAAACGTTATGCCAACTTCGAGATGAACTGCATCGGCACCCTGTGAGAATCACCCCGAAGAAACCAGGGCGACCGCATTGTCCATACATCAGTCGGCGCTGTACCTCGGATTCATCGTCAGCGGGGTACTAGCTACGATTATCGCAAACGCTTACGGATGGAGGCATTCTTTCTTCCTTTTCGGAGGATTCGGCATAGTGCTGGCCGCGGTAATGGCGTTCCGGCTAAAGAATGACACCCCTCGCCAGGGGTCATCAACTCCCGTCTTGAAATTGTTCCGGGACGGGCTGAAAGCATTTTTCGGGACTCCTTCGATCGTGTTGCTGGCAGTCGCCTGCGCCGGGTTCCAGTTCGCCGGGCAGGCTTTTCTGGTGTGGACGCCGACATATCTTCAGGAGAGTATCGGCCTCAGCTCGACAATGGCGGCATTTGACGCTTCTTTCTATACCCAGCTGGCTTCCATTTTCGGAGTGATGATAGGGGCTCGGCTTGCTGATGGCAACATCAAGCGTCATCCAAAGGCCAGGCTGTGGGTGGAGGCTCTCGGATTCGTTCTCGGAGCCCCGTTCCTGCTGATGCTCGCCAAAGGTCGCACGGAGTTCGTAATGTGCTTCGCAATGGCCGGTTACGGCTTGTTCAAGGGCTTTTACGATTCAAACATCTTCGCTGCCGTATATGACCTTATCGATGAAAGATACCGGGCTATGGCGACTTCCTTCATGCTGATGTTCGCGCTCATAATAGGGTCAGCCTCCCCTTACCTGCTCGGGGTTCTCCAGCCTTCCGTCGGACTTTCCAAAGGAATCGCCCTGATGGGGCTGGTGTACATGTTGTCGGCGCTTCCCATTCTTGCGGCAGGCCTTTGGACTTTCCGAAGAGACTACGCCAGACAGCACTGAGCGACATACGACGGCCACACTTGGAGACTGTTCTGAAATACCCATATTTTGGGATTTCAAGATAAGTCTCCATTTCTTATTTTTGCCCCTCAGGAATGAGGATGCACCTTTTCGCATATCTTGCCATATCGGCATTTGCCGCAGCAGGCGCCGTTTCAGCCCAAAACAAGAATCCCGGCGTTGAAGTCACAGTCAAAGAAGCTGACGGAGGACGGCCGGTACAGGGAGCGGTAGTCGTGCTCAGGCCCGGTGAACTGTGGGCTGTGTCTGACAGCACCGGTACTGCCAGATTCTCAAGAGTTGCAGGAGGGAGTTTCTCAATAGAGACCTCCATGCTCGGATATATAACCCGGCGCATGGAGATTCCCGAAGGCTCAGGCAGGATTGTCGTCAACCTGGTACGCAGCAACCTTGCCATAAAGGATGTCGTGGTAACTGCAAAGAGGCTGGCATCGCCGGGTTCGACATCCACCGTCATTGAAAGGCAGGCAATAGACCACCTGCAGGCTACATCCCTTGCAGACCTGATGCAGTTGCTTCCCGGAGAAACCGTAAGTTCCAACCCATCGCTTACCACTTCCCAGCGCCTGATACTCAGGTCATTGGACAGCTACGATTCAAACAATTCCTTCGGCTCAGCGATCGTAATGGACGGGATCCCGGTAGCCGTCAACGCCGAACGGGCCGCAAGAGGAGGGACCTTGTCCAATTCAGGGGCCGGCGCTGACCTGAGAAGTTTCGCCACGGACGCCATAGAAAGCGTTGAGGTAATACGCGGAATCCCGTCAGCTGAATTCGGGGACCTATCGAGCGGGGCCATGATTGTCCGCAGCAAGAGCGGAATCAGCGACCTGAGGGCCTCGCTTAAGATTTTTCCCGGCATAACCCAGGCTTCCCTCGGCAAAGGATTCAGGGCAGGACGGAGGTCCACCGTAAATATAGCCGCAGATTTTGCGGACGGAAAGTCAGACCCGAGATACCGCACTGATACATACCGCCGCATCTCCCTGCACGGCATCCACACGATGGATGTAAGCCACAGTTTCAGGATTAATTCAAAAATACTCCTCGGGCACGTGGAAGACTGGTCCGGCCCGGACCCGTCGGAGCCCATAAGCGACATATACGCCCGCACCAGGGAGAATTCACTACGGCTTTCCTCCTCCGGCAGGCTCATCCACAGGAAATGGCTCCCGGGCGCCTTCAAATACGACATTTCCGCATTCCTTAAACTGTCGGATTCCAGACAGAGGGCACTGCTCAGGGGCTCCGTCCCGCTTGTCAATTCCACCGAGTCCGGGACATTCCGCACATCCATGCTTCCGGAGCAATACTACGGAACCGGCGGCACGCAAAGCAGGCCGTTCAACTTCTTCATGAAAGTCTCCGACAGCAGGGCCACATCGGCAGGGGCCTTCTCAGGGAACCTCACGGCAGGACTGGAATACCGCACGGACGGCAACTTCGGAAGGGGCTTCAGGGACGATGACGCTTCCCTCCCCCTTTCAAAAAGCGGATGGAGACCTGTGGATTACAGGGATACGCCATTCCTTCACCAGGCAGCCGCCTTTGCCGAGGAATCGTTTACCTTGAAACTGAGACGCTCCGGCGATTATCCCAGGATGACGGGAAGGACAGGGCTCCGCCTGACCGCTTTCCAGCCCCTGCGGAAAGAAGGGTTCATGAGTTTCTCGCCCCGGGTGAATCTCGCTTACGAACATTCCAGGGTCCTGCGACTGCGCATCGGATATGGCATTACCGACAAAATGCCGTCACAGGCCATGATGTACCCTGTGGCGCAATATGTCGATATAATGAACGTAAATTCCTATAAAGATGACAGTTATCTTGGCATATACACCACATGGAAATATTCTCCCTCTCCCGGCGGCCTACGCCCGATGACCTCACGCAAGGCAGAAGCCGGCATGGAAGTAAAGACGGCAGGAGGACTGGATTTCTCCGTCACGGGATACGTGGAAAAAGTGAAGGACGGGTTCGGCGCATCATCCGGGAGGTGGAACGTCCTTGTTTTCGACAAACTCGATGCTGACGGAGGCTTCCTGCGGTCGGACACACTGCTTACAAACATATCCTCAACGGCCAATACGGACTACCACCTGAGCCGCGGAATCGAATTCGAGTTCAATCCCGGAAAGATAACGGGTAAAAGCACCTCTTTCATACTCAGCGGTGCATATATCAGCACTGACTATCATTCGCTAAACGAGATATACGCAATCCCCAGGGGGCATGTGGAGACGTACTCAAAGACTTATGTCATCTATCCTCCGTCCTGCCGTGACAACCGCCGGAGGCGTTTTTCCGGCACGCTGAGGGTAGTACAGAGGATACCCCGCCTGAGTTTTGTCCTGAGCGGGGCGATTCAGGGGATCATATATGATTATTCGCTTTACACCAATACGATGGACTCCCCTTCCGGCTACATAGCTGCCGGCACGGACGGCAGCGTCATCTCCGGGCGGTTCAGTGCCGAAGATTTCCGGGATTCCGGCAGCGTACTGTTCAGGGGCTACTCGCTCAAGGACCAGATAATAGCCCCCGGCGCATATACCGGCATCGCAGAAGTATGGCCTTCTCTGTGGACCTTCAGCCTCCGCGCATCGAAGAATGTATCCGGGCATTTCGACCTCTCGTTTTATGTCAACAACCTTTTTTTCAACCAGCCATGGCAGAAGAGTTCCGTTTCGGCAGGCAAGGTAGAAAGGAACTCCAACCTGTTCGCATACGGATTTGAAGCTTCAGTGCATTTTTAATCAAACATTTAATATACAATCATTTATGAAAACATTAAAATTACTTGTGACAATTGCGGCAATGGCCGCAACAATCCTGTCCTCCTGCAATAAGGACAAGGAAATCACGACTGTGGACGGTGTCACGGTCAACGTAGCGATGCCGGCCGATTTTCCCGAGACTGCCGTATTTGCCGGCACGGTGACCATCAACGACCGCAACAGCAGTTTCTCCGTGACTGCACAGGCCGAGGAAGGCAAGGCTGTATTCGGAAAAATTCCCTTCGGAGTTTATGACATCAGCGCCTCATGGCTCCTCAGCAATGAAGAATTCAAGGCCATGGCTCCGGACCTGGCTGTGGATCTTTCTACATCCGTCTCGCTGACAGGCTCTTCGGCCATAGTCACATTCGCCTCCGCCTCCGATGCCGCCACACCCATAGACCTCGTACTGCGCTGGTCGGTGCCGAGCAGCCTGGTATTCTCCCGCATCTACAACTTCGGGACCCTCAACCTGGCCGGTAAGGCGTACAACATCGACAAATACATAGAGATATTCAACAACTCCGCTGAAGTCCAATATGTTGACGGCCTGTACCTCGGAGAAGCTTACGGCAGCGCACCGGTTGCATCCGCCATAGCAGATACCGGAACGTCCGACTTTGTATATCTCCAGAGGGTATCCCGCATCCCCGGAAGCGGAAAAGAATATCCCGTGGAACCGGGAAAGAGCATTGTCATTGCCCAGAATGCAAAGAATCACATTGACGCTGAGGTGGTTACCAACACCGTAGATCTTTCGGGAGCGGATTTTGAAGCTTATGATGAAAAGGGCTCAGCATCGTTCTTCCCTGCCGACAACGCTTCGGTTCCGAATCTTGTAACCGACATTTATGCCGCGTTGTCCAGCATCGCCAAACTGTTTGTCACACAGGGCAACATCCCCGTCCTGTTCAAGTGCAGTGAAGAAGAGATTAAAGGGTTCGAGACAATGACCCCTCCCGGTTACGAAGCCTATCCCCAGTTCGCACCCTCGCTTCTTAAACTGCCCGCCGACAAGGTTATAGACGCTGTGGACCAGATGCGCACCGGCTTCGAAAGCCGCGGCGGACGCCACCTCCCGCTCAGCGTGGATGCCGGATATGCCATGGTGAACCAGAAGGCGATTGTGGCCCGCAGGATTTCCTACAAGACTGCCGACGGACGCATAGTCCTTCAGGATACCAATAATTCCAGCAATGACTTCGTACAGATAACTTCCGAGACTGAAGACGGAGCACATCTGAAAGCAAGGGATTACAGCGCCCCTGAAATCCAGTAATGAAGTCAGCTTTCCGCATTGCAGTTACAGCGCTTGCGCTCTCCATATTGACGGGAGCGCAGGCGCAGGATCTGCATTACGGGAAAGTCTCCCTTGATGCCTTTACGACCTCCGGCGGGCTTCACCGGGTACAGGAAAACGGCTCTGAAAACGGCATCAGCCTCAGCTGCGAATCTGACCGCAGGCTTGGGAAAACGGATTTGTACGGCCGTTTCTCATTTACCCAGTCGAGGATAAGAGACCGGCAGTTCTGCGACAATTACGACCCCTTCGACGGCAATCCATTCAAGGTGGGCAGCGATAATGCCGGAGATTATACATCCCAGAGATTCGGATTCGAAGTAAAGACGTCCACACTTAGGTTTTCGGATATATTCATCCCTTCTCTTGACATCAGCTACAATGTAGGCGACTTGTCCCGCATAAACGACCCCAGAAGCCGCTCCCAGCAGTTGGAGATTTCGGTCCGTCCTTCCCTGTCGTGGCTTTTCTCAGCCGGCAACAGGTTATCTGCCGGAATCAGTTTCGGATATGCCAAGGAAAAGATGCTCAAACTTTCATCAAAAGCCGAGAATCTCGACAGATATTATTACTACGAAATGAAAGGAGCCGGAGCATACTCCCAAGTCGGAATCATATCATTTTCAAGGAGATACCAGCTGTTCAGCACCGGAGGCGACATCTCTTTCCACCATAATGGGCACGGCATGGAGGCCATTGTCAAAGGGAGTCTTTCAGGCAGCGGGACGTCAATCAGGGGCGAGGCGGGAGAATCTCCTGGACGTTATGACAAGACTACGGCAGGACTTTCCGGAGATATGATAATCACACGGGAGAAGACAAAACACCGCATATCGGCAACCGTTACGGCACGCTCCGGCCGAGCCACCGAGTTCTTCCAGGAGCAGCGGATAGTTACCGATGCAAGAGGGAGGGTTGACCAGTATTACGAAACACTTGTTAGGACTGTAAGATTTAAAAATTCTGATATTTACGCCACTTGCTCATATCTTGCCTCACTGAAAGGCAACCCGTGGAGCGCCGGTATCCGCATGGATTATCGTGCGGAGGATTCAAGGTATATCCTGCCGGAGACCGAGTTCAACTGGGGCTGGCTGCTGCCCGCAGGGGTGCTGAAATATGGCATCAGGCTGAATAAGATCGACATGGCGGCTACATTGCAAGGCGGTTGGAGGATACCGCTGTCCTCCGGCCTCGATATCAGTCCCGCTCTGGAGACGGAGGGGAAAATGCTTATAGCCGACAAGGTACTTGCCCCAGATGCGGCATTATTCTCAACGGGAGCACTCTACATATGGCCTGAAGCGAAGGTAAGCATCCCCCTGCGCAAGGAATACGCCCGTACGCTTCTTCTTGGACTGTCCGGAGAGCAGCTTCACTCATTTTCTGCGCACGGCTCCAGGATAGAGGGCAGGCTTTCGGTCGGGATTGCATTTTGAGAAGCTGTTTTGAGAAGCTGTTTTGAAGCCCGGCTATATTTTTCAACCCGCTTGGCTTTATTTAAAAAATTATTATATTTGCAGTCGCAAACGGGGTATTAGCTCAGTTGGTAGAGCGTTTGAATGGCATTCAAAAGGTCAG
>ERZ842401.7292-NODE-7292-length-11382-cov-3.558047_pt1 | contig 11382 bp, 12 predicted proteins | sample MGYA00521270_ERZ842401 | MGnify/ENA primary metagenome ERZ842401 (study PRJEB31892, sample SAMEA3878208) | bioreactor metagenome | biome: Moose rumen | place: Sweden | collected 2011-10 | study: EMG produced TPA metagenomics assembly of the PRJEB12797 data set... | reverse complement strand
TCCGTGCGATTGTTGAGATTGACCGTTTTCAAAGGTGAATTACGTGCATTATGAAATGTTACCGAAGATGGCATCAATGCCTCTCACAGCGGCAGAATTCAGGATTTCCCGAGTTCTTCCAGCACCTTTTTATCAGTCTTACAGAGCACAGAATCGGAAGCTGATTACGTTGCTATGCAGTATATTTTCCGCTCGGCGCGTCAACTTGGCGCATTCAAAGATTCTATAGCTAAAGTTCTCGCAACTAATCTCGTTAAGAAGAATGTTACTGTAGGTGTCGACTTCATGGGTGGCGAGAGAAGGTTAGAGATAAGTTATTACGATATCAAAAAGATATAAAATATAAAATTTGGGAGGCTTAATAAGCCGCATAACCAAAGGAGGTATTATGGCAAAGAAAATTGAAGGTTATATCAAACTTCAAATTCCAGCTGGTAAAGCAACACCAGCACCACCAGTCGGACCAGCACTTGGTCAACATGGTGTCAACATAGTTGCATTTACTAAAGAGTTTAATGCTCGTACTGCCAATGAGGGAGATGTTATAATCCCTGTTGTCATCACTGTATTTGCTGATAAGAGTTTTACTTTTATCACAAAGACTCCACCAGCAGCTGTTCTCATTAAGAAAGCTTGTAAGATTAAATCAGGTTCAGGTGTTCCTAATAAGACTAAGGTTGCTACAATTAAAAAAGCAGATCTTCAGAAGATTGCTGAAACTAAGATGAAAGACTTGAATGCTGCATCTATCGAAGCTGCTATGTCTATGATTGCCGGAACTTGTCGTTCTATGGGCGTCACAGTTGAGGAATAGGAGGTGGATGATGAGACAAAGAGGTAAAAAGTACGTAGAGAAAGCTAAAAATGTTGAGCGTGGAAAACTCTATGATGCAAAAGAAGCTATAGCACTTGTTAAGAAAAATGCTAGCTCAAAATTTGATGAAACTATCGAATTACATATAAGGACAGGCTGTGATTCAAAGTATGCTGAGCAACAGATAAGAGGTTCAGTTGTACTTCCTGCAGGTACTGGCAAGAAGGTTAAGATATTGGTATTTGCTAAGGATGCTAAGGCTGATGAGGCTAAGGCTGCAGGTGCTGATTTTGTTGGGTCTGATGAGTTTGTCACTAAGATTCAATCTGAAGGGTGGCTCGACTTTGATGCGGTAGTTGCTACACCAGATATGATGGGAACTGTAGGAAAATTAGCAAAGATATTGGGACCTAAGGGTCTTATGCCTAACCCAAAAACAGGAACTGTAACTGCTGATGTTACTAAGATTATAGGAGAACTTAAAGCAGGTAAGGTTGAATATAGACTTGATAAGCAAAATCTTATACACTGTCCTCTCGGAAAAGCAAGTTTTGATGAGAACAAACTTGAAGAAAACCTTGAGGCTCTTATGAATGCGATAGTTAAGGCAAGGCCACAAGCATTAAAGGGCACATACTTAAAGAGTATCACACTATCGTCAACTATGGGACCAGGAGTGAAACTAAGCACAATTAAATATGGTGCATAATTTATACGGCGGACATTGTATGTCCGCTTTTTTGTAAGGGGAAATATGAAAAAGATAGTTATGGCTAATGATCATGCCGCTATAGACATGAAATTTAAAATTAAAGAGTATGTGGAGAGCCTTGGATATGAGGTTATCAATGTAGGAATTGATGAATTTACTCATGTTGATTATCCGGACTTCGCTTATAAGGCGTGCAGTATTATTACAAGTGGTGAGGCTGAACTTGGCATACTTATATGCGGGACTGGCATTGGTATGAGTGTAGCTGCCAATAAAGTTAAGGGTATAAGAGCTTGTGCGTGTTCAGAGCCATTTTCTGCTCGCATGTCAAGAGAACATAATGATGCCAATGTCATATGCTTTGGCGAGAGAGTTATAGGAATTGAGACAGCGAAAGATATAGTGAAAGCATTTCTAGATGCAAAGTTTCAAGGCGCACATCATGTAGCTCGTGTAGAAAAGATTAAAGATATAGAAGAAGGCAAATATAGATAATGGTTTATCAAGATAAATTAATCTCTGATGTTGTGACAAATTGCTTTGATGAGAGGTTAATTACTAAAAATGATAATCTAGTTATAGCACTTAGTGGTGGTATAGATTCGATGTGCTTACTTGATGTCTTCATGAAATTGCAAAGTGAATTTGATTATAATCTATCTGCGATACATGTCAATCATGGCATAAGGGGTATAGAAGCAACGAGAGACATGCACTTTGTGAAGAATTACTGTGATAAATTAGGCATCAAATTATATTCTAAAAAAATAGATGCGATCTCATATAGCAAGAAGAGAAAGATCTCACTTGAAGAGGCTGCAAGGATACTGCGATATGATGAATTTAAAAAGTTATATGATGCTTTAAGTAAGAAGAATAGAACATATATCTTAGTTGCTCATCATGAACAAGATCAAGTTGAGACAATACTGCATAATCTCATAAGGGGCACTGGCATTAAAGGTATAACTGGAATGAAAATTGTCAATGGCTATATTTTAAGACCGTTTCTCTATTCCAAGAAGTCAGACATAGAAAAGTATGCTAAAGATTATACCCTACCATATGTTGTAGATTCTACTAACAATGATATAACATACACAAGAAATTATATTAGGAATGAGATAATACCAAGGCTTATTAGCATTAATGAAAATGCATGCGGACATATAATTGATTTTTCAAAATCGCTTAATGAGATTGACAGTTATATAGATGCTGTATCAGTGTACTCGTATAATTATGTATGTAAAGATGAATATAAAGATATAATAGTGCTTGATTTATATAAGTATCAAGAACTTAGTCAGCTAATTAAATCTTATGTGATTAAGATAGTAATAAGAAAGCTTATTAAGACAGTTAAAGATATAGGCAAAGTTCACATAGAATCTATTATAGAATTGACAGATAAAGTAAAAGGTGGTCACATTGACTTGCCGTATAATATAACATGTGATAAGAAAAAAGATAAGATTATCTTTACTAAGAATATTAATAATATAAGTATGAAAAGGAGAAAGAACAAATGAGTTTTAAAGTTGTTCCGATGATAACAGAAAATGAGATCAATGAGAGAATTGCTGAACTCGGTGCTGAGATTTCTCGCGATTATAAGGGTGAGGATCTGCTGATTGTAGGCATACTTAAAGGAAGCATGCCTTTTGTATGTTCACTTATGTGGCAGATACAAAATGAAGGTATGTCGGTTGATTATATGTGCGTTTCAAGTTATGGCGGAGAGACGGAGTCATCTGGTATAGTCAGGATATTGAAAGATCTAGATGAATCAATTGAAAACAAAAATGTTCTTATTGTTGAAGATATCGTTGATACTGGTAGGACTATGTCTAAGCTTCTTGAATTGCTTGGTACTCGTAATCCTAAGAGCATAAAGATATGCACATTACTTGATAAGCCATCAAGAAGAACAGTAGAGGTTAAGCTCGATTATGTTGGCTTTGAGATTGAAAATAGATTTGTAGCAGGATTTGGCCTTGACTATGACCAACATTTTAGACAACTTAAGTTCATTGGCGAAGTAGTTTTTGATTAATGTTCATAGATTTTTCACTATTTTAATATATAATATATTGCATGAAGTATAATTATTTGAAAATTAGTATTATATTATTATTCATTGTGATGATCACAATCATTTCTAGCTTTAATATCTATGCTATCAATGATACAGATAAGATGGGGAGGCCTATTGTTGATATAATTAGTCCGACAGCAGAAGCTAAACTCCCTTCAGATACTATCTCTGATGCTTTACGATCAACTAATGGAAACCCAACTCAAAACATATATTCAAAAGATACTGTTGTTGGAAGTAATATCCCTGCCTATGAAGAGTATGTAAAATCACTCTATGATGCCAAGATGCTTGATATCTTAGAAAAGTTTGGTGAGGTTACGAGTATAAGATACTCGGTGTCAATTACCGATGTAGATACTGATAGATATATACTAATTAATGATACAATTAAAGATAGAATGAAGATGAAGGTGATTGTTGATAGTGTCGGTGAATATTTTGCAAAAAATGGTTTTTACAAAGTAGATGGAAAGATATATTATTTTGATGAAGATGGATATATGGTTTTAGGACCGGCACGAGATCAAAGAGGAAATTATTATTTTTTCTCTTATGAGACTGGAGAGATGATAGAATAAAAAAAAGGAGCGATGCTCCTTTTTTTTAATTACTTATGCAAAATGAATTGGCCTTAATACTATTATGGGAGCTTATATCATTTTCTCTTGTGTGACAAGTGAAGACAAGTATCTGAGAATTTAGACTTGATAAAAACCTTAATGTTGCTTCGAGTCTATTATTATCATACATGGCAAAGCAATCATCGAATATTAATGGCAAGATATTATCATTAGAATTGATGATATCTGCTATAGCAAGTCTAAGAGCAAGATATATCTGGTCAATAGTCCCGATACTTGCTTGAGAAAGTGGCATGAATCTACCTTCATAATTGATTGTAACTGAAAGTGAGTTATCAACATTGATGCTTTTATACTTATTATTAGTTAATATAGATATGTATTTACTTGCTGTGTTATTTAAATGAGTACCAAAAGATACCTTTATTTCATTTGATAGGCTTTTGATGGTTTCTATAGCGAGACTTATGCTTTCAATTTCATTGTTGATGTGATCATTTGTTTCTAATATATGTTCAATTTTTTTATTTTCAATCCTAAGATTATTTAATTCAGTATATTTGCTTTCGACATCATATTGGATTTTCTGTTGTAGTTTTATGGTTTCGGCATATTCTGACTGCCTCTCAATTAACTCATTGTTTTCATCTGTAAGTGAGATCATTTTAGCTTCAGAATCCATAATAGTTTTTGCAATAGTTCGCATATCTCTTATATGCTTTTTAAACTTTAGCATATTTTCTTCACTGACTTCATCAGTATTGATGTGTTCCGTAAATATATCAGATAGTATATCGTGAAGTTCAGTTGAGACTGATCTTGATTTCATATTATTAATTAATAAAATTATATTGCCGATTAGTAGTATAAGGCCTACACATATAAGAATCCCTATTAGCACTATTGGGTGAAATGGGAGATTGATTATAAAATTGGTGATAAAGTTCATTGAGTACCTTGTATCGTGAAGTCTTAATGTGTTTGCAAGGCTTGGATATGTAGCTACAAGCATAAGAGAACTAAAAACTATCATAGCAATTCCTGTAAGCATGAAGAAGACATTGCATATGAAACTAAAGACATAGTTGCGATTTTTTAGTATTGGCTTATAGTCAAGATAGATTTTACTTGCTTCATTTGAGAGAGCATCTATATCTTTTCTTTCCTTAAAACCATACTGATTTAATATAAGATTATTATCGGCAACAATCTTTTTTAGATTTTCTATCTCATTAGTATTTGCGTTGATGCGTTTTTCATCAGCATTTTTCTTTGATATAAGTTCAGGCAACTTATTATCGTATTTTTGATTTGAAAGTTCTTTTTCAAGGTTTCTAATATTGCCAAGTTGACGATTGTATATTATAGTTGCCTCTTTATCTTTAGATTGCTGCAACTTTTCTTTTTTGTGGCTTAGAAGATTTAAAGCATATAGAGTATCTATAGACATATCACCAGATGTGTTAAGATTAGAGATAATCTGATGAAGCTCATCAATCATAGATGAGTTCTGGGCACTTTTTAATTGTCTGACGCTTATTGTGTTATCAAATGTATCTCTACTTATGTTGTGTAAGACTTTGTTTAAAAATAAATCTGGATCGTCTACAGTTATGCCACCTTCACTTAGATTTCTAATCTCAAGTTTTGGTTCTGTTATACTGAATTCCCTTTCGATTTCATAAGTGCAATTAGTGTATATAAAAGTTAGAGAGCCGCCATATTTATTTTGTGAGTCCCATGGATAGTATTTTTGATAACTATCTGTAGAGACTTTATTCTTTTTTTTGTCAAAACCAAAGAGCATGGCTTTGATAAATGCATGTGTTGTTGATTTCCCAGCTTCGTTTTCACCGTATATTATATTAAGCCCATCAGAGAAGTTGATGGTTTTATTGATGAATTTGCCAAATGCGCTAATTTTTAGAGAGGTTATAATCATCTATCTAATCTTTTTCTGTCGATTTAAGTAGTGCTTGTGTACCATAGTATAAAGCATTTTTTTCTATGTCTGATGGATTATTATTGGTAAGAGTCATTTTGCGAATGAATGCTCCTATCATGTCTTGAGGGTGCTCGCTTGAAAGCTTAATGAAATCATATTTTGGGTTTGATTGATCTTCAAAACTTGCTATTTTAATACTTTTGTTGAAGATGTCACTGTCAAATTCTATATCAGGATCGCGCATGCCCTCTAGGATGATTTTATATATATTATTATTTCCTTGTCTTAGGACTTCTCTATCAACGAGCTCTACCACATCTGATTCGCTCGTTTTACTATTGATTTTGATTTTAATAGGTATATACGACAATTTCGCTGTTTTAACGAACTCTATTTTAGTAATTTCATGAGTTTTATTATTTATCTCCCCGTATATGACTCCATGATTACCTTCATCGTTTTGATCAAGGGGCTCTGGGCTGCCAGAATAATATATCTTATTTCTTACTACCTCTTGGAAATTATGACTTAAACCAAGAGCTACATAGCTAAAGTTCTTTTCAGCAAGTTTATTAATATCACAAGGAAGATGCCTTGAGTCTGAGCCATGGAACATGAGTATGTGTGTGTTATTATCATTGTCAGATGTTATAGAATTAATTACAGTTGATGGGTCTTCTAGCGAAAAACAAGATATACCATGAATACATATTTTTTTATCTTTAATATAATATGTATCAGGGGCACTGCTTAGAAAATAATGCACATTGTCAGAAAAGACATAGTTTAAGATAGGAGAGTTTGACTTGATGTGATCACTACTTCCGGCGACAATTAAGACATTAGTATCTGGTATAGTTTTAAAAAGTCTATCAACGTAAGTTAGGTCTTCTGTTGTTGGCTGATAGTTGAATAGATTTCCTGATATCATTAATAAATCTATGCTTTCATTTTTACATAGATTTATAATATCTTCAAATGTCTTTCTTAAGTCATCTGATCGGCTCTCTGACCAAGGTTTATCTGGGTCAGGCGACATGCCAATATGAATATTTGATGTATGGATAAATCTCATATTTTACAAATCACAGTTATTTACAGTTCTTGGATAAGGAATTACATCACGGATATTTTGAACACCAGTTACATACATGATTAGTCTCTCAAAGCCAAGCCCAAAACCAGAGTGCACAGTAGAACCATACTTTCTCAAATCAAGATAGAAATTATAGTCATCTATATTAAGATTTAGTTCTTTCATACGATTAAGTAGTATATCGTAGTTGTCTTCTCTTTGAGAACCACCAATGATTTCGCCTATTCCTGGGACGAGACAGTCTACAGCAGCGACAGTCCTATTGTCAGGATTAAGTTTCATATAGAAGGCCTTTATCTCTTTTGGATAGTCAGTGACAAATACTGGTTTTTTAAAGATCTGTTCTGTGAGATATCTTTCATGTTCGGTCTGAAGGTCTGAACCAAAAGATACTTTGTATTCAAATTTATCGTTGTGCTTTTCAAGTTCTTTCACTGCATCAGTATAGGTTATAACTCCAAATTCAGAACTTACTACATTATTGAGACGATCGATAAGGCCATTGTCGAAGAATTTATTGAAGAACTCCATTTCGTCTTTGTCGTTATCAAGTACATATTTTATAACATATTTTAGCATGGCCTCTGCAACTTCCATATTGCCCTTAAGATCAGTAAATGCCATCTCAGGTTCTATCATCCAAAACTCCGCTGCGTGTCTCGCAGTATTGGAATTCTCAGCTCTAAATGTTGGTCCGAATGTATATATTTTCTTAAATGCCTGAGCAAAGGTCTCACCATATAACTGACCACTCACTGTGAGATTGGTTTGCTTGCCAAAGAAATCTTTAGTAAAGTCAGCTAAGCCTTTATCGTTTTTTGGAACATTTGCAAGGTCGAAGGTTGTAACTTGGAACATCTCTCCAGCGCCTTCACAGTCTGATCCTGTGATTATTGGGGTGTGGACATATACAAAACCATTTTTGTTAAAAAAGTCATGAAGTGCATAAGCAAGATGAGAGCGGACTCTAAATATAGCTTGGAAAGTATTGGTACGAGGTCTTAGATGATTGATAGTTCTTAAAAACTCCATTGTGTGCTTCTTTGGTTGAAGTGGATAGGTCTCATCACATGGGCCATCTAATACTATATTTTCGGCGTGTAATTCGAATTTTTGCTTAGCTTCAGGGGTTGAGATAAGAGTTCCAGTCACTGTTATTGCACAGCCCACATTAAGCTTTGCTATATCCTTAAAATTGCTAAGTTTCTCATCATATACCACTTGAAGAGTGCTAAATATAGTTCCATCACTTAAAACTATGAACCCAAATGTCTTAGAATCACGATTAGTTCTGATCCAACCATTTACAGTAATATTTTTCTCTACATAAGACTCGTAATTAATAAAAAGTTCTTTTAATTCAACAATTTTTCCCATCATAATACCTCAAAACTGATAGTTTTTCTTTGTAAATTATATTATAATATTATATACTTTTTAGTCAATTTTAGCAATTGATTTTTGCATAAAATATTATGGAAAAATATGATAAATTGTGCTAAGATATAAGTCATTGCGACAGGTGAATTATACCTAACAATAATTTGCCTATGTATTCTAAAGTAATATGCTCTTGCATAAAAGGCATAAATGGTGTGCTGACTTATGTAGAAGCAGATAGTAGTAATGGCCTACCTAATTTTCTTATGGTAGGCAATCTAGCAAGTTCTGTTAAAGAGGCCGGTGACCGAGTAAGGACGGCTCTCAAAAATTCTAATGTAGAAATCCCTGCGAAAAAAGTAACAATTAATATTGCGCCAGCTGATTTGAGAAAGGATGGTACTGTTTTTGATTTGCCAATAGCAGTTGCTATACTAAAGTCACTAAACCTAATTGATGATAAGATAGCGGATGGTTATGCATTTATTGGTGAATTGAATTTGAGTGGAGAGATAGTGGGAGTGAGAGGTATCATCTCAATGGTGTCTGGTCTTAAAGAAAATGGCGTGAAAGGAGTGGTAGTCCCGAAGGAGAATGAACAAGAGGCACTTGTTGTTGATGGCATAGATGTAGTGTCAGTGGAAAATATTTCTGAACTCATGAAGATATTATCAAGTGATGAATGCTTTAAAAGTTACGAAAGACCTAAGTTTGAAGAAATCGATGAAGTAAATGATTATAGTTTGGATTTTTCTGACATAAGTGGACAGGAACTATTAAAAAGAGCATGTGAAGTTGCAGTTGCCGGTTTTCATAATATTATAATTTCCGGTTCTGCAGGTACAGGCAAAACTATGATTGCAAAGAGAATCCCTACGATCATGCCAAGTTTAACTCTTGATGAAGAGATTGAGATTACCAAAATCTATTCTATAGCAGGAGAGCTTAGGAATAAGAGACTTATAACCAATAGGCCGTTTAGAAATCCACACCATTCAATATCAATCACAAGTCTTATCGGCGGTGGTGTGTACCCAAGGCCAGGCGAGATATCACTCGCGTCCAACGGAGTTTTGTTTCTTGATGAGCTACCTCACTTTTCGAAAATTGCGATTGAGACTTTAAGAGAGCCACTTGAAGCGAAGGGCATAACTATATCAAGGTTACAAGGATCATATTTTTACCCTGCAAATTTTATGCTTGTAGCGGCGATGAATCTATGCCCGTGTGGTCACTATCCAGATAGGAATAAGTGTAATTGTAGCGAAGTGGCTATCGGAAGATATCAAAGAAGCATCAGCAAACCAATACTTGAAAGGATTGACATATGTGTTGAGAGTTCACCAATTAAATTCAATGAACTAAGTTCTGGTGGGAGTGGCGAGAAATCCATTGATATAAGGAAAAGAGTAGAAGAATGCAGGAAGATACAAGAAGAACGATTTAAAGGTTACAAGGATATTCATTTTAATTCTCAGATGACAACTAAGGAGATAAAGAAGTTTTGTGAAGTCGGAGAGAAAGAAAAGGAATATCTAAGAAAGATTTTTAATGTGAAGAAACTTTCTGCGAGAACTTACCATAAGGTCCTTAAAGTCGCGAGAACTATAGCTGATATGGATAGGGCTTACAATATAAAGATTGAACATCTTGTGGAGGCGTGTAATTACAGGAGCCTCGAAGACAAAATTTATCATTAAAGGGAACCTCTAAAAAGGAGTTTTATGAAAAGCAAAAAATTTACAGATTATAAGATAGTAAAAAAGGGTGATAAGGATTATCCTGATAGATTAAGGAGGATAAAGGACGCTCCTGAGAAATTATACTATCGTGGCAATCTACCAGATCAAAGTAAAAAGTCAGTTGCTATAGTCGGCGCAAGAAATTGTACTGACTATGGGCACACTCTTGCTAAAATTATTGCCAAGGTTTTATCATGCAATTCTGTGCAAGTTATATCAGGACTTGCAATGGGAATAGACACGAGTGGACATATAGGAGCAATTGAAGCTGAGAAACCTACATTTGCAGTTTTAGGCTGTGGAGTAGATATGTGCTTCCCATCTCACAATAGGAATGTGTATGATAAGATACTTGATTATGGCGGAGGGATTATAGCAGAAGTTGACATAGGTTCTCCGCCGCTCCCACATAATTTCCCGCTTAGAAATAGAATTATATCAGGTCTTTCTGATGTTGTTATAGTGGTCGAAGCGAGGGACAAGTCAGGTTCTCTTATAACAGCTGATTATGCACTTGAACAAGGGAAAACAATATTTGCTTGTCCGGGTCGAATTGGCGATAGTCTTAGCCGTGGGACCAATAATCTCATAAAACAAGGTGCTTATATTTTAACTTCTGCTGATGATGTGTTAGAGCATCTTGGACTTATAGTTGATGGCCTAATCCCAAAGGCCGAAAAAGACATAAGCACTCTCGATTATTTTGAGAAGCTTATTTATGACGTCCTTCTATTTGAAACTTTACATATAGATCAGATTGTTGAGAAAGTGAAACTCCCAGTGGCGAAATGCTTAAATACTCTTATGTCGCTAGAACTTAATGGTTTTGTTGAAACGGTTTCAAATAATTGTTATAGGAGGGTGGTAGAGTAAGTTATAAAAAATCAACATTTTTCAATATAAGTTTATAAATTTTTAAAAAAGTGATATAATAATACCGGTGTAAAGTTTTTCTGGGAACCTCTAAAAAGCTTGCTTCTTAGCTAAGGTTGCCTTATAAAAGATTCAATC
>ERZ842401.7291-NODE-7291-length-11382-cov-3.891057_pt1 | contig 11382 bp, 8 predicted proteins | sample MGYA00521270_ERZ842401 | MGnify/ENA primary metagenome ERZ842401 (study PRJEB31892, sample SAMEA3878208) | bioreactor metagenome | biome: Moose rumen | place: Sweden | collected 2011-10 | study: EMG produced TPA metagenomics assembly of the PRJEB12797 data set... | reverse complement strand
ATATCAGCTTTTTCTTCTTATTCATATCTGTCTATCACCTCTTTTGCCACCAAAAGCCTGCTCTTTCTCTCATCCATGGCCGCCTTTTCTATCCTCCTGTGAGCCTCCTCCTCGGAAAGCCCCTCGTATTCCATCAGCATAAGCTTTGCCTGTGATATATATTTTATCTCATTTATCTTCTTTTGCAGCTTTTTATTTTCATTTTGCATCATGCGGATGCGCGCCCCTGCTATATAGGAAAAATCCACCGCCATGGCAAGCTCCCTGGAGTGGACGGGCTTTCCTACCGTGATGACTCCGGCATCCCTGGTATGGGCATGGACCTCATCAAAATATTCGTTTTTGACGAGGAGTATCACCTGGCACACATTTTTCTCCGCTATATCGATGGAGACGCTCTCCGCCGACTCCATACGAAGCGGCGCGTTTATCACGGCAAAATCGTACTCGTGATCGGTAAGCCTGCGCTTTGCCTCTCCGCCGTTTTTACACACAAAAACATCGGGGTATCCCTGTTTTTTCAGGATATCCCGGCAGAAGTCCAAAGCCTTATCCGAATCGCAGATCAAAAGTACGCGCTCCATCACATCTCCCTTGATGTATCCGATTTTATATGCCTCTCCACAAATCCCGGCAGGTCATTCCATGGGACCCACGCTAATTATGCGTGGCGGAGGTGACCACCGACAAAAACCTGTCAGAGATGGCCTTTAGATCACTGTCGCCGTTTATAAATGCACTCTTTTTCGCACACTCCACCGCCTCATCCAAGGTGAGTGGCAGCTTTTCAAATGCCGATTTTTCCTCGTCACTCATCAGCCTCATGGATCTGTCCACCGGCGCGGGCAGCTTTTCCTTTGCCTCTATCCCCGAAAGCCCTGCCTTTATGATCATCGTAAAGGCTATGTAGGGATTGATCCCGGAGTCAGGTGACCTGAGCAAAAAGCCCACAGGCTTTCCGTTTACCACGGGGATGCGCAGGAGCCTCGACCGGTTTTGCATGGACCAGGTGATGTACTTCGGCGCCTCACCCTGTCCAAAGCGCAGGTAGGACTCCGGCTGGGTATTTAAAAATACAGTAATATCTCGCATACGGTTTAGCACTCCAGCCGTAAAATACTCTGCCATGTCGGGATCCTCCTCGCGCAGATTTTTCCCCGACCGCAAAAGTGTGACCTTTACATGCAGCCCGTTTCCGCTCTCGTCCTGAAGCGGCTTTGGCGCAAAGGATGCAAAGATGCCGTTTCTGGCAGACACAGCGCCCACCACATTTTTATATGTGATAAAATTGTCAGCCGTGTGAAGCGCCGAGTCGTCCTCAAAATCGATCTCGTTTTGCCCCGGGCCATTCTCATGGTAGGACTTTTCGGGAGTGATCCCCATCTCCTCCATGGTCAGACATATCTCACGTCTTATATTTTCCCCGCGGTCGAGGGGCGCGATATCATAGCAGCTGCCATTGTCCCAGGGGATCAGCGTGGGATTGTCCTCATCGTCGGTACGGAACAGATAAAACTCCGAATTTAATCCGATACGGGGCTTGAAATCCAGCTTTTTGCACTCCTCTATGGTATCCTTTAAAAGCTTTCTCGGGTCGAGGGCATACTCCTGTCCGTCCGCTGTGACCACATCACAGTAAAACCGAAGCACCCTGCCCTCCTGCGGGCGCCATGGCAGTATGCACATAGTGGACAGATCAGGACGCAAAAACAGATCCTGCACATTCGCATCGTCAAAGCCCGCTATCCTAAACGAGTCAAAGGGCTCGCCCCGCTCTGCAGCCTTTTGAAGCTCATCCGGCATGACCGATACATTTTTCTGATTGCCGAAATAATCACAAAATGCGAGTCGGATAAACTTGACATCATTTTCCTCTATAAATTCCATTACCTCATCGACTGTCATCACAAATCCTCCGAAATGTATAATTTGTCACACTTTAGCATTATACATCATTTTACAGTCCGGTGTACCCCATTAAATATTCATCCACGGCTTTTGCACATGCCTTTCCGTCGACTATCGCCTTTACCACCAAAGACTGCCCCGTCCTGGCATCCCCTGCAAAAAAGACATTGTCGCCCTCTGCTACATGACTTTCAGGCTTTAAGAAGCCTGCGGCTATAAGGACAAGCTCGCACTTTACTTCCTTTTCGCTTCCGGCTACCGGCTCCATCACACGCCTGCCGGATTTCTTGTCGATCCTTGACTCTAAAGACACCAGCACCGCTGATTTTACCCGTCCGTTTTTATCTGCTTTAAAGCTCTGCACCGTGGTCTGATAGATCCTCGGATCGCCGCCGAATACCGCTATCGCCTCCTCCTGACCGTAGTCGGTCTTTAGGATCAGAGGCCACTCGGGCCAGGGATTGTCCTCACGTCGGCTCTCCGGCGGCTTTGGCATCATCTCAAGCTGGGTCACGCTCTTTGCACCCTGTCTAATGCAGGTGCCCACGCAGTCATTTCCTGTGTCACCGCCGCCTATCACTATCACAGCCTTATCCTTTGCACTGAGCCCCAGCGGCTTTATGCTGCCGTCGGGGTAGAGCTGCCTCGTGGCATCCGTAAGAAAATCCACTGCAAAGTATATCCCCTCGGCGTCCCTGCCGGGTACAGCTATATCTCTGGGGTTTGGCGTACCGGTAGCCACTACGATGGCATCATTTTCTTTTACCAGCTTTTCTGCGGGCATGTCCTTTCCTATCTCTGTGCATGGAACAAACTTAATTCCCTCCTCCTGCATGATGGAAAGCTTTCGGTCTATCACCCATTTTTCCAGCTTCATATTCGGGATGCCGTAGCGCAAAAGCCCACCCATGCGGTCATTTCTCTCATACACCGTGACCTCATGGCCTCTGCGATTTAAGTCATCTGCCGCAGCCAATCCCGAGGGACCGGAGCCTACTACCGCCACCCGCTTTCCTGTGCGGCTCTTTGGTGGGTCTGCCTTTGCCAGCCCACTCTCATAGGCATGCTCGATGATCAGCCTCTCATTTTCCCTAGTGGATACCGGCTCGTCATAGAGACCGCAGGTGCACGCCTTTTCACAGAGTGCCGGACACGCCCGGCATGTAACCTCCGGAAAGTTACTGGTCTTTTTAAGCCGCAGATACGCCTGATCCAGACAGCCGCGATACACGAGATCGTTCCACTCGGGGATCAGATTGTGCAGAGGACAGCCGCTCGTCATCCCGCGGATGCTCTGCCCGTACTGACAGAAAGGCACGCCGCACTCCATACATCTCGCCGCCTGCTTTTTCTGCTCCTCCGCTGATAACGATGTGTGAAATTCCTGCCAGTTTTTTATCCTCTCCTTTGGCGCAGCCGCTTCCGGCTCTACCCTGTCATATTCCAAAAAACCTGTCGCTTTTCCCATGCTTCCATCCTTTCTATAGGAATGTCTATTTTATCTGGTCAGCTCGTTAAAGGCCTCGACCTCTGCCTGCTCGTGGGACAGACCCTTTTCCTCCATCTTTGCCACCGTCTCGATCATCCTCTTGTAGTCGTGCGGAATGACCTTCTTAAAGTGCGGCAGATAGTCGGAAAAGCTCTCCAAAATCTCCTTTGCCTTTTTCGAGTTGGTCAGCCTCTCGTGCTCCTCTATCAGATCCTTTAGCTCCTGCACATCATATTTATCCGTGACAGGCTCTAGTGCCACCATGGTCTTATTGAGCTTTCGGTAAAGCGAGTCGTGGGGGTCGAGGACATAGGCGATGCCACCGCTCATGCCTGCGGCAAAGTTTTTACCCACATGCCCAAGGATCACCACCCGACCGCCTGTCATGTATTCACAGCCATGGTCACCGCAGCCCTCTGCCACCGCCGTGGCACCGGAGTTTCGCACCGCAAAGCGCTCTCCTGCCACGCCGCCGATGTATGCCTCTCCCGAGGTGGCGCCATATAGTGCTACATTTCCTATGATGATATTTTCATCCGAGGCATAGGTGGCTTTTTCAGGCACCGATACGATAAGCCTGCCGCCGGATAGTCCCTTTCCGAAATAGTCATTGCTGTCACCTTTTAGTCTTATGGTCAATCCCTTCGGGATAAATGCTCCAAAGGACTGACCGCCTGCGCCGGTGCACTTTACGGTATAGGTGTCATCCGCTATATCCGTGCCGTAGCTTTTTGTGATCTTTGCGCCGAGCAGCGTACCAAATGCCCTGTCGGTGTTTTTTACATTTACACTTATAGTTCCGCCCTGCTTCTTTTCAGGCGAAAGCTTTTTGATAAGCTCCTTTTCGTCTATGGTCTCCGACAGCTTAAAGTCGTATACATTTTTCTTTTCATAGGCGATCCGAGGGCGCTTTACCTCATCCTCATAGCCGCCATACAACACTGCCGACAGATCGAGCCTGCTCTTTGCCGCGGCGTCCTCTCTCATATTAAGAAGCTCCGTCCTGCCCACCAGCTCATCTACCGTCCTCACACCCAGCATCGCCATGTACTCCCGCATCTCCTCTGCCACAAAGCGCATGAAATTTACCACATGCTCTGGCTTTCCGGCAAAGCGCTTCCGAAGCGCCGGATTTTGGGTCGCGACTCCCACAGGGCAGGTGTCCTTGTTGCAGACGCGCATCATCACACAGCCCATGGACACGAGAGGCCCCGTGGCAAAGCCAAACTCCTCTGCGCCAAGGATAGCTGCGATAGCCACATCTCGACCGGATAAAAGCTTTCCGTCGGTCTCTATGATCACCCGATCACGGAGACCATTTCTGATCAGGGTCTGGTGGGTCTCGGAGAGCCCCAGCTCCCATGGCATACCGGCATTGTGTATGGATGTGATGGGTGCAGCTCCAGTGCCACCATCGTAGCCTGAGATCAGTATTCCCTGTGCGCCTGCCTTTGCCACTCCACTCGCCACCGTGCCTACTCCTGCCTCGGACACCAGCTTTACCGATATCCTCGCATCCTTGTTTGCATTTTTCAGATCATATATCAGCTCCGCGAGATCCTCGATGGAGTAGATGTCGTGATGGGGCGGCGGCGATATAAGCGACACTCCCGGGGTGGAAAGTCTCGTCTTTGCTATCCACGGATATACCTTTTTCCCCGGCAGGTGTCCACCCTCGCCGGGCTTTGCGCCCTGTGCCATCTTGATCTGTATCTCGTTTGCCGACACCAGATATTTTGATGTTACGCCAAACCTGCCGCTGGCTACCTGCTTTATGGCAGAGCAGCGCGCGGGGTCTAAAAGCCGCTCGTCATCCTCGCCGCCCTCACCGGTGTTTGATCTGCCGTGGAGCATATTCATGGCGATGGCAAGGGTCTCATGTGCCTCCTGTGATATGGAGCCATAGGACATTGCGCCGGTCTTAAATCTTTTTACTATGGACTCCACCGGCTCTACCTCTGCTATATCTATGCTCTTTTTCGGAAGCTTAAAGTCCAAAAGTCCCCGCAGTGCGTAGGGTCTCTCCTCGTCCGTGACCCTCTTTGTAAACTCCTTATAGGTAGCATAATCCCCCGTGCGCACCGCCGTCTGAAGGAGGTGGATGGTCTCTGGTGTATAGAGATGCCTCTCGCCCACGGAGCGGGATTTATGATCGCCGATAGAATCCGGCGTCTCATCCACGGAAAGCCCAAGGGGATCAAAAGCGCGGTCATGGAGCGCCTCCACATCGTTTTGGATATCGGAAAGCGTTATGCCTCCGATACGGCTCGGCGTACCCTCAAAGTAGGTATCCGTCACATCCTTATCAATCCCTATGCACTCAAATATCTTCGCGCCCTGATAGGACTGGATCGTGGAGATGCCCATCTTGGAAGCGATCTTTATGATGCCGGTGATGACCGCATGATTGTAGTCGTCCACAGCCGCATAGTAGTCCTTGTCCAAAAGTCCCTCGTCTATAAGCTCGTGGATGCTCTCAAGCGCCAGATACGGGCACACTGCAGATGCACCATAACCCAAAAGCGTGGCGAAATGATGCACAGTACGGGGCTCTCCGCTTTCTAATATCACCGATAGCTGGGTGCGCTTTTTCGTGTGCACCAGATGATACTGCATCGCCGATACAGCGAGAAGCGACGGGATAGCCACATGGTTTTCATCCACTCCCCGATCGGACAGGATCAGTATATTTGCCCCGTCCCTGTGTGCTCGGTCAGCCTCCACAAATAGATGCTCCACCGCTTTTTTCAGCGAAGTATTCTTATAATATGTGATAGGGATGGTCTCCACCTTAAATCCCGGCACATCCATATAGCGTATTTTGAGCAGGTCGGTATTCGTAAGTATGGGGTTATTGATGCGGAGCAGGTGACAGTTTTTTTCTGTCTCATTCAGTACATTGCCGGCAGAGCCCAAAAAGATGGTCGTAGCCGTAACGATATCCTCCCTGATGGAATCGATGGGGGGATTTGTGACCTGGGCAAAGCGCTGCTTGAAATAGTCAAAAAGCGGCAGGTGCATACCCTCCTGCAGCACCGCAAGCGGCACATCGAGACCCATTGAGCCGATCGCCTCTGCACCGTTTTCTGCCATGGGCAGGATCACATCCTTTATATCCTCATAGGAGTAGCCGAAAGCCTTTTGTAGTCTGTGACGCTCGCTGTCGTCATACTCCTCTACCTTGTGGTTTGGTATATGAAGCTCGGCAAGCTCGATCAGGTTTTGATCCAGCCATTGACCATAAGGGTTTCGGGTCGCATATTTTTTCTTTAGTTCGTCATCTGTGATGAGCCGCCCCTCCACGGTATCCACGAGGAGCATCCTGCCTGGACGCAGCCTGTCCTTTTGTCGGATCTTTTCCTCGGGTATAGGCAGCACACCCACCTCGGAGGAAAGGATCAGCATATCGTCAGTGGTCACATAATATCTCGACGGGCGCAGACCGTTCCGATCCAGCACCGCACCCATGATATCCCCGTCGGAAAAGAGGATGGATGCGGGACCATCCCAGGGCTCCATCATGGTCGCATAGTACTCGTAGAAATCCCTGCGCGCCTGATCCATATCCCGGTTTTTTGACCAGGGCTCGGGGATGGTGATCATAAGCGCCAGCGGCAGATCCATACCATTCATCATCAAAAACTCCAACGTATTATCAAGCATCGCCGAGTCCGACCCGGATGCCGAAATGGCAGGCAGGATCTTTGCCATCTGATCCTCGAGATACGGTGAGCGCAGCGACTCCTCCCGGGAGAGCATCTTGTCCGCATTGCCCTTTATGGTATTGATCTCACCGTTATGCACGATGAGGCGGTTCGGGTGCGCCCTCTCCCAGCTCGGTGTGGTATTTGTGGAAAATCTGCTGTGTACCAGAGCGATAGCCGACTCATAATCAGGGTCTATTAAATCCTCAAAAAAGTTCCGAAGCTGCCCAACCAAAAACATACCCTTGTACACGATAGTACGGGACGAAAGCGACGCCACATAGGTGCTGCCCTCCGAGGTCTGCTCAAAGAGGCGACGGAGCACATAGAGTTTTCTGTCAAAGTCGAGACCACGCTCCGTATCATTCGGTCTTTCTATGAAAGCCTGCATGATATGGGGCATACAGTCCCTGGCAGTCTGCCCTAAGATATCAGGCTTTACCGGCACCTCTCTCCAGCCTAGGAAGGTCAGCCCCTCCTTTTCCGTGATGATCTCAAACATCTTTTTCGCGCGGTTTCTGTCCCGCTCGTTTTCCGGAAAAAAGAACATGCCGATACCGTAATCCCGCTCCTCCGATAGCTCTATGCCTATGGACTTTGCGGCTTTTTTGAAAAATTTATGTGAGATCTGAAGCAGGATTCCGGCTCCGTCACCGGTCTCACCGGAGGCGTCCTTTCCAGCGCGGTGCTCTAAGTTTTCCACGATGGACAGGGCGTCCGATACGGTCTGATGGGTCTTTTTTCCCTTTATGCTCACTACCGCGCCGATACCGCAGGCATCGTGCTCAAAGCTCTCATCGTAAAGTCCTCTGTTTTTATTATCTGATCTCATCCCGCACTCCTTACACTTGCTTTTATAAATTCCCTAAACAGCGGATGCGCCCGATTGGGGCGGCTCTTAAACTCAGGGTGGAACTGCACTCCCACATGGAACTTCTTTCCTGTCGCCTCAACCGCCTCTACGAGAAGTCCGTCGGGAGATGTGCCGCTGATCAAAAGTCCTGCCTCCGTAAGTCTTTCTTTATAATCGTTGTTATATTCAAATCTATGTCTGTGACGCTCGGAGATGATATGTTCTCCCTCGTCGGTGATATGCCCGGCATTTATACTGTCCTTTACTGCCGCGTCCTTGCCAAAATACGCCCGGTCGAGGATGGTGCCCTCTGTCACCTTGCAGGGATAGGCTCCGAGCCTCATGGTGCCGCCCTTTTTCACGACGGAAAGCTGCTCCTCCATCAGATCGATCACCAGATTTTTCCCCTGTGGAGCAAATTCCCGACTGTCCGCTTCGGCTATTCCAAGCACATTTCTGGCATACTCTATGACCGCCACCTGCATACCGAGGCAGATCCCCAGATACGGCACATCATGCTCTCTGGCATATCGACATGCCACCACTTTTCCGAGTATCCCACGATCACCAAAACCGCCGGGGACTAAAATGCCGTCTGCCTCGTCAAGTAGCCGCTTTGCATTTTCTTCAGTCACGGTCTCCGAATCGATCCAGAGTATATCTACATGGGTATCGCATTCATATCCACCATGATACAGAGCCTCACGCACCGAGAGATATGCATCATGGAGCGCCACATATTTTCCCACGATAGCGATTTTCACTGTGTTTTTCAGTGCGTGTATGCGGTCTATCAGCCCTTGCCATGCGTTAAGGTCTGGCTTTGCAGCCCATATCGAAAGCTCCCGGCATACTACCTCATCGAGTCCGTGATCATGAAGCATAAGCGGCGCTTCATACAGAGTTTCCACCGTGTCGTTTTCTATGACGCAGTCCTTTTTTACATTACAGAACATAGCGATCTTATCCTTTATGCTCTGCTCCATAGGTACATCTACCCGAGGTACTATGATATCGGGATGTATCCCCTGCGACATCAGCTCCTTTACGGAGTGCTGGGTAGGCTTTGATTTGTGCTCCTCGGAGCCGGAAAGATATGGCACCAGTGTCACATGAATAAAGAGGCAGTTTTCCTTTCCCACCTCGAGACTTACCTGACGGATAGCCTCTAAAAAAGGCTGGCTTTCGATATCACCGGTAGTGCCGCCGATCTCCGTGATCAGGATATCGGCTCCGGTGCTTTCGGCGCCCATATATATGAAATGCTTGATCTCGTCGGTGATATGTGGGATGACCTGCACCGTCTCCCCGAGATATTCCCCGGAGCGCTCGCGGTTTAGAACATTCCAATACACCTTTCCGCTGGTCAGGTTTGAAAACTTGTTTAAGCTTTCATCAATAAAGCGCTCATAATGTCCGAGATCGAGATCCGTCTCCGCACCGTCGTCCGTCACAAAGACCTCGCCGTGCTGGTACGGGCTCATGGTTCCCGGATCCACATTCATATACGGGTCCAGCTTCTGGGACGCCACCTTTATGCCTCGCATCTTCAAAAGCCGCCCCAGCGACGCCGCCGTGATGCCCTTTCCAAGTCCCGACACCACTCCACCGGTGACAAAAATATACTTCGTGTTCTTCCCTTCCATCGCGACTCCTTTCCCTGATTTATCCCGATCTATCCGATGTCAGCCTCGTGTTTCGCAATCAATTCAATTTCGCCCCTGAATGACCATTAATCTTTCAACTGTATAAAACTACAAAAAAAGAGACGACTCCCAGAAAACTCTGGAAATCGCCTTTGATTTCTCTATAAAATAATATCACTTTCCCGACAGGTGTCAAGAAAAATTTTGCGACAGGCTCATCTCTCCCGCTCCACTTATTCTTGCAGTGGCACCTTGCGAAAAGTTATTTTACCATATTTATCCTGCTCCTTTATGATACGATAATCCTTAACTTCCTCATCAGGAGCGGGCTCTATCATGCCATTCTCTATCTGTCTCTTTCTGATCAGGCTCTCAAGCTTCTCATCCGAGATATTAAAAGCAAGCTGTTCCCTGATCTCATCGGCGTTATAGCCAATGTCCACCAGATGCCTGACCACTCCACCGTTTGCCGCTTCGTTTATAAAATCCCCCAACGCCTCATTAAAATACTTCATCTGTCACTCCACTCAAAAAAACAATCCCTTCTACCAAGAGCGTAAATATCACTCATGTATATGCCCACCGCTGCCTACAGCCTCGAACAGTGCTGCCACAAACATCATCATAAAAAGCCAACTGGAATTATATTTTTTCAAAAACAACCCGTCTTAGGAATATGTCCTTGAAAACGCCTCTGACATCAAACTGCACTCGTGACTAGAAATATGAAGCAGCTTCGCCTCATACTTCCAGTTATCACGAACCGTTGTCATTATCATTTCAGCCCGTTTTTCTGCCGCCGTCTGATCTACCCTGAAATACTCTGACATTTTCACGGCAGCCTTAACCGAATCACATAATAATCCTCCCAAAGTAAGTGACAGCTCTCCCTTTTTAATATCGGGATTTATGTCGTATGCCGGCGAAAGCGTCCACCCGGAATTTTCCAACAAAAACCCATGATTTCTCAAATGATCATCTGTGTTGGATATACAGATATAAAACACTATGCGCGCCCAAAGCTCTGCAAGCAGTTCTGCCGGTCTGTCTCCCACCTGTTCTATTACATCGCATAGTTCAAGATGCTTGCCGAGCCATGACTTGTCATAAGAAAAAGAAATCACCTCTTGCCCTCGTGCCCTGTTCACACTGCACGTTCCAATTCATGCAGGCTGTAACAGCCAGCCTGCATGAATTTCAAAGTCACTGATCATTTTTTCTCTTACCCTTTTCCAAAAGCTCTGCGTCCATGATCACATGTCCCAGATCATCATCACGTGCCAGAAGTGTAATGTCATCGGGCAATCCTATTGCAGAGAGCACCTTGGCATAGATACCTATTGCAACACCCGGATCACCTTTTTCTACTTTCCATAAAGTGGCTCTGCTAATACCGGCCCTCTCCTGTATCAATTTCGCAGAATACTTTCTGCGCAATCTTGCCAGTTTAATCTGCTCCCCTACCTGCTCAAGTTGTTTTTGAACCCGGGGCATAATAACGGCCTTATTAGATTTTCTTGTTAGCTCCTCACTCATGTTTATTATTATAAACTTCACGCTATAATGTGTCAATAATAATATACACTATGGTCATCCGTCTTTTTTCTGCATAAACTATGCCCACCGTGAAATAGCGGTGGGCATTTCAGACTTCATATGGATCCGGCTTTTCATCCGAGATATTAAAAGCAAGCTGTTCCCTGATCTCATTGGCGTTATAGCCGACATCCACCAGATGCCGGATCACTCCACCGTTTGCCGCTTCGTTTATAAATCCCCCAA
>ERZ842401.7290-NODE-7290-length-11383-cov-3.759534_pt1 | contig 11383 bp, 8 predicted proteins | sample MGYA00521270_ERZ842401 | MGnify/ENA primary metagenome ERZ842401 (study PRJEB31892, sample SAMEA3878208) | bioreactor metagenome | biome: Moose rumen | place: Sweden | collected 2011-10 | study: EMG produced TPA metagenomics assembly of the PRJEB12797 data set... | reverse complement strand
GTCCGCCCCGCCGTAATTCGTCGCGAAAAAGGCGAAGGAACGGGTGTAGCCGGGCTTCGGGATCAGAGCGATGCGCAGACCGTTGGGCAGCGTATCCCGGTAGAGCACCTCGCCCACCGAGGGAAACTCAAGCTTCTGCATCGTCCGCCGCCTCCTCCGTTTCTTCCTCTTCCTCGTCTTCCTCCGCGCCGCGCAGGAAATAGACCGTGTCCAGCTGGATATCCGACGCCACGGCCAGAATATCCTCCCGGGTCACGCTCTCGCAAAGCTCCGCAAACACATCGGGGCCGTAGTCCAGCCCCCGGAGGTTCTGCGTCAGGTAAAAGTCCTCCAGCGCGCCGGGGGAGTCCGTCATGGCCCGCAGCTCTCCCGCCACGGCCTTTCGGGCGCTCACCAGCTCCTCCTCCGTAAAGTCGCCGCTGCGCAGCGCCTCCAGCTGCGCCAGGATCTCGTGCTCGGCCTCGTCCCGCCTGTCGAACTCAATGCCGGAGGAGACCGCCATCACGCCCTTGCTGCTGTCGCAGAGGGAGGAGGCATAGTAGCACAGGCTCAGCTTTTCCCGGACGTTGAGGAACAGACGGCTTGTCACCGCGCCGCCGTACATGGCGTTGAACACGGCGATGGCGGCAAAGTCCGGCTCCTCCATGCACGCGCCCAGGCGGAAGCCCAGGCAGAGCTTGCCCTGGGTCACGTCCAGAGCCTCCTCCACCCGGCGGGGCTGCGCGTCCACGGCGTTCATGCGGATGTCGGTGCCGATGTCGTAGTCGATCTCGCCCCGGGGCAGGGTCATCAGCGCGTCCCGCAGGGCGGAGACCACCTGCTTTTTCTCCGCGCGGCCATAGCCGGTGACGGCCTGCTTGACCTGCATGGGGGTGTACTCGTACAGGGGCACGCCCCCCTGGGCCAGGGCCAGCAGGATCACCCCCCGGGCCTCGGCCACGCCGATGCCGGTGGTCTTATTGTTGGTGAAGTAGAGCTTTTCCACCGCGGCGGCCTGGGGCCGGTGCTGGGCGATCAGCTGGGTCATGCCCTCGTAGATCTCCTGCAGGCGGGCGGGGAAATCATCCCCGGCCTGGGTGGTGACCGCCCCGTACTCGATGGGACGGTACCGGCCGGAGGAGACCTCCACCACCCCGTAGCCCACGATGGCGTAGCCGGGATCGATACCGATGATGCGCATGGGACGGCTCCTTTCCTGGGGATGCGGCCAGAGCATAGTCATAGCTAGAGTACAGTATATCACAAAACTTTCCAAATGAACAGCTATATTTTGTGTTTTGATGGATTTTTCCGGGCGGGCGGAGCACACTAGGGAAAAACGGCAAAAGGGGACGATCACATGAGCAGACGGGGCAAGGTGCGCCGGGCGGTTTTTCTCTCGGCGGCGGTGGCGGTGCTGGCCGGGCTGTGGGCCCACAGCGCCGGGATGCTGGCGGACAGCACCCGGATGCTGGACTACCAGCGGCGGCAGAGCCTCAACGACCTGACGGACTACGTGAGCGGGCTGGGAGATACCCTGGAGAAGGCGCCTTTCGTGAGCACGGCGGGGATGCAGAACACGGTATCGGCCAAGCTGACGGAGCAGAGCAGCGGGGCCAAGGCGGCTCTGGCCAGCCTGCCCCTGAGCCAGGAGGCCGCAGACCGGCTGAGCCGGTTTTTCTCCCAGGTGGGGGACTACGCCCTGTACCTGGCCAGGCGGTCGGCCACGGGACAAGCGCCGGACGAGGACAGCGGACAGGTGCTGGCCTCCCTGCGGGAGTACGCCGGGAAGCTGGAGAGCGCCCTGGAGCAAGCCCAGGCAAAGGTGGGCGTGGATGGGCTGTCTCTGGACGGCATCCGGGACGAGCTGAACAACATCGAAGCCATGGCAGGGCTGGAGGACGACTTCGACGCGGCGGCGAAGGAGTTTGCGGAGTTCCCGGCCCTGTTGTATGACGGGCCCTTCTCGGACCACATCCCCCAGCGGGAGGCGCTGGAGCTGCGGGGAGAACGGGAGATCGACCGGGAGGAGGCCCGACGGCTGGCGGCGGAGTTCCTGCAGGTGGACGTGGACGAAGTGGCGGACACCGGCAGCGGCGGCCAGGACCGGCTGGCGGTGTGGACCTTCGTGACGGTGGACAGCCAGGTGAACATCGCCCGGGCAGGAGGCAAGCTGGTGTACTACAAGAAGGCCGGGGAGATCGGGGCGGAAAACCTGGGGCCCGAAGAGGCCCTGGAGAAGGCCCGGGAGACCCTGGACCGGCTGGGGATAAAGAACTACCGGGAGACCTACTGGGTGAAGAACGACCGGATGTGCACCATGAACTTTGCCTCGGTGGACGAAGCGGAGGGGCAGGAAGTGATCTGCTACCCGGACCTGGTGAAGGTGGTCATCGAGCTGGAGCAGGGCGGCACCGTGGAGGTGGACGCCGTGGGCTGGCGGATGAATCACCACGACCGGGAGCTGGCGGCGCCCAGCCTTTCCCGGGAGGAGGCCCGGCAGCAGGTGAGCCCGAAGCTGACGGTGACGGACAGCCGCCTGGCGGTGATCCCCACCCCGGGGCTGGACGAGGTGCTGTGCTGGGAGTTCTCCTGCACGGGCCAGGTGCAGGGGGAGCAGCGGGAGTTTCTGGTGTATATCAACGGGGAGACCGGGATGGAGGAGCAGCTGTACCTGCTGGTGCGGGACGAGCACGGGACGTTGGTCAGTTGAGAGTGTACAATGTATAGTGTACAAAGAAGGGCTTCCTGAACCGGAAGCCCTTTTTCTTTTGTTTCGCGGAGCGAAACTACCATTTTGCTTTTATCTTCGCTATCATATCCAATTCCTGTCGATACTAACAATATCTGTTTCGCCTGCTTGCTTTTCTGGTACCCAAGTACAGACGATCGTGATATAGATACAACCGCCGTCTGCCGTGTCACAGTAGTACCTCCACCCACCCGGAAGGACGTCCACCGTTGTAACCCGAGCTGCCGGGTCAAACAAGATCAAGTCCTTGATGTTGACTGGCCCCTTGGTGAACGCGTCGTAATCCGACAGACTGCGTTGACCGCCCAGATTACCTCCAAAACAGAAATTCAGATCTTCACTGAATGATACGGTTGCTACTCTTGTGACCCCTTTGTACAGAACGGTGTAGATGTTATTCCGCCGCCGAATGGCCTCCACTGGATAGAGTGTGTTTAGCTCCTCTATCGTTCTTATCCCTTCATTGTTGACCACATTATTCGCGATGCTTGCGATTTCCAGGATCGTATCGTCATCGTATTGCGTCTGCACCAGGTCAATCAGTCTCTCATAGGGCTTTGCCAAGAGGATCCCCCTCACTCTCCATGGCCAGAAGAACAAGACCGCACCGACCACAAGAATAAGCAGCAGAATGGTCAAGATGAGTTTCCCGTGAAGTAGCTTTCTCATTTTCGCCTCCCTGAAATAGCCAGATAGACCGTGTCACTGTCGTAAAATATGGATCGTCCTCCATCGTCAAAACGCCATTTTGTATCATCATCCAAACAAGCGCCTTTACAGTATCTATACATTATACGTTGTACACTGTACATTGCCTATTGAAAGTTTTTCCAGGTGAGCCGGTAGACGCCGGCGCCGTGAGGCGGGAGGGTGACGGCCATGCCCTCGGTGTCCTCCCCCACCTCCTGATGGGACCAGAGGTCCCGAAAGGTGAAGGTGCCGGAGAGCTCCAGCTGGTCGAAGGTGACGGAGACCTCCCGGGGCGCCTCGGAGAGGTTGAACAGAGCCACATACACGGAGCCGTCCTCCCAATCCCGGCTTTTCCAGACGGCGGCGTTGTCGCAGCGGTAGATCTGGTGGGCCCCCTCCCCATTGCGGTGCATTTTCAGGATCTCCGGATTGGTGAGCAGAGACAGGGTGAAGTCGTCGCTGCCGGGGAGATCGCCGCCCATCATCAAGGGGGAGCGGAAGATGCACCAGAGGCTCATCATGGTGCGCTGCTCGTCGGGGGTGAACTTGGTCCAGGGGCGGTCCCCGGCGGCAGAGGCGTTGGTCCAATCCGTAAGGTTGACCCGGATGCGGCCGATGGGGAGCATGTCGCAGTCCGGCCAGCAGCCCGGGCTGACCTGGCGCTCCCAGACCTCGCAGCGCTCGAACATGGCTTTCAGCAGGGTCCAATCGTCCCAGAAATCGTCGGTGATGCGCCACAGATTGGCGTGCTGCCGCAGGTGCCAGGCCTTTTCGATGACGGCGGGGCCGGGGCTCAGGCTCAGGACCATGGGGCGGCCGCACTGGTCGATGGCGCGGCGGATCAGCTCGATCTCCTTTTCAGCGGAGTAGGGCGCATTGGGGTAGGCGTTGGTGTTGCAGATATCGTCTACCTTCACGTAGTCCACCCCCCAGGAGGCGTAGAGCTCAAAGAGAGAGTCGTAGTATTCCTGGGCGCCGGGCTTGGAAGCGTCCACGCCGTACATATCGGTGTTCCAGCGGCAGATGGAATTGGAGTGGGCGATCTGGTCGCAGGTGGTTTCCGTGCCCTTCACGGGCAGGTGCTGGTGCACCGCCTGCCGGGGCACCCCACGCATGAGATGGATGCCGAACTTCAGGCCCAGGTCGTGGATCTGCCGGGCGATGGGGGCGAAGCCCTGGCCGCCCGCGGCGGAGGGGAAGCGCTCCGGGGCGGGGAGCTGGCGGCCGTACTCGTCCAGGGTCAGCCAGGTGAAGGGCACGTACTCCGGGCGGATCTTCCCGGCGGTGGGCTCGCTCCACTGGATATCGCAGACCACGTATTCCCAGCCGAATTGCTTCAGGTGCTCGGCCATATAGCGGGCGTTGGCCAGCAGCTGGTCTTCGTTCACGGCGTTGCCGAAGCAGTCCCAGCTGTTCCAGCCCATCGGCGGGGTGAGGCAGCATTCGTCTTTTTTCATGGCAAAGGCCTCCTTATGAAAGGACAATGGATAATGTACAGTGTACAATGTACAAATAAGAGCAAAGGGCAAGGGGATCAAATCAGAGGGAGAGCTGCTCGGCGGACTCGCTCTCGTCGGGGAGGGCGCCCAGAGCCGGGAGCTTTTTCTTGTAGCGGGTGGGATTTTTCAGCATGCCCTCCTGATAGAGGACGGCGGACAGAAGCCGCTGGCCCTTTTTCAGGGTGAGAGCCGCCACGCCCTGGGTGTTCTTGGTGGTCTTGGGGGCGATAAGGCCCGTGTGGAACAGGAGCATCCGGCCGGAGGTGGCGGTGAGGAGGACTTCGGCGTCCTCGGGGAGCTGGAGCATGGCAGCCAGGGGAGATTTATCGCTGTAGGCGTTGATCAGCTTCTTGCGGTTGGTCTTGGTGGCGTAGGCGGAGAGCTCCACCTTAGCCGCCTTGCCGTTTTCAAAGAAGAACAGCACATAGCCGCTGTAATCGGTGGTAGCGGCCATGGCCACAGCCCTCTCCCCTTCGTCCATCTGGCACTTGGCGGGGATGTACTCCCCCAGGACGCTGGCCTTAGTGTCGGGGAAATCGGAGGCCTTCATCTTGTAGACCTGGCAGCGGTCGGAGAAGAACAGCAGTTCCGTGTTGTTGGTGGCCTCCAGGGTCCGGGTGAGGACGTCTCCCTCCTTGAGCTTCTGCTCCCCGGACATGCGCAGGGACTGGGGCGTGATCTTCTTGAAGTAGCCCTCCTGAGTGAAGAAGAGGGTCACGGGGTAGTCCGGCACGGTCTCCTCCACCACGGTCTCCTCCACCTCGTCGGCGTAGATCAGCTGGGTGCGCCGGGGCTGGCCGTACTTGGCGGCCACCTCCTCCAGCTCCTTGATGATGATGGTCTTGACCCGGGACTTGCTGGCCAGGATGCTTTCCAGGTCGGCAATGTCCTTCTGGAGCTGGTCGGTCTCCTCGGTGCGCTTGAGGATATACTCCCGGTTCAGGTGGCGCAGGCGGATCTCCGCCACATACTCGGCCTGGACCTGGTCGATGCCGAAGCCGATCATCAGGTTGGGCACCACCTCGGCCTCTTCTTCCGTCTCCCGGACGATGCGGATGGCCTTGTCGATATCCAGCAGGATGGCCTGCAGGCCCAGCAGCAGGTGGAGCTTCTCCTTTTTCTTCTGCAGATCAAAATAGGTGCGGCGGCGGACGCACTCCACCCGGAAGGCGGTCCACTCCTCCAGGAGGTCCTTCACCCCCAGCACCCGGGGGGTGCCGGCGATCAGGACATTGAAGTTGCAGGGGAAGCTGTCCTCCAGGGTTGTGAGCTTGAACAGCTTCTGCATGAGCTTATCGGGGTCCACGCCGCGCTTGAGGTCGATGGTGATCTTCAGGCCGTCCAGGTCGGTCTCGTCCCGGATGTCGGAGATCTCCTTGAGCTTGTTTTGCTTGACCAGCTCGATGACCTTCTCCACAATGACCTCCACGGTGGTGGAGGGGGGGATCTGGGTGACGTCGATGCAGCCGGCGGATTTATCGTAAGTCCAGCGGGAGCGGACCCGGAAGCTGCCCCGGCCGGTGTCGTAGATCTTCTGCATCTGGTCCCGGTCAAAAATGAGCTGACCGCCGCCGGGGAAGTCCGGGGCCTGGAGGACGGTGAGCAGGTCAACGTCGGGGTCCCGCATGAGAGCGATGGCCGCCTGGCAGACCTCCGCCAGGTTAAAGGGGCAGATATTGCTGGCCATACCTACGGCAATGCCGGTGTTGGCGTTGACCAGCACCGTGGGGAACGTGGCGGGCAGCAGGGTAGGCTCCTGCATGGTGGCGTCGTAGTTGTCCACGAAGTCCACGGTGTCCTTGTCGATATCCTTGAAGAGCTCCTTGGCCACCTCGTCCAGCTTGGCCTCGGTATACCGGCTGGCGGCCCAGGCCATGTCCCGGCTGTACGCCTTGCCGAAGTTGCCCTTGCTGTCCACGAAGGGGTGCAGCAGAGCCTCATACCCCCGGGAGAGGCGGACCATCGTATCATAAATGGCGGCGTCCCCGTGGGGGTTGAGCTTCATGGTTTGGCCCACGATATTGGCGGACTTGGTGCGGCTGCCGGTGAGCAGGCCCATTTTATACATGGTGTACAGCAGCTTCCGGTGGCTGGGCTTGAAGCCGTCGATCTCCGGGATGGCTCGGCTCAAGATGACCGACATGGCGTAGGGCATGAAGTTTTTCCGCAGGGTCTCCCCTACGTCCTGCTCCACGATCTCGCCGGCCCCGGCGATGTAGCCTTTGATTTTGGATTTGCCCGGTTTAGGCTCTTTCTTTTCTCTCTTAGCCATAGTACCCCTCAAGTTCATGGATTTTTCTTTTGGAAAAACGGAAGAAACAAAAGTGTCTTTCCACAGTACCCTCAATCATTTAAGAAATGAAACTCTTCTTTTTGAAAGGAAGAAGAAGCAAAGAATGTTTTTTTGGGCTCTTTCTTTTCACGTTTTGGCAGGATTAACCCTCTTACTCGATGAGTTCAGTGTCTTGAATATTATCGAGTTCGCTATTTCTTTTCCGGTAAAAGGCGAATCCATCCTCAACCTTTTTGATATGGTAGCCTAATTTTTTGTAAAACGCATTTGTACGCTTATTCCAACATGGGGTGTCCAGATGAAACTCAGCAGCACACGGGAAATTCTGTTCTATGCATTCCATCAGACGAATTCCGTAACCTTTTCGATGATAGGCGCTGTCAATAAAGATCCTGCCGATGTATACGCTGTTTTTTGTTTCATCCGGGAATACAATGGCTGCCCCTACCAAATCATTTTCTATCATTGCTTGATACAAATGACCCTCCCGGGCCATTTGTTGATGCCACTCTACCGAATCATATCCAGGCGGACAGTCCCCTTTTTTTCCGCCAACATGGACATCGGTTTCAAAGGCTCTGATCGACATCTTGACGATTTTTTCTACCTGACCAGCTTCCGCTTTGATAATATACATCCCACTTCTCCTAACGGTCTAACAAATCCCGATTTATCTTGCCTTTATTTGTACACTGTACACTCTACATTGTACATTAGCTCACGTCCAGCTCGTCGGTGTACTCGGCGCCGTGCTCGGCGATGTACTCCTTGCGGCCCTCCAGGTCGTTGCCCAGGAGGATCTCGAACATCTGGGCGGCGTACTCCGCGTCCCCGGGGTTGATCTTAATTAAGCGCCGGGTGGCGGGATTCATGGTGGTGAGGCTCATCATGTCAGGCTCGTTCTCACCTAGCCCCTTGCTGCGCTGGATAGTGACCTTCTGGCCCTCCAGCTTCTGGAGGAACTGGGCCTTCTCGGTCTCGTCGTAGGCGAAGAAGGTCTCATCCTTGCTGGTGATCTCGTACAGGGGGGACTCCACGATGAAGACCTTCCCCGCTTCGATGAGGGCCGGGGTCAGGCGGTAGATCATGGTCAGCAGCAGGGTGCGGATCTGGAAGCCGTCCACGTCGGCATCGGTGCAGAGGATGATCTTGCTCCAGCGGAGGTTGTCCATATCAAAAGCGTTCAGGTTTCTGTTGGCCTTGGACTTCACCTGCACCCCGCAGCCCAGGACCTTCATCAAGTCGGTGATGATCTCGCTTTTGAAGATGCGGTCGTAGTCCACCTTCAGGCAGTTCAAGATCTTGCCGCGGATGGGCATGACGGCCTGGAAATTGCTGTCCCGGGCCTGCTTGACGGCCCCCAGGGCGGAGTCGCCCTCCACGATGAACAGCTCCCGCTGGTCCACGTCCCGGCTGCGGCAGTCCACGAACTTGGCCACCCGGCTGGTCATGTCCATCTTGCCGGTGAGCTTGGCCTTGATGGTCACCCGGGCTTTCTCGGCGTCCTCCCGGGAGCGCTTGTTCACTAAGACCTGGTTGCCGATCTTCTCGGCGTCCAGGGGGTTTTCGATGAAGTAAACCTCCAGGTTGTGGCGGAGCATCTCCACCATGGCCTCCTGGATGCCCTTATTGGTGATGGCCTTCTTGGTCTGGTTTTCGTAGGAGGTCTGGTTGGAGAAAGAGGAGATGACGATGATGAGGCAGTCTTCCACGTCCTGGTAGGTGATCTTGCTCTCGTTCTTGGTGTACTTGTTGTTGGCTTTCAGCCAGGCGTCGATCTGGTAGACGAAGGCGTTGCGGACAGCCTTGTCCGGGGCGCCGCCGTGCTCCAGCCAGGAGGAGTTGTGGTAATACTCGGCCACGTGCTCCCGATTGGAGAAGCAGCAGGCCACGTTGATGCGGGTGTTGTACAGGGCCATGTCGTCCCGGTCCCGGACCTTCTTCTCGCTCTGCCAGAACTGCACCGGGGTGAGGCTGTCCTCCCCCGCCAGCTCCCGGGCGTGATCCAGGATGCCGTTCTCGTAGCAGAAGTCCGTCTGCTCGAACTTGCCGGGGGCCGTCTCGTTCTTGAAGTGGAAGGTGACCCCGGCGTTGACCACCGCCTGGCGCTTCAGGATATCCAGGTAATACTCGGCGGAAACGGCGATATCGGTGAAGACCTGGAGATCGGGCTTCCAGGTGATGGTGGTGCCGGTGGCCCGGCCGCCGTAGGGCTCCTCATGAAGGCCGCCCACGTTCTCCCCGCGCTCGAAGTGCAGGGTATAGCGCTTGCCGTCCCGGCGAATCTCGGCGTCCATATACTCGCTGGCGTACTGGGTGGCGCAGAGGCCCAGGCCGTTAAGGCCCAGGGAGTACTCATACTCTCCCCCTTCACCGTTATTGTACTTGCCGCCGGCGTACATCTCGCAGAACACCAGCTCCCAGTTGTAGCGCTCCTCCTTGGGGTTGTAGTCCACGGGGATGCCCCGGCCATGGTCCTCCACCTTCACAGAGTGGTCCAGGTACCGGGTGATAGTGATCTCATGGCCGTGGCCCTGGCGGGCCTCGTCGATGGAGTTGGAGAGGATCTCGAACACCGCGTGCTCGCAGCCCTCCAGCCCGTCGGAGCCGAAGATGACGCCGGGGCGCTTGCGCACCCGGTCCGCGCCCTTCAGGCTGGAGATGCTCTCGTTGTCGTATACGTTCTTCTTTGCCATATATCCTTTGAGTCCTTTCCGCCGGCCCGGGGCCGGTGAATCAGCGCGTTTTCTACCAATGATACATTCTATAATATTTTTTCCGTTCTGGCAAGTGTCCATCTGCGGCGGTGCGCCGCCCTTTGACAAAAAGGGCACAAAGAGAAAAAATAGTGAGCGGTTTACGCAAAAAATAACAGGGTCTGCAACCGCCCTGTAACCTTTGTAACCACACAGTTTTTCACACTTTCCACCAAATTTTCCACAACGGTTATGTCAACGCTCAATCCGGCGGAAAACTACCGAAAACGGCGCCGTTTCCATAAAGAACGCCGGCGGGGCCGGCGGAGGGTATCCGCCGGAGGCGGACAGAGGCGGGGACAGCAGGCCGCCGGCGGCGGAAAAAAGGGCAAAAAAGGGGGGGCCGGGTCTGCCCCAGCCCCCCTGGAAAGCGCCAAAAGCTCACTCAGCGACGATCAGGCCGTAGCCGCCGCTGTTGCGCTGGTAAACCACGCAGATCTTCTCGGTGTCCTTGTTGCGGAACACGTAGAAGTTGTGGTCCAGCAGGTTCATCTGCAGAATGGCCTCGTCGATGCTCATGGGCTCCACCGGGAAGTTCTTGGTACGCACCACATTGAACTCCACGTCCTCCACCAGATCAAACTCGGCGGGAACGTTGGAGGACAGGGCGTCAGGCCGCAGGTTCTTGGCCAGACGGGTCTTGTTCTTGCGGATGCGGCGGTCGATAAAGCTGACGGCGGCGTCGATGGCGCCCCGCATATCGCCGTCGGGATCCTCGGTCTGGGCCCGGAACAGCGTGCCGTTGGCCGCGCGGATGGTCAGCTCCACCACGCAGCGGTTCTTCTTCTCTACGGCGAAGGTCACAAATGCATCCGCCTCCTGGGCAAAGAAGCGATCCAGCTTGCTGATCTTCTTCTCTGCGTATTCCTTGATGGAATCGTTCAGGCTGATCTTCTTGCAGGTAAATGTGAACTTCATGGTGTTGGCTCCTTTCGTTTGGTGGGTCGGGGCAAGGGTCGGGGAGGGGTATCCCCTTATCCTTGTCTGAATTATAACACAGTAGCGGACAAAAGAAAAGGGGGTCCGCGCCGATTTGTAGAGAATGACAAAGACGGGGGAAAAGGCGCCGTCGACAAGCTGCGGCAAAAGTAGTGCCGATCCGGCAAAAGCTCCTATTTACAAGGGGCCCCGGCTGCGGTATCCTGTGATCGGAAGCTTTCCAATATCCCACCCACTTGAGCCGCTGTCAGTTATGATGGCGGCCCCTTTTTATGCAAAAAAGCGGCGCATGAGCGCCGCTTTCTCTGGAGTTCTTCAGTTGCTCACGTCGTAGAAGTCCTTCTGCCCCGGCGTGACCATGCCGAGCTGGTCGCGGGCAAGCTGCTGCAAATACTCCTCGTCGTCCGCGCGCTCAAGCGCCGCTTCAAGGGAGCGGTTTTCCTGCTCCTGCGTCGCCACCCGCTCGGCGAGGGCG
>ERZ842401.7289-NODE-7289-length-11384-cov-10.658575_pt1 | contig 11384 bp, 8 predicted proteins | sample MGYA00521270_ERZ842401 | MGnify/ENA primary metagenome ERZ842401 (study PRJEB31892, sample SAMEA3878208) | bioreactor metagenome | biome: Moose rumen | place: Sweden | collected 2011-10 | study: EMG produced TPA metagenomics assembly of the PRJEB12797 data set... | reverse complement strand
CCCTCGCAACTCTTTGTAAATAAACGGCTTTCGGTGTTTTTCGTCCCCTCTCTCCTCTATACGCTTTGTTCTGTGCCCCATACATTACAATTTGTTTTTAACAGGCTTTCATATATTTTGGAGACTTCAATCAAACTGCCTGCTAAATAAGCCAAAGTTCCTCTTGTTATGGTGTCATTAACAATCGTATTAAGAGGATTGAATTGTCCCGTCTCATTTAATTCATCTCCAATTTTACAATCATAACATAAGCCTCCATAGAAATAGGCATTGTTTTTTTCGGTTGGTGTTTTCTTCCCCATAACAAGTTCACGAGATGATGATATTCGAATAAAAGATATATTTGAATTCTCTTTTTCCGCAACATACTCTATGTTCAGTGCATACAATATACCAACAGGAGAAAAGTAAACTTTGTCGTATTTCTGAATATATTTCATTATCGGTGCCCAAATAAGTGAATATAAATCCTTGACATCACTATACAAGTTGGTTCCTTTCTTTTTTATCTCCTGCAATTTAGTCTCTGAGCATAAATCCATGAAATAAGGGTATTCACAATCTTTGGTGAGGATTAATGCTCCGATATGATAATCAGAATCATCAATACGGTCTTTATAATTCGAACAGTATTTAATAAATTCAACTACAACACTAGATGAGTCAATGCTTTTTTTAACCATTTCGTAATCTAACATGAATTCTGACATCATTGATGAGACATCTAATTTTTTCTGCAAGCGTTGCTCTTCTAAATCTATTTTCATTTGAATTGCGGATCGAGCATCTTGATTATTTGCCAATTCAAATTGAACCTTTAACTTATTTAAAGCACTTTGGTCTATACCAGAATTCTTTATTAAATTAGATATCCTTGAACCTGAACTTAATGCCAACCCTTTTTCTAGGAGTACAGCATTAAAAGCGCAAGATATAGCTCGGGGATTATTGGGCCATAGATACGCATAAGACTCAACCTCATTGATAGTTGATTCTATTTTGTCCCTCATATATATTTCACGTTCATGATTACCAAGAAAAATAAAGTGTTCCCTGATTCCGTCTCTAATATAATTGAGTGTCTTTGATGTTTCTTGGATAAAATTTGCCGAATCCTTTGTTATTGCATAAAGAGTATTTAACCACAATAATGGATCTTTATGATCTGGATCAATAATATTTCTATATTTTTTAAAATACTGTATAGCCTCTTTTAGGTCATTGTTTTTATAGCATAGAACACCCTTCCCAAATATTATCTGCGATTCTGTCATATCATATCTATTGCCAATCCTGTAATAGCTACTATCTTTGAATTTTAATAGAGTTGAAGATGCAAGATCGAGATAATATGCTGCTTCTGGAAATTGGTTTAACCCAATATGCGCACTTGCTTTGGTAGTTAATAATGGCACAACCATTGGATCTGACATAAATAATTCGAGATGCAGAGTATCAATTAACTGGATCTGCATCCGAGGCGTCAAATGTCTAAGGGCTGCATCTACTAGATCAAGAGGAGTATCCAATCCTTTGCATTTATAATACATATTAAAAGATCGTATAGCTAAATCTGCAGCCTTTTCGTTATCCCCATATTCTTCCATTACATATGACAGTGAAGATAGGGTTCTGGCAATATTCAGATTCTCATAATTATAACTTCTTATTATATCATATGCTTGGTAAGCGCTCTCTTTCGATAATGAGGGATTTAATAGACATCCTGCTACTAGGGATTTGTGGGCAAGTATTTGTGCTAAGCGTTCTCTCATTTCTGATGACTCAATATGGTCTTCGCAGACCTTTTGCGCTTTATTAATGTAATCTAATGCTTTTTCATAATTATAGTGATTATATTCAAAAATAGAAGTGTCGTAATAATAAAATAGTTTGGGATGATATCCGACTTGAGGTAATAAACACAATTTTTCAAGTTCTAATGCCAATATATTATTAATACTATCTGTACGATTAAATTGATAGCTACAATAAGAACATACGAAGGATGCATAAGCAGAAATGTTATCTTCTCGAGGCATTAATTGCCATAGATGATAGCCTCTTTCAAATATACTATCCAGCTCTTCATCATTATCATACGTACCAGAAACAGCATTGAGTCTTAATTGTCCCAGGTACTTATCACTTAATTGCCCATACTTTCTTTTATAATATTCTAACAATCTGTCATTTATTATCTTTGCCTCATATTTACTTTCTGGAATCGAATAATCAAGTCGATGAAAAGCAGAGGATTTATATCCCAATATTCCCATCAAATAATCTTCATCCTCACTATCTTCTTCAACTTCTGCATCTTTTAGGAATTTATCATATTTGGAAAGGAGAGCAATCGTTTTGTCATATTGGCTAGTTAAGTTGTATTGTGCCAACAAAAAATCTATTATTTTTATTTTCAAACTTACCGATTCTTTGCAATTTTGTTGTGTATCAATAATATCCAATGCTTCTAAATAATATCCTTCGGCCATTTTTCGACCGTCCAATGTATGATTGCTTTCATATGATATACCAAGATTTAACAGTTTCCTAGGTAAAAGTTCTGGCGCATATAATCTTGCTTCATCGACTATTCTTTTTGATATTGCTATATCTTCAGCCTCTTTGCCAATCTTTCTATACATATTTGCCAAATATCTTTCCATTACCCAAAGATAGTCCCAATCCGTTCCTTTGGTCAAATAGAAATCAATATTATTTCTTAAATATTTATTATGTAATTCTCTTAGTTCTATTGACATTTTGTCTTCACCTAGTTTCTCGATAACATTTGCATAATGCCAAACTGTGTGTATGCAAAGATTGTATGCAAGGGTATCTACTATATCGTTACGCATCATTTGAGTGAAATCTGATACGTATAATGATATTATCTCCTTGGCACTACTATATTTTCCTTCAGCTTCTAGTACATTACAACTATCATTTAGTAGAGAAATGGAGTTGTATTTTGCATGTAAGATGTAAGTAACATCATTTTGAAGTGTTGTGGTTCCATTCTTTACGACATAATCAACATACTTATTTATATCCGATAATATTAAACTGTATTCTTTGCGCTCATAATGACTATTTAACAAATCCCACAGACAGTTATTATACAAAGAATAATTATCATCATTTCTTGTATCTTGGCTTATCAGATTTATTGCTTCCTCTAAGGCTTCGTTTGCCTTAGCATGGTATTTGCCTGATTTTGCATTATATGACGCCGCAATATTACGGAGCATCAAAGGCAATGTAGAAGGATTATTCTTCCTGTAGAGAAAAACAAGCTTTTCTTTTGTTTCAATAACCTTATCTATATTTTCTGCTTTCTCCCAGAACTCAACTTGATTCCATAATCTATCAAACTCTGGGTCGTTTAATTCCTGTGAATGAAGATTACCATTACACATAAGTAATAGTAGGGTTACTATGTAATGCCATAGTCTGGTTATTTTTATTGAACAAACGGATATTCTCATAACGAAGGTGAAGATTTATCTAATCAAGCATTACAAAACTAGCCCAATAATAGGAATCTGGATATTGCTCTTTAACCTTTTGAGCTGCATTCTTCAATGATTCACGAGAATTCTGACCTTTGCCAATATTCTCATAAAATTGAGTCATGAGAATTGAAGTAACTGCATCAGATACTTTCCAAAGACTCATTAAAATAGAACCCACGCCAGCCTTTTTCAGTCCTCGTTGTAGTCCTAATACTCCATCGATTTCATCAACCTGGCCTTTGGCCGTCTCACATGCAGATAAAACAACAAGTTTCGTTCCACTTAAATCTAATCTACTTATTTCGTCAGCAGTTAAGATACCATCCTCGATGCCTACAACTTGATTCTTTCCACACCAAACATTATTAGCTCCAGCCAACAACACACCTGTCCGGATTAACTTGTCTTCTTTTTCAGAATAGCTGCCGATATTATTCATAAAGGGATTCTTCTTAACTTTATCTGTCGTGTCGAGGAAAAAACCGTGGGTGGACAAATGAATAATCTGTGGAGAATGCCCACTCAACGATTTGAAAGACTCTTCATTTGCTTCCTTCTCTTGTAACAGCGTTGATGAGACGTTGTTTGATGTCAGTAAATAAAAAATATTCTGAGATTCTGTCTTGGTACCTGGCAAATAATTCCAATGACCGCGTTCATCTTCCGAACGCATTGCTAACAAAAAGTTGTCATCACTATGATGATTGTATTGCTTCGCAACCTCTTGCATATCCGCAACTGTCAAATCATACATTATTCCGCCATATACTACTGCAGACTGGTATCGTTTTCCATCTGACTCTTTTGATTCTTGTGAAAGAATCTTGTCTGTGGAGGACAAACGAACAAGATTAAAGCAATTCCCCAAAAGTTGCCCATCAGACATTACTAATGCATTGTGATTAAGCAAATTCAGTTGACCTGCGGGTGAGAAATAAATGGTTTTCTTCCCCTTAAAGTATTTCTCCAAATTTCCCCATAGTTTTTTGTAAATAGGATATGAATCTTTGTAAAACTGTGAAATTTGCATAGCATCAGAAATGGTTCCAGTAAAATATTTGTTTATGGAGTCAACCTCACATAAGGAAACCAATTGGGGAGCTTTAGAATTCTTTGTTAACACAAATGCCCCATAGAATCCATCTGCATTATCCCATCCTTTCATTTTCGGCACATATGTAAAATCTATAGCTATCTCGTCATCATTTAGAGCATCCCTTATTTCATCCCAGGAATGAAATGCACTTAATAATTTTTCTTTGTAATCAGGAACTAAACTTAGGATATTTCGCTCTTCTTCTTTAAGTTGGTTGTTCCAAATTCTAATACTGTCTTGCTCCTTTGAACGATAGGAAATAGCGTCTCTTAATGATAATACATTATTGTACTTTTTCTTAAGTTCCAAATTAGAAGAGTTTTCAACAATTTTTTTAAGAATGTCACTAGACATCAATTTCAGATTTTTCACAAACAACAGATTATTATAAGCGACATCTGTTATTTCTTGGTGCTTGTCTGCAGCTAAATTATTAATTATCAGCAATTCCCGTGCATTGCTAGTCCAATAATCTTCTCGTTCAGCCTCTGTGAAGAAGTTGAATACATCCAAGCAATTATTGTAACAGATATTATTGTAGTCTTTTAAGGTGCTTCTTAATTTTGCGTCATCAGAGATATAATATGCTAAGGCAAGATTCTGCTTAAACAATTGTTTATATTCTTTGTTCTCACTACTAAGCGATTCAAGCATTTTAATTGCCTTTTCTGGATAATCTGTTTTCATGTATAAAGTAGCGAGGTTATTTGCGGCTAAGACCCATGCTCCACGAACATCTATATTCCCAGAAAAATCAGAGACTATTTTTTCGTATGTGTCAATTGCTCCTTTTCGGTCACCTATTGCATCATAAATCATTGCTTTGTTATTTAAGAGCATTAGGCCAATTGCTCCATGACTGGATAGGGAGCCAACCTTTTCCTCAAAAACAGAGATAGCTTCATCGATATACCACTTCGCATCTAGGTAAAATTGCTTATTAACATAATTTGCAGCTTCCCCATACATTAAACTAATGTTCCCCAATATTTTGCAGTACTCAATAGCAGGAACGGAGGATTTCTCAGACATTTTACATGCGGCATGAGCATACCTTAATGCAGTAACATAGTCTTTCAATCGGAAAGAAATTAAACCTGCAGACGAATAAAATATCTGTGCATATTCGGGAGGAAGATTATCTATACCAACAAGAGCATGAAGACTATCGATTTCTTTTTGTGCAGCTCCTAAATCATTCATTTGAATATAAGTATTAACAATGTAACTAGTTATATTAGAATACTTTAAAGTGTCAAGATATTGTTCTCTTGAAAGAATTTCTTTATAATACAACAAGGACTCTAAAGCTTCAGAACCCCTTTCTGCAGCAACTAATGCCATACATTCTGCAATAGGAAGTCTACTACCTGACGAAACATCTATCTTATCTGTATTGGTTACTCCTGTCAATGAAACGACTTGTGCTTGGTAAGTAGCTTTCATTTCGTCCAACATGGCACGATCTTGGTATTCGGCCTTTTCATAAATAGAGATTGCTTTTTTTATTATTTCAGCTTTCTCCGAAATAGGCTTATTGGGGAATATATGCATATTATATAAAGCAACGGCATATTGTGCAGAGTTCTCCCCATAGACATTTTTTGACACTGATAAATACTCTTCTGCAATTGGCATTCCTTCTTCGTATTTATGCATATCTCTTACCAGAAGGAGACAATGATCCAATAAAGTTTGAGCATAGCCAACAGTATTTCTTGCATCCGAATATGGTTTAAACCACCTGTGAATACATTTCAATAGATTCAGGGCACCCTCCCTATCCCCATCTCGATATAAAATAAGATAATAATCACGGGTCAGTTGCCAGATAGTTGGAAGAGATGCTTGGTCTGGCATGTATGTTACCGATTTGATTTCATCATCAATTGCAGAGTCTAAATACTTTTTATACTCGATTCTAAGTGTTTCAGATGGATTCGAATTCCACATGTTGGAAGTTAGAACTCCCCATAAAACCAAGTATGTGGAATTGGCATCTTCATTTATAAAAACAGACTGGTTATTTGTCAAATAGTCTCTTGCAATTGAGTCACCACTTTCTTTACGAATCTCTTGCATTCTTTGAATGACATCATTTGTAGTCTGAGCGGAGATTCCCAAACATACACATATACCAACAACTAATATATAAAACCTTTTCATTTTGATTCGCATTCTTTAATATAATCAGCAGTTCTTTGCATAACTTCCCCTTCAAGTTCTAACTGTAGTATCTTACTCTTATTAAGAGCTGACAGCGCATTAGAGTAATCACCTTTAAGCATATAAGCTCGACCTAGGTTGTGATATAATGTCGTTAGTTCTATACATTTATCCCCCTTCTCTTGTATTGCAAGTTTTATTCCTTTATTAATATTATCTATTGACTTGTTATATTTCTCAGTTTTAATATATACAAAGCCTAATTGCGAATATTGCCGTATCTTAGACACATTGGATAAATTGGAGAGCAGGTCTTCTACGATATCTGCTAATTCTTCTGCCTTTTCCATATTACCATTATTTGCACATTCTACCGACCAATCTATTAGAAAACTTGAACGATAATCATCATCATTCTGTTCTTTCATAAAAGGTTCAAGTAGAGTCGAATAACGAACTGCCTCATCCGTATTGCCTAATCTTTGACTTATTAGTACCAGACGCTCTAGAATGAGAATCTTTGTACCTAAATTCGTTTCAAGTCCTCCTTCTATTTGTTTTTCTGCATTCAAGTAATAATCAAGTGCCTTGTTTGCATCGTTTGTTCTATAAAAATAGTAGGCGCCCAAATAATCCAATGCTTTAATGGAGTTAGCACTTTCCCCTTTCCATTTCTTTTCTAAATATTTAATTCCTTCTTCATAGTTCCTGGCATCACATAATCCATTGCCGACTATTTCATAAAGATTATCTTCCTCACCTCTTTTGTCTTTAGTGTCATTGTAATATTTGATAGCATTAGGAAGAATTAACTCTATAGAGTCTACTTTATTATTTTCAGACAGATATCTTAAATACTCTACATATGCACTGCTTACTTCATTGAGATAAGTCTTAAATTGTTTACCTATCTCTATCATTTCCTTATGTATTATTGCTGCCTCTTGGGAACGCTTACATGTATATCTAAGGTGAGATCCCAATAAAAAAGAATATTGAAGATAATCCTTATTATTTTTACCCTTATTCTCTTCTATAAGGTGGCGCATCTTCTGCAAATCGTTTATGCATTCATCATTTTTGCCAAGATTTTCATGAGCTTTGTAAAGATCCCATAAACCGTCAAGCTGAGCATCTAAGTTTTTTGTATTATCAAGCCTCATTTCAGATTCAATTCTTGAAGTACAAATATCAGCAAAATCAGGTTTCCCCATCAACGAATAAAGTTCTGCCATTTCGCCGTATGTTTGGTTCCTAATAGCACAGTTTAGATTGAAATAGTTGCCCTTTAAAATCGTTCTACGGAAATATTCTTCTGCTTTAGGATAGTTTCCTAATTTCTTGTAACATGCTCCTATTCCATACATCATTTCCAGATAATTACAATCTTCATGTGGCATTTTTTCCATCAAACAAAGACCTTTTTGGAGGAAAGGAATAGCTTCTTTGTATTTATCCATGAAATAAAGGCACGCCCCTTTTCCATAGTTATATAACATCAAACAAGAGTCGCCCAACTCGCTTATTTGACTCTCATTAATATTTTGGTAAAATCTGTCTGCCTCTTTGTACTTTTTGTCATCTACAAGCGCTTTGGCTTGTTCTATCATAGTTCTTGTACTTTGAGCATAAAGTGTCATTCCTACAGAAACGACAACAGCCAATAACATGAATCGTAAATATAGATATGAATGCATAATCCTAAAAATAATAAATAACTAAATTAAAGGAACCGAAGATTTAATAATCTGTACATCTTGCGTGGATGGCAACCTGGATTTTAAGAAACGACCTATGGAGAATGAATTTCTATCATATTCACACTTGGGGCCTATTACTATAGTTTGTATGGCAGAAACGGGTACTCTAATTTCTCTAAAGGGTATTATCAAATTATTACTCACACGGAAATTGGTTTCTATGTTAAAGTCGTGAATTCTCCATTCTGCTTCAGACACAAAAGACTTGTCTTTATACTTTAGCATATTGCGAATTAGTTGGGCCAAGGGCTTTATGTCTTCCATTTTTAGCAATTCTTCAATATTTTTCTTTTTAAGAATCTCTATCAATTCTTCCAAAGAAACATATTCGCATTTGTCAAATTGACAATTGTTTGTATAATCAGCAGCAGATTCAATTTCTATCTGATCTAATCCAATAGCGACCCCATTCCCTTCACTAGCATAGCAACGCCACATATTTAAATCATCCCCATGTTCAGAAAAAGAAACGATAAAAGGGTAACCAAAAGTGGTTTGCAACATTGACAAGAGCATTTCATTTGCTCCTAATTTCTTTAAAGCAGATAGGAGCAAACGCCCTTCTGTTAGGTCATTCAGATAATATGCATTTGTTGCTCGTAATTTAAAATACACAAAATGCGAATCTGAATTATCTATTTCGCTAATTATAGCATGTAATGTTTCTAAACTTGTATAATGATATAACTGCCTTGCCATAATAATTTCTTATAAATCCCCCCTATAAAATTTCCCAGTATCCTCCTTTATCAGGACCAATTCTGCGTATAATTCCATTCTCACGCATTGTTCTTATTCGCTTTTCTACAGAGCGAGAAGATATTCCTAAAATAATAGCAATTCTTGCAGCAGAAACCTTGGGGTCTTGTTGCATCGCTTCGAGTATTATTTTAAATTTATCCATAGGCAATACAAAATCACGTTTCTTATAAAGTCCTGCTACTCACGCATGACAGGCTCTTCATATAATTACAATTCTGATAATTTTTCCAAGAGCTCTCTTACTTTCTTACCCATAGCATCGTCTTCTTCATAAAGTTTGGCCATCTTGTCAAGAACCTCCTTAGCATCATCTTTGTTGTTGTCCTTTAGATATCCAGTTGCCAAAGCCCATCCGATTTCTGGAGCAAATTCAGAATAGTCATTATAAGTTTCCATTGTAGAAACTTCCCATAGAACAGCTAAACGTTTCAGAGACTTATTTAAATCCTTGTTATTGTAGATGTTGTTAATAAGATTGCTGATCTCTGTCTCTGCTTTGACATTCTCTCCTCCACGAGCAACAGAAGTTTCATGCATCATTGCGAATTGATTGCCGAGAGAAGTGGTTTTATTATAACTATAATATGTAAAACCTAAATAGACGATCAATAGGATGGATGCCGCCATTGAAAGAATTGTCGTATATTTCCTCTTGAACCTCATTGCCTTGTTTTTGCCCATTGGAGGTTGAATGGCAGCACTTTCTTGATGCTGCTCCAATGCTGTCACATGTTCTGCAATGTTTCGAATGGCCAATTCGTCACTTGACATAAGTGCTTCTTTTAACACTTTATCGTTTTCTGTACCAACTTGAGAAATACCCTTAGCTAAGCGAGCTATGCTGATAGCCTTAGCCTTAAGCTCGGCATCTTTCTTGAGGTCATTCATGAATTCCGTTTCTTCGGCCTCGCTCATCTTTCCTCTAAGGAAAGACATGATGCGTTCCTCTTGCTGGATTTCGATATCGTTTCTATCCATTTTGCTTTCCATAAATAATCTCCTTTTTAGAAAAGTTGATCTTTTAATTCGTTAAAACGGTCACGAAATTTGCTTTGACAGCGATGCTTTGTGACTTTAACTGAGTTCTCGCTACTATAGTTGAACATCTGAGCTAGAGTCTTCATAGAGAAATTGTCTCTGAAAAATCCCCAAAGCAATTCATCACATGGTGGTGGTAATTCTCTAACAATCTGCCTAACTAAAGCCTCTTTACGTTCAATAAAAGAAGTGCTTTCATTTTCAAGTCCAATCAAAGCATCGATCTTGTCAGCCTGAATCTCTGCATTGAGTACATCCAATGAAACTTCGTCTTCAACCTGAACACTTTTGCCGTTCTTACGTAGGATTTCATAAGCTTTGTTACGGCATATTCCATTAAAGTATGTTGATAATGAGGAAGTAAGATTTTCCAGTTTACCAGATATTATGTTATTGTGGAGGGTTATAAATGCTTCTTGAAAAATGTCTTTACAGTCATCTTCAGACAGGCCAAACTGTTTACGTAAGAACGAAAGAGTCTTTCCCCATTCTTTCTCTGCGAACTCATTAAGTTGCCTCTCACTGTATGGTGGTAGTTTTACTGTCATCGCTTCTTTGTAGTTTTAGATGGCAAATATACACATTTTCTCCGAACTTTTGTATATTTTCTCCGAACTTTAACATAAAATGGTGCCATTTTGATAGTTTCCGACCGTTTGTTGCTGCAATTTCTATATTCTTTTACTCTCAATTAATGTCGAATCATAACGAAAGGTTAATCATACTTTTCCGAATTTTTAACTGCTTTTGCCGTCTGTGCCATTTCTTTTTGACGATGCAAAGGTAAGTCGCTGTTTCCGAATGACCTCGGTATTCAGTACGGATCCTGTAAAATCTTCCTTTCCCTTTGGCGAAAGAGTATTTGACGCAATCCGCACTGCACCTTCCGACTGCCTATCGTTACCATCAACCTTTTGGAGGCATCGTAAAAAGAAAAGGCCCGACGGCAAGGAGCAAATAGCTCCAAACCAAAGGGAAAAAGTTAAACTTCAAAAACATTTAGAGTTATGATTTATTCAAATTTTACAGGCAGAGTAGCCAAGA
>ERZ842401.7288-NODE-7288-length-11384-cov-29.241857_pt1 | contig 11384 bp, 13 predicted proteins | sample MGYA00521270_ERZ842401 | MGnify/ENA primary metagenome ERZ842401 (study PRJEB31892, sample SAMEA3878208) | bioreactor metagenome | biome: Moose rumen | place: Sweden | collected 2011-10 | study: EMG produced TPA metagenomics assembly of the PRJEB12797 data set... | reverse complement strand
CCGCAGGAGCATAGCAAGGTATGTTTCGGGTTACTCGGAATGCTTCCGGTAACTCTCGAAACCGCACCTTGCCCTTGCAGGGGGCTGGGGTCTTACTCCGAAGTCGTAATCCCCCTTTGAAACGTCGCTAACGCGATAACACTGGCTTGCAAGAAGCGAAAGTAACGATATAAAAATATGAATATGGAAGAAAAGAAGAAGCGAAAAGGGGGAAGAATCCCCAAGAACAACAAGCGCACTCACTGCGTGATGGTACGGTTCGATGACACTGAATGGGCGAGATTCCTCACGCTCTACGAGCAGTCCGGGGTCTATGCCAAGGCTGTTTTTGTCAAATCAAGGGTGTTTGGTGAACCGTTCAAGGTGATCAAAGTTGACCACAACACGATTCAGTTCTGTGAACAGCTGTCATCATTTCATGCTCAGTTTCGTGGCGTAGCAGTCAATTACAATCAAGTAGTGAAGGAGTTGCGCAGCCATTTTTCCGAGAAAAAGGCAATGGCCTTGCTCTATCGTCTGGAGTCTATGACCCGTCAGATGATGGAGCAGGGACAGCAGATTGTGGCACTGGCAAAGGAGGCAAAAGAAAAATGGTTGCTAAAATAACGATTGGAAGTTCCCTTTTCGGTGCTATCAAGTATAACGCCGATAAGGTGAATGAGGGAAAAGGTCAGTTATTGGACACTAACAGAGTGTACAATGCTGGCAATGGAAAGGTTGATGTCGCCCAAGTCTTACGGGACTTTGAGCGTTGGATGCCGTTAAGGACAAGAACGGAGAAGCCTGTCCTTCATGTCTCACTCAATCCCCATCCTGAAGACAAGTTGACTGACGGAGAACTGACACAGATTGCCCATGAGTATATGCAACGCATGGGCTATGGTGACCAGCCCTATATCATCGTCAAGCACGAGGATATAGACCGCCACCATATCCACATCGTTTCAGTCAGGGTAAACGAGCAGGGGAAGTGTGTCGATAAGTCTTTCAACTATCCCAGAAGCAAACGGATTACCCGTGACATTGAAAGAGAATACGGACTACACCCAACGGACAAAAAGCAGGAAAGGCAGATCGTAAATCCGCTTCATCCAGTCAATTTTTATGAGGGTGACATCAAAAAGCAGGTAGGCAATACGGTCAAAGTCGTATTCCACGACTATCAGTTTCAGACCATCGGCGAACTTCGTGCGCTGTTGTCGCTCTATAATCTGACTGTCGAAGAAGTTAGGGGCAATGTCCGAGGTGAGGACTATAATGGTCTGGTCTATTCTGTAATTGATGCCGATGGGAATAAGGTTGGCAATCCGTTCAAGTCCTCATTGTTTGGCAAGTCTGTTGGTTACGAGGCATTGCAGAAAAAGGCAGCATTCTCAAAAAAGAACATCAAGGATAAGAATCTGGCTGAGCCGACCAAGAAAGTCTTAGAGTATGCCCTTAAACGGACTTACGATAAGGACGAGTTTGTCAGGATGCTCAAAGAGAAGGGGATTGATAGTGTCTTCCGTTATACCGACGAGGGCAGGATCTACGGTGCAACATTCATCGACCACCGTACCCATTGTGTTCTCAACGGTTCCCGAATGGGCAAGGCTTTTTCTGCCAATGCGCTTGAACAGCACTTCAATACGCCGCCAGAGGAACAGATTCCTTTCAAGGAGAAAGAAGAACAGGAAGAACAACCAAATTCTGGCAGCACATCGACGGAAGGACAGCAGCAATCCTCCTATCACGATGAGCAGGAACATTACGAAAGCAGAGGCGGTTTTGCATCATTCCTTGATGCCCTTGACATCCTTAATACTGACAATCCTGTCATTGATGCGGAGGAAGAGGCATTCCGTCGCAGGTTACAGCGCAAGAAGAAAAAGCGTCGTAGCCCAAGACTTTAACCAGACAACAATAGTATCAACAATTTAATTCAAATGTATTATGCAACAAGAAGATGATTTGAGGGCACTGGCAAAAATCATGGATTTTCTCCGTGCCGTGAGTATTATTCTCGTAGTGATGAATGTCTATTGGTACTGCTATGCCAGTATCGTGGAGTGGCACTTGAATATCGGTGTGGTTGACCGCATTATGATGAACTTCAACCGCACCGCAGGACTGTTTCATTCCACACTCTACACCAAACTGTTCTCCGTTCTTCTGCTTGCCCTGTCGTGTATGGGTACGAAAGGCGTGAAGGAGGAAAAGATTACTTGGAAGCACATTAGCATTGCACTGGCTATTGGCTTCATCCTGTTTTTCCTTAACTGGTGGCTTCTCAACCTGCCATTACCCTTTGAGTTCTGCACAGCTCTGTATGTCCTAACGCTGACCCTCGGCTATATCGGTCTGCTGATGGGTGGCCTGTGGATGAGCCGTCTGCTTCAAAACAACCTCATGGATGATGTTTTCAACAACGAGAATGAATCATTTATGCAGGAAACACGTCTGATGGAGAACGAGTATTCCGTCAATCTGCCGACACGCTTCTACTACAAAAAGAAGTGGCACAAGGGCTGGATTAACGTGGTCAATCCTTTCCGTGCCACTATTGTACTCGGTACTCCAGGTAGTGGTAAGTCGTATGCTATCGTCAACAACTTCATCAAGCAGCAGATAGAAAAGGGCTATTCACTCTACTGTTACGATTACAAGTACCCGGATTTGTCGATGATAGCCTACAACCATCTGATGAATCACATGGATAGTTATAAGGTGAAGCCGAAGTTCTATGTGATTAACTTCGACGACCCACGCAGGAGTCACCGCTGCAATCCCATTCACCCAGATTTCATGACAGATATATCAGATGCCTACGAGTCTGCCTATACTATCATGCTCAACCTTAACAAGACGTGGGTGCAGAAGCAGGGAGACTTTTTCGTGGAGTCACCAATCATCCTGTTTGCCGCCATTATCTGGTTCCTGCGTCTCTATGATGATGGTAAGTATTGTACCTTCCCCCATGCCGTTGAACTATTGAATCAGAAATACGAGGATATATTTCCGATTCTTTCCAGTTATCCAGAACTGGAAAATTATATGTCACCGTTCATCGACGCATGGCAGGGTGGTGCTGCAGATCAGTTACAAGGGCAGATAGCATCTGCCAAGATTCCTTTGTCCCGAATGATTTCCCCGCAACTGTATTGGGTCATGTCTGCCAGTGAGTTTACACTTGACATCAACAACCCCAACGAGCCAAAAATCCTGTGTGTTGGTAATAACCCGGACCGTCAGAATATCTACGGCGCAGCCCTCGGCCTGTATAACAGCCGTATCGTAAAACTTATCAATAAGAAGGGTATGCTCAAATCATCGGTCATCATTGACGAGTTGCCTACCATCTATTTCAAGGGTCTCGACAACCTTATTGCCACCGCCCGAAGCAACAAGGTTGCAGTATGTCTCGGCTTTCAGGATTTCAGCCAGTTAGTCCGTGACTATGGTGACAAAGAGGCAAAGGTGGTTCAGAACACTGTTGGTAATGTCTTTAGTGGTCAGGTGGTTGGAGAAACTGCCAAGACTTTGAGTGAGCGTTTCGGCAAGGTACTCCAAAAGCGACAGTCAATGTCTATCAACCGACAGGACGTTTCTACTTCTATCAATACCCAGATGGATAGCCTCATACCCCCAAGTAAGATCTCAACATTGACACAAGGAATGTTTGTAGGAGCCGTCTCTGACAACTTCGACGAGCGAATTGACCAGAAAATCTTCCATGCAGAGATTGTTGTTGATAATGCCAAGGTTGCCAAAGAGACCAAAGCATATAAGTCCATACCTATTATTACCGACTTTCTTGATGAAAACGGTAATGACAACATGGATGAAATGGTGAAGGAGAACTATCTCAACATCAAAAATGAAGTCAAACAAATTGTGGCTGATGAACTCGAGCGTATCTCTAAAGATGAAAACTTATGTCATCTTCTCAGTAAGAAGTAGAAGTGAACCGGCAGGAATGGGGCGACTCCTGTTCCTGCCGATTTCGCATTCAATAGTAATAAAGTCTTGAGTAGTTGAACTTGGTCAAATCAGTTCCTGCATCATCCAATTCTTTCATTCTAGCAGGAGTGTCTTTTAACCCATATTTTTCGATGCAATCTCTTAGTCGAGTGACGAACTTCTCCATCTCATAATCTATCTCCTCCTTTGTCGCTGGAATATTGTTCTCCACAGCCTCATGAAGCTCAGATATAATCATCCCAGAGAACAACACGTGTAGTCCATAATGCATGGCAAATTCATTCGCAAAGCACCAAATCCCTATGCATTCCTTGTCTCGTAGGAACTGTGCATAGTCGGAATTAACTATGAGCCGTCGGTATATGCCTTTCTTGTCTGGAATAGAAAACAGTCCATATTTGTTTCCATGACCCAACATCATAATACGACCAGCTCTTCGTATAGCACCCTTCACTTCTGAATTAGTATTTTTCTCCGTAATACGCATAATGACATCTTCTCTCGACTCATAAAGCCGTGAGAGAACTATCGTTGTCGGGTCATTCGTATGGATAACTGTCATTACTGCTAACTTTTCTTTCACATTTTAGTAACTTCACCACGATATAAATCATCAGCCATATGCAAAATCAAATCGTGCATTTCCAAGTCTTCCTTGTAGAATTGGGGAATAGCATTGTACCCAACGGCAGCGCCTAAAATATTGCCTGTCACAGCACCAGTACTATCGCTATCGCCACCATGATTCACTGAGACAATCATTGCTTTCTCAAAGTTGTCGAAATACTTCATGGTGCAATATAACCCAATAGCCAGTGCCTCTTCGCCAACCCAGCCTTCACCAAGTCGCTGGATATTTTCCAAGTCAGATAGATTACATGAAGCAAGGAAAACAGCTCTTTCTGCCAGTTCAGCCATCCGTTCGACATCGTTGTGGTGGCTACTATACAACTCTCTTAATGCTTCCACTCCTTCTATAATGTAATCCTTCAAAGCGTTTCGAGTTGGCTTCTCATCTTGTACCAAGCGATATATAATGTGTGACATCAAAGCCGCAGAAATGAATCCCAAGGGATGCTGGTGAGTAATCTCAGCAGCTTCCCCGGCAAGTTTGTCTGCATCCGTTATACTCATTCGGTCTTCACACACGGCATAGAGTGCCACAGGAGCAATACGCATCACGCCACCACATCCCTTACTATTATTCATGGGATCGCGTCCTTTCTTGATGTCATTAAGTGAAGATATACAAGTGTTTCCTGGTGCACGACGAAAATTCAGTTCTGGCACATCCCGAATCCAGCACTCGGCTTTGCCCTTATGCTGACCTGTTTGGGTTTCGAGCCATTCAAGATACGCACGACAGATTGCGTATTTGGGCTCAATTCCAAGTTTTGGAGCATTCAGCAACCCATTGGCCGTGAATAGTGTCATCTGTGTGTCATCTGAAACTACTGCCTTGCCTGTATCACCGCTCTGAACATCAAACCTTGTAATACCATTTACTCCATAACGGACCTGTATCCCCTCAAAGGAATAGATAAACTCTACAGGATACCCCAATGCATCACCAACGGCACCGCCAATCAGTGAACCTCTTATTCTATCTTGTAAACTAATCATATTATAGTCATTTGTAATAGACATCGTATGCAGGACTCATTCCAAAATAAAAAACACGTTTTCCATCCACTTGTTCTTTGTAAAGATGAATATTTACATCTCCCTTAAAATCGGTAGCAAGAACATAAGTATCAGCTGGTGGCATACACTTTTCACCGTATAAATATATTTCCCTTTGCTCAATATTAGTCATTGGCTCCAGAATAGCTTCCATATGGTTCTTATCTGTTTCCAGAGTCTTGATTAAGCGAAGTCCACAGCCAAAATGCTCAACAGCATGCTTTATGTCGCCAAAACTTTCGAAACGAACACCAGACGATGCTTTTAAAATCAACCTACAACCATCCTGTTGGTCACGAGGTATCGTAATAACAGGGCCATAGGCACCTTTAACATGTCCGTATCCGATATAATTTGCCATTCTTCAATAACCTTTTCGTCTGCATTAAATACACATTAATAAACTTCATTACATGTAATCAAGCGTTTTCTTACAACAGGTTCCATGATAGAATACATCCAGCACCTGTTCAAAAATGTCATCAGGGGAAACTGCATCGAACAACGTCATGCAAGAACGGACTTTCATCGCATCCAAATCACCAAAGATGTCCGTTATAGCCATTTCCCGATGAGTAAGAAGAACATTCGTCACCTCACGAAGCCTTTTCCCAAGAATTGGGTGCTGCAAATATGCCTCTGCTTCATCATATCCGCTTATACCATAATACTTCGCATTCCAACTATAGCCAAGGGCAGCAAGTTGGGGGAAGATAAACCATATCCAGTGCGACCGCTTCATACCGTCTTGTATTTCTTGCAGTGCCTGTTCATAATATAACATCTGCACTTCAATAAACCGCTTTAGATTATATTTGTCATCCGTGGTTATAACCTCTACAAAGCCTTTTGGCAAAATGATATTCGCTACATCAACAGCATTCTGGAACAGTGGAGCAATCTCTGCAACCTTGAAGCCAGCGATACCACAGCCAATTTGTGTAACATAAAAAATCAGCTCTGGATGTGATAATGCGAACTTTATAAAGTCATCAACGTATGGCTTGATGGTTTCCACACCCCCCTGCATGGTTGGGATAGCGTAGCTCTGCCCTTGCAGACCGACACCTTGTCCCCAAACCGCACCAAATTGTTCGTATGCCAATCGTGCAGCTCCGCCACCGTGAGATCCGGCAAGGTTACTGCCGAAAACGAATATCTCATTAGGTTTTAGTTCAGAAATCCTATCGGGTGTATATTCTCTGCTGTACATAATCCATTCCTTTTCAACTTTTACTCAATTCGTTAATAATCTTCTTCCGCTTCTTAAATACCTCTATAGGCATTGGTTCTTTACCCTCTGTCTCTGTTTTGTATTTATAGAAGGCATTGAGAATCCGCATAATTTTATTAGTATCGTGCCCTTCTTCCTGTCTATAGCCCCTAATGGGTGGTGGAGCAATCCCCTTATCAGCTGCATAAAACACCCAATAGGTGCAAAGGGCTATATCTGTCCTATGGAGTCCCATAGCACAGGCAATATAGAAGTTCCCCTTGCCAATCAGTTCGCAGAACTGAGGAAAGAGCTTTACCATCTGTGCAATCGTACGAGAATGGTTGTCTAATGGATAGTGAAAATACTCTAACCCGTGATACTGACAAAGATGTGGGAGTCTATCCGACTTGTCCATCTCCCTGAGATCAATAATTGTCTTAACCCCGGCCTCCTTTAATGCAGGCCAAGCATATGACTGATGTCTTGATGACATAGTCCTTCCTCTCACACCACCATATACTGGCGCAATGTCTGGAATCTCTGTTGTCATGATTCGTTCTATGTCAATCATCTTACCAACCTCCCTTATGTTTCTTCTTTCGTGAATATAACTTATCCGACTTGTGAATTCTGTTATGTGAATGAAAGCCTGGGCCAAGCAGTTCCATTTCCGCTTCACGGCTACCACGTCTCATTGCCTTAATGGCATCGATATTCGTCGGACGAAAAATCTTATTTTTCACCTTCTTCATTCTTATATCATAACCCTTTATGCAAATATATAGAGCAGACAGAAACCGTATTTATATCAATTCTGGAATATATACCATGACTAAATTATTTAGAGAGTTCATTTAGAAATCTCCGAAATTGACAAACAAGAAAACCATGCGATGCTTTTAACCGATGGTCGTCTGGGACGAGATGTAGAATTGTGCCATCATGTTCTTTTGCGTAACGGATACTGTTCTCGTATGGTACTGTATCGTCATACATCCCATGGACAATTTCGACTTTCAATGTTTTAGGGAAATATGATTGTATAGAATATTCTTCAGGCTTTATCCACAAGGCTGGAGCCATAAGGAATAAGCCTGCTATAGGTCGTTCATTAGCGACAGCCATAGAAACATATCCGCCCATGCTCGAACCGACAAGTACTACTTGGCCTGTCGGAACATCTAACTTATTTAAAAATCCTGTGAGAAGGGAAACACGTTCACTGGCATTAGCACACTCTCTGTAATCTATAGATGTTGTTTTTAGCCCCAGTTCTTCCGCCACAGTCATAAGACATTGTATCTTACTCCCCAAAGGCCCACTTTCTTTGCCATGCGAAAATACGACATAAGCCAAGTTCTCTATCTGTGAACCTATGATTCTATCTTGCATTTTGTTCATTCTTAAATCTTTTTTCTAATCATCGAAATCAAACCTGTCATCGTCATCAGGGTCGAAGTTCTCTGCTTCTTCCAGCAAATCCTTGAAAGTATTTATGCACTTACTGATTATTTCCTCTGAATCAATGGTGTCAACAACGGTATTAACCTTTTCGTACATGATTGGTCTTTCCATTTCCACCCCTTTACTGGGGGAGCACACCACGCAGCATAACATCATCTTTTTCATCTGCTCATTTTTAAGAGCAGGATTACACTTGAAAGCAAAGAAAAACTGTTCACCATCCTTTTCGAACTGTTCTGACACATAATGGTGTTCTACGTTCCATGTTTCTTTTGGAAACTCAGGAATCTTGGCCTTCGCACTCTGCGCCAATTTAAGTACACACTCGCTAATCTGTGTAATCGTCAATGTTACTATTGCCATAACGTTATCTATTAATGCCAGAGTCTATTTGTACGGTTATCTGTTACCTTAACTACGCCTGTAGATGTAATATTGGTGGTAAAATAGCCACCAGTTTCTCTGTCAATTTAATATTTATGATATTAAAGAGTGTCGAGTAATTTTCTTTCTATCATCCATTATCAAAATGTTTTGTTCAATCCGTCCCAGCAAACTCCTCTGCGAATGGTTTGAAGTTCCCTTCTGGGTTGTGCTTCAGGTGGGCGTTGTGGTCATCAAGAATGGCGAACACAATACAACGATACTTGTCCTTGAACTCTGGTTCCTCCATTACTTCATGAAATAAACGAGCCACATGTCGGGGTGGGTTGCGGAAAGCCCCACACCCCAGTGCACCAAGCACTAACGAATCATGATCATGAGACAACCCTATACGGAAAATAGTTCTTATCTTGTTTTTTACAGGCTCAATAAGACTATTAACTATTTTACCATCTGTGTCAAGTTCTGGATGGTTCATTGCGGGAACAGCAATGAATGATACATAAAAAGGGAAGTCTAGCAGTTTGTAGCCATCATTTTCAGTGCCTCTAAAAACTAATGCGTTGGGGGTGTATATTCCCCCAAAATTTCTATCTAAAGGATATTGATGTGTGGACTTAGACAATCCATACTGTGATGCATACTGTGCAAATTGAAACATTGATCTGAACAAGTTGGTTCTCCTAAAGAGGTTTTCTTCCTGAGCACCGGTACCTCCATAGACACCTCCACCTGGATTCTGTCTACTTGCCATGTTCAGTACAGCAACATTATAACCTTCGTCTTGTAGCTTTTTTGCCGTAATTAGGCAGTCCTCATTTTCTACGCGTATCTCTGTTGAGAAACGATGTCTTGAGCCTAGAGCCTCTATTTCTCTATGATAAAATATAGTATTCCGAATCATATCATCATCATTGGGCAATTCCACCACTCGGCCTGTATCTGTTTGATATTTCCCTTGTTTGACAATACTAACAGTATGCATAAATACCTCTGCCCGCATATTACGAATATCATCTGACGTACCTCTTGATTTATGTATCCTCATAGATTCCGTTAGAGACTTGAACTCACGCGTCCATAGCTCTGCGTCCCATCCCATACCGTCAAAAGGAAAAATAATAATATCTTTCGTATTAATTCCATTGAAACAAGGGAAGTCAAAAATGCCTCTATAGTAATTAGGCGTTCTTGTTTGGCATCCCATCCTTAGCATGTCGTGAATCAGGGGGGCGTCTATTTCGAAAAAAGAGCATTCCCTCTCATTGTGGGCTACATACATATCATCACATACGAACTTATTGTCGAATGTAAAATAGTTCTGTCCTTGAGCATAATACCATGTACCTATTTGCATTTTGTGTTCAAAACTTTGTAGTCTCACAGGGGATGGTCTTAACTGAGCCTTGGTTTGCCCGTATAGGATATCTTCTCCATTTATAGTCTTATAATATCTTTTTAACCTATCTATTACTATAAGGGGCATTTGTGAAGAAGATATTTTCCCTATAAAATGGTTGGGTGTGTAATAGAACTCATAATAACCTTCAATGTCTACAACCCATGAATAGTCATTAATGTACACCATACACTTTGTTTTATTGATGCAAATCCGTTCCTCCAGCGAAACAGGAACATTGTGTACAGAAATATAATCTTTCATACGAAAATACAGCCAAAATAATTGTTTATAATATTACAACCAGATTAGAAGCAAGGGAAAGAAATCCAATCATGTCCATTAACTGACAACACCGCTTCTTTCACCTTAATTGTATATTCTATTGAAGAAACAGAATCATCCTTACAGTTTTCCAAATGATTATAGGGATTACCTAAATCAGCGAGGATATTAAAGATGCCATGAACCATATCGGTATCGCTTTTATAGACGAGGCGTTCTGCAACAATATCAGAATGAGGGCTTTCTACAATCCACTTGCCAGAATCTGTTCTTGTTATTTCAAGGAGATTAATGGTTGATTTCCCCATAATGTTGCTACCGCTAAGAATCTCAAAACTGACAGGACTGTCTATTTTAAACCAATAGGTCACTTGCTCAGAAATAATTGCCATTCCGTTTATGGATTCAGTGTTAATCTGCGAAAAGTCTCTCAATGAATCAATTTGTCCGTTCACGGAGATATTTCCTGATGCTGCAGTCGTACTACCGACAACCATATTCTGTATATCTCTACGAACAAAGAGAAAGAAGCCCTCTTCTATTTCGTTACGGAATATCTCCGTCATAGCTTGATGTAGAATTTCTTTAATAGTCATAACTTTTTATTTATATTGATTCAGTCTTCGGTATTTATCTGTGACTTCAAGAAGGATATTAAACTTTTCCAGTCTGTCTTCCGAAAGAGTCCCTTTTGCCATTCGCTTTTTAGTAGCCTTAAACCAGTTGAGCATGTCATGTTCCTCAAGTCTATGTTTGGAAGGGCGACGATGATTAGTTTCCATAAACTCCATCATCTGCTCATACTGCTGTTGCCATCTTTCATCTTGCGTCATTCTGTAATATCCTCTTCTGCTGCCATAGGTATCCTTTCTGGCTCCATCAAAACCTCTTTGGCTTTCGGACGAGATGCCTCTCTTACCATAGGTGTATATGCCTCGATAATATGTCGCCAATCATTCAGGGTCATGTCTGGATATTGTTCGCCGTACAATT
>ERZ842401.7287-NODE-7287-length-11385-cov-43.718976_pt1 | contig 11385 bp, 13 predicted proteins | sample MGYA00521270_ERZ842401 | MGnify/ENA primary metagenome ERZ842401 (study PRJEB31892, sample SAMEA3878208) | bioreactor metagenome | biome: Moose rumen | place: Sweden | collected 2011-10 | study: EMG produced TPA metagenomics assembly of the PRJEB12797 data set... | reverse complement strand
TCAAACATTATAACTAACTTTGCAACCAAATTGCACTTGCTGGTTGACTCTATAGTTTTCTTGTTGCCATATTCGTAGTGCAATTTAGTGCGATTTCAGTTGCAAAGGTGCAATATTTTTTTTAATTTTGCAAGCGATTATGCAATTACCTGCCGAATTTTTGCAAAACACACGCCTTACGATGGGCGATGCGCGCTTCGAACGCTATCTTAGCTCGTTTGAAGAGCTGGCACCCGTGAGCATCAGGCTCAACCCCCTGAAAGCACCAGCCGGGCATGCTGCCGGTGGGGGCCAGGGACTGCTGTACGACGCTGAGCCGGTGCCATGGTGCCCCGTGGGCTACTATCTGGGGCAACGGCCCAACTTCACGTTCGACCCGCTCTTCCATGCGGGCTGCTACTATGTGCAGGAGGCGGCATCGATGTTTATAGACCGTGTGCTGCGGCAGTACGTCGACAGGCCCGTGCGCATGCTCGACCTCTGTGCTGCCCCGGGGGGCAAGAGCACGGCGGCTCGCTCGGCACTGCCCCAGGGCAGCGTGCTGGTGAGCAATGAGCCGCTGAGAAAACGGGCACAGGTACTGCTGGAGAATGTGGCTAAGTGGGGCTATGCCGACAGCATCGTCACCAATGCCTATCCCAAGGACTTCAGCAAGCGTGGCCAGCAGTTCGAGGTGGTGCTCTGCGATGTGCCCTGCTCCGGCGAGGGCATGTTCCGTCGCGATGCCGCCACTATAGGCGAGTGGAGCACGGCCAGTGTGGAGCACTGTTGGCAGCTGCAGCGCGACATTGTGAGCGAGGCGTGGCAGTGTCTGCGCCCGGGCGGTCTCTTTGTCTACAGCACCTGCACGTTCAACACGAAGGAGAACGAGGAGAACGTGCGCTGGATGATGGAACAGCTCGATGTCGACGGCGTGCTGCCCGTCGGCGTGCTGCCTGAGTGGGCCATTACGGGGGCGCTGCTCAGCGGCTTCAGTCAGCCCGTCTACCGCTTCATACCGGGCATCACGCGCAGCGAGGGTCTCTTTGTGGCCGTGTTGCGCAAGCGTGGCCAACTGAGCGACGAGCCGTTGCGGCTCGACGTGGGTGGGCTTTCGCTGACCGTCGGGGGCGAGCCGTCGGCAGCCGATGCGCTCTCGGTGGCACTGCCTCCTGGCCGATATCCGCAGGCCGAGGTCGACTATGCCACCGCCATAGCCTATCTGCGGGGCGAGGCCATCCGTCTGCAGCCCGACGTGGCCCGCGGCCCTGTCGTGGTGAGCTTCATGGGCCGTCGACTGGGCTTTGCAAAGAACATAGGAACACGCGCCAACAACCTCTATCCCAAGGAGTGGCGCATCAAATCGACATATATACCCAAAGCGTATGAAACCTTATTTAGACCTGTTGAATAGGATCCTCACTGAGGGCGTGCAGAAGGGCGACCGCACGGGTACGGGCACCCTGAGCGTGTTCGGCCACCAGATGCGGTTCAATCTCGAGGACGGCTTCCCCGTGCTCACCACGAAGAAGCTGCACCTTAAGTCTATCATCTACGAGTTGCTCTGGTTCTTGCAGGGCGATACCAATGTGCGCTATCTGCAAGAGCATGGCGTGAGGATATGGAACGAGTGGGCCGACGAGAACGGTGAGCTGGGCCCTGTCTACGGTCACCAGTGGCGGTCGTGGCCCGACTATGAGGGTGGCACCATCGACCAGATACGCATGGTGGTCGACCAGATACGCACTAACCCCGACTCGCGCCGCCTGATCGTCTCGGCGTGGAATGTGGCTGAGGTCAGCCGTATGGCCCTGCCGCCCTGTCACACGCTGTTCCAGTTCTACGTGTCGCCGCCAGCCGATGGGGTGGGGCCGGGCCGTCTGTCGCTGCAGCTATACCAGCGTTCGGCCGACACGTTCCTCGGCGTGCCGTTCAACATTGCCAGCTATGCGCTGCTCTGCATGATGATGGCTCAGGTGTGTGGCCTTCGTCCTGGAGAGTTTGTGCACACCACGGGCGACACCCATCTCTATCTGAACCACCTCGAGCAGGCCCGGCTTCAGCTCACCCGCTCGCCGCGCCCCCTGCCTACCATGCGGTTGAACCCCGACGTGCGCGACCTCTTCAGCTTTCAGTACGACGACTTCCAGCTGGAGGGCTACGACCCTTGGCCGCACATCAAGGCCGATGTCTCGGTGTAAGTTTTTTCAAGGGGAGGGTTTATCTCACATAGTCTACGAAGTCGTAGGCATAGGCATGACGCTCGTCAGCATCGTGGTGCTCGCGCCATGTCTCTTTCCATGAGCTATAGTCGGGGAAGAAGGTGTCGGCCATAGCTGGCGTATCGTCTACCTCTGTCAGGCAGAGCCTGTCGGTCTTGTCGAGCAAGTGGGTGTAGAGCGACGCCCCACCTATTATATATATGTCCTCGTCGGGCTGGCAGCTGGCAGCAAAGTCCTCCCATGTGGCGAAGCACTCACAGCCCGCTATCTGCCGTACCGTGCGGCTGAGCACGCAGTTGCGCCTGTTGGGCAGCGCCCCCTTGGGCAGGCTCTCCAGTGTGCGGCGCCCCATCACGATGGTGTGGCCCGTGGTCAGCAGCCTGAAGCGGCGCATGTCGTTGGGCAGCCAGTAGATGAGCCTGTTCTTATAGCCTATAGCCCTGTTGCGGGCCACGGCAGCAATCATGTTTACGGTCATGCGTGTGTGGTGTGGGGGATATATATCTGTGTGTGCCTCACTCCTCGTCCATCTCCGGTCCTCCGATGGGCAGCTGGCGGTCTATGGCCGAGTGGAAGGAGATGATGCTCTCCGAGCGTGCCAGTCCCAGTGGCTGCAGCTTGTCGTGTATGATGTTGAGCAGGTGATGGTTGTTGGCAGCGTGAATCTTGATGAACAGGTCATAGTTGCCTGTGGTGTAGTGACACTCCACCACCTCGGGTATGTCCTTCAGTCGCTGCACCACCTCGTCGAACGTCTCGGGGTTCTTCAGGTTCAGCCCGATATAGGCGCAGGTCTCATAGCCCACCTTCTCCGGGTCTATGATGAACTGCGAACCTTTTATCACCCCCATGTTGGTGAGTTTCTGTATACGCTGGTGTATGGCGGCGCCGCTGACGTTGCACAGTCGGGCCACCTCTAAGAAAGGAATCCGCGCATCCTCTGAAATGAGCTTCAGAATCTGGCGGTCCAGGTTGTCGAGTCGTTGCGTTGCCATCTTTTCTTTGATAGTGATTTGGTTGCAAAGTTACAAAGATTTTTGCATAAAGGCAACTGTTTGTTATTAAAAATGTGTAAAACGCTTAACATTTGTCACTTTTCGGTGGCCGAGTAGTTTATCTTCAGCGCATACGACTCCTGCAGCGCTTTCTTCACGCTGGCTATGGTGGCCATGCGTGTGTCGCGGTCGGCCTTTATCGAGACGGTCATGCGCCCCTGGTCGTCGCTGTTCATCTGGCTGCGCTCCTGTTCTATGTACTGCTTTATCTCGCCTACGGTGGCAATCTTGTCGTTCAGCTGCATCACCATACCGTCGTCGGTGGCGGTGGTGGCGCGGTGTGTGCGGTCGCGCCCTATGTATATATAGACGACGGCCGACTTGTGCGTCAGCTTCAGCAGCTCAGTACCCTGCGGTACCTCATACTTCACCTTCAGCTCCACCTCGCGCATGTGTGTCACTATCATAAAAAAGAAGAGCACGGTGAAGATGAGGTCGGGCAGCGACGATGTGTTCAGCGTCGGCACCTCATGGTCTCTGCGATGGATCAAATTCTTCATTCTTCATTCTTCATTTTCATTCTCCCCCGGCGGTGCCTCGCTGATGCGCTGCGGATAGACCATGTTCAGCGCGGCGCGCTCGTCGGGCGAGCACTGCGCGTAGCCGTGCCCCAGTCGTTGCAGCGCCAGCTCGTTGCGCAGCCCGTTGTAGGCCGCTACGATAGCGTTCTGCATGCCGAAGTAGGCGTCGTACGATGTGCGGCCGTCGGTCTCTATGCTTATTACGTGGCGGTCGCTCACCCGGCAGCGCCCCAGAAAGTTCACCTCGCGCGTGCTTCGCTCGGGCAGCTTGGGGTCGTCGTGCTCGTTGGCCACGAACTCCCTCACGCGGCGTGTCAGCTCGTCGCAGGTGGCCGCCTCGCCGTCTATGGTCAGACGGTCGTTGGCGTCGAGCGCCACCACGAGCACGTTGCGCTCCTTCACCGTCAGCTCCTGCTCGTGCGTCTCGTCGGGTGGCGGCGGCAGCTGGCGTGGCAGCCCCCTATCGGTGTCCATCGACGATGTTACGAGGAAGAATATCAGCAGCATGAACGAAATGTCGGCCGTGGCCGTGGTGTTCAGTGCCGGCAATTGTCGTCGTGTTCTCTTCATCCTTTTGTCTTGAAACGTTTTACACTCAGTACTGTGCAGACGGCCGCTACGGCTATGAGCGCCAGCGAGGTGTTTATAAGCATGTCGCTGATGCGCAGCCAGAAGGTGTCGTCGTACACACGGCCCCCGCCAATGGCTATGGGCGCCGTGCTGCCCAGTGCCCAGGTGGTGGCCAGCAGTCCGGCCGTCAGCAACGCCGTGCCCCAGGCTATGCGCCGCGCCGTCAGCCCCCGGCCCTCGGCCCCGTCGGCTCTGCCGTCAGCCCCACGCCGTGCGCTCCCGGCCGTCCTCGCTCCCCTCCAGAGCGACCATACCACCAGCCCCGTGCCCGAGGCCAGCAGCACGTAGATGGTGTCGAGCAGCACCTCTACAAACAGTGGCGACGATGTGCTAATCATGTTGCTGGCGCAGTTTGTGCTTCACTATCACATCGAGCAGCGTGATGGCCGACTCCTCCATGCGCGTCGTCAGGTGCTCAATCTTGGTGAGGATGAAGTTGTAGAACACTTGCAGTATCAGGGCCACAATGATGCCGAAGATGGTGGTGATGAGCGCCACCTTCATGCCCGAGGCCACGATGGTGGGACTTATGTCGCCCGCCTCCTGTATCTGGTCGAAGGCCATCATCATGCCTATCACCGTGCCGAGAAATCCCAGCGACGGTGCCATGGCTATGAACAGCGCTATCCACGGGCATCCGCGTTCCAGCCGTGCCGACTGCACGGCGCCGTAGCTCATCACGCTGCGCTCTATGGTGGCCATGTCCTCGCCTATGTGCATCAGCCCCTGATAGCCTATGGCGGCCACTGGCCCGCGCGTGTCACGGCACAGTGTCTTGGCCCCCTCCACGTCGCCCTGCTCCATCTTGTCCTCCACGTCGGCCATCAGGCGCCGGTCGTCCACGTCGGCCAGCGTCAGGTATATTATGCGCTCTATGCAGAACGCCAGCCCCAGCACCAGTGCCAGGGCCACCAGCGACATGAATCCCGCCGAGCCTTCCACAAACTTTGTCTTCAGCTGGTTGTGCAGCCCCCCCTGTTCAGCAGCCAGCTGCGTCAGCTCGGCCATGTCCTCCTGGCCTATAAGCTCTTCGGGCGACGGCGCTGTCAGGGCCGAGTCCTCCACGGCTGTGCTGTCGGTCGTGCCAGGCGCTGGCTGCGCCATGCCGCCCAGCGGCATCATCGTGGCCACAGCCATGGCTGCTATGGCAAACAGTCTCTTCATTCTTTGTGCCTTTGTGTCTTTGTGTTCCATTACATTTTGTAATAAGCTAATTTTTATTCAAGTTTCGCATGTTAGGAGTTATCAGTAGTTATCGGGAGTTAAGAGGCTTTCAGCCTCTGGAGTTCTTGGACAAGCCAAGCGGCAGAGCCGAGCGAACGGACATTACTTTGCTGCAGCAGATCTATTGTCCGTTATCTCCACGAGCCGCAGGCTCGTTAACTTCAGTTAACTCCCATTCGCTCGACCTTTGGTCGCTTGCAAAGCAAGAACTCCCAGCAAGCAGAGCTTGCGAAAGTTGAGTCATTCTTCATTTTGGTCGGCAAAGGTACAAATAAAAAATGACACGGCGCGCTCTTCTCGCTGTTTTTTTAAGTGCCGGGCAGTTACATCCCGTCGAGAAGGATGAAGGCGGCCCAGTAGCGGGGCGAGCTCCACTGCGGACGGCTGCGCACGGCGTTGCGAGCCTCCTGCAGCGCCTCGTGCTTGCTCATGCCGTCCGTCCAGTTGCGGTAGAACTCGGTCATCAGCACGCGTGTGGCCTCGTCGTCAACCTTCCACAGCGACATCAGTATGGCGCCGGCACTGGCCATCTTGAATCCCCGCTGCAGTCCGAACACCCCGTCGCCGCGAATGTCACCCTGAGCCGTCTGGCAGGCACTCAGTGCCACGAGGTCTAGTCCGCGCAGGTCCATCCCCGCAATCTCGAACGCCGTCAGCGTGCCGTCGTCGCCCCCGTCGGCTGCCCGCCCGTTGTCGGCCCCCGCGAAGTAGAGACCGCTGCGCTGCAAGGGGTTCTGGCCCGTGGCATCGGCAGTGTCAGGCTCGCTATAGAAGCCGTGCGTGGCAATGTGTATCACCCTGCGGCGCTGTCCGCTCAGCGCCTTGAACGATGCCTCGGTGCCCTGCCGCCCCGTGAGAGCCGTGGCCGCGAGTCCCCCTATATGGGCCTTGTTTATGGTGCTGGCTATGCTGTCGGCCTCGGCCAGCGTGCCCTTCAGGTAGGCTATGGCCCTCTTTGCGCCGCGCTCGCCACGTGTGTCGCGTGTCGTGGCCATGGGTTGTGGCATGGTGTCCTGCCCCAGAGGCTCGTTGCCCATGGCATAGTCCAACCCGCCGTAGACCGTGGCGTCGCTGCCCAGCCCCGCGGCGGTGGGGTGCATGGCCAGCTCGCGGGTAGACGACAGGCGGTACATGTCGTAGACGTCGGCCATGCAGACATAGCCCCCGCCGTCGGCGCCCCACGTGGCAGGGTCGCTGAAGGGCAGATGTTCTATGCCCGCCACCTGCAACAGTCCGTCGGCAGCGAAGAATATGCGACCCTTGCCTTCCTCATCGAAGTGCTTCAGCAGCCCGTCGGTCCATACGGCGCGGCTCAGCGCCCACAGCCGCTGAGCGTCGCTGCCGCCCCTGTAGTGCTCCATCGTGTTGTCGGCCAGCGCCCTGGCCAGCTCCTCATAGCCGTTGCCTGCGCGGGCAAAGTCGTTCAGCCTTACCACCTCAGGGCTGCGCCAGCCGTGGCCCATCACCAGCGCGCCATAGTTGCCCGCACGGGTCTTGTAGAACTCTATGGCCAGGTCGCCAGGCTCCAGCTGTGACGCCACGTCGCGCCATGTCACCGACAGCTGCGGTATGTGGTAGTCCTGGCCCCTGGCCCGCAGCGCGCCGAGAATAACGTAGTCGAGCGAGTCGAGCACCCTCTGTGCCTCGCCGCGCGCCGTGGCAGCCTTCTTCTGTTGCAGCGCAGCCTGTGCGGCAGCGTTACCGCTGGCCGTCACGTAGTTCTCAAAGCCGATGGTGGTGTTCAGCAGCAGGCCCTTCGACAGCAGCAGGGCGTCGTAGGCAGCCTCGCAGAGCTGTCGTTCGTGGCCAATGTGGGTCTTGCTGGCCGAGCGGTGGGCCAGCTCGATGGTCTTGTCGATGTACTTCACGGCCTTGTCCCAGTACATGCTGCGCTCGCTCTCGCTGGTAGTGCAGAACTCTTGCTTGATAAGCTCCACGTAGCTGGTATATCCCTCGTTGTGATAGCGGTTCGACTTGCGGTACTTCATGCGTTCGGCATAGAGTCGCGACACGTCGAGCAGTGCGTTCAGGTAGGGTTCGCTGTGCTCGCCGAAGTGCTGTTTCTTCAGTTGCAGCGCCTTCTTGGCCTGCTGCAGCGCGCGATAGTCGGCACCAGAGTTGTAAAGCAACTTTGAGCGCAGGTCGTAGCGGAATATCTGCTGCACGGTGTCGCGCCCCCCGAAGGCCCCATGCCCATACTGGGCAAAGAGGGCATCGCTCTGCCTGAGCAGCTTGTCGCCCTGCTTGTTGTCGCCCGCTTCAGCACAGGCCATAGCGGCCCACATCATCGCGTCGGCATACTGTGCGCTCTGGGCGGTGTACTGCTCTCTGTAGAGCGTAAGCAGTTCGTTCAGGTCGGTGTCGATGTCGTTGGTCTGGCTGTTGCTGATTTTCTCTTGCAGCTGCCGTGCCCTGCTTTGTGCTGTCTGTGCCTGCATCTGGCTGAGGGCAACCAGGGCTGTCAATAGTATGGCTATTCCTCGTGTCATGGTCAGAATGTTGTTTTAAGTCCTATGCCAATGGAGTTCAGTCCCAGCTCGTTGTTGCTGCGGAACATGGCGGCTCCCAGCTCTGTGTGTCCACCTATGGGTAGCACATAGGCGGTCTCCACCTGTATAGCGTCGGCCTTCTTGCGGAGGTGGTTGCTCCAGAGCGTAGTAGGCCAAATGACAGCTCCTGCTACTGCTACGCCTACTGGGATGGTTACTGCCATCGACCACCCGTTCTGTTCGCCTACGTAATTAATGGCTGTATAGCCAAGCGTAGCCACGACAACACCTGCTAACATGATATCGCTGCTGTTGCGCTTCAGCGCACGCTTCTTGTTGGCCTGCTCGTAGTTGTAGCTTTGCTTCAGAAAGGTCACTCCGTCGTAGTAGTTGGCCGACAGTGCGGGCATCTGCTGTGGGTTGTTACCATTGTTTTGGGCTGTTGCCCTCAATGCCAGTGACAGCGTTAGAATAGATAATAGTATGTATCGTTTCATGTTGTGGTCATTTTGGTTATTCAAAGATACCTCCGCTCTGGTAGTGCTTGCCCGATGTGAAGATGCGGTAGGACAGCTTGGCTTCCCAAAAGAGAGAGCTGACCATGCTTTTGTGCATGTTGTAGTGGGCTATTTTTTCTGCATTTAGCTGCGGTTTAATGAACGATCCTATCCTGATTTCGGCTTTTACGCGCGTAAACCTCATGTTTGCACCTACGTACCATGCCAGGCTGGCCTTGTTGAAGCAGTCGCTGTTTAGGCCCTCGTAGCTGAAATGGTCTTTGCTCTTGGTGTAGCTGTTCAGGTATATATCCGACAGCAGTCCTGCACAGAAGTACCAGTAGTTCAGGTTCAGGTCGGCTGTGAGCCAGTGTGAAAAGACACCATCGTTGGCCGACAGCCCTGCGTCGTAGGCATAGCGCTGGTATTTGTAGCCCAGTGCGCCGCCCAGTCGCATCATGTTGCCCTTGTAGGCCTCGGCCTCTACGCCCGCATTGACGAAGGTGCCGTAGACTCGCTTGGAATAGCTGTTGTTGTTGGCAGTCCACAGATTTTTGTTGCTGTTGTAGCTGCCTGCTCCGAAGAGATAGATGTCGAAGAGCACGGGGCGCAGCTTTGTCATGCTGAGTGGCTGCACGGCCTGCAGCTCGTTGTCCTGACTCTGAGCGTTGGCCGAGGTGCCGAACAGCGTGGCTATCAGCAGGAGGATGGCTGGTATGAGACGGTTTCTATAAGTCTTCATAGTAGATATATTTTATTGCTCTGACGTAGTGCGAGTTTTTCTTCAGCCAGCGCTCTTTTGTAGAGGTGGTTGTGCGAGCGGGCGTGCTGATGACTGCGCGGTTCAGACAGTCGTAGTCAGAGGTTACGTTGGTTATCTTGATGTAGTCGTCATAGTCTTCGGCACAACTCCAGTACATGTAGTCGGTGGTGAGCGGTGTGCCGCCGATGCCTTGCATAGCGGAGTTTATTTTGCCCACGTTGGCTCCATTGGCTCCGAAGATGGTGACCAGCTCCCAATAGGTGGGGAGTCGCCAGCTGCCACCTTGCGGATACTTCTCTCCGTTGTTCTTGCGGTCGCACCAGGCCTGGGCAGGATAGCGCTCAATGCCGCGCGACTTCATGGTCTGCAACATGGCCACACCGTATTCGCGGTTGCTAAGGCTTGTCTTCCTCACCGTGTCGGCGCTATACACCTGCTCGCCCATAGGTCCCCAGGGCAGATAGGCTTCGTCGGCCGACATGACTATCTGGTACTTTGAGGATGACGAACTGAGTGAGTAAACCACTACGCCCTCGTTGCCATATTCGTCGACGTAGTAGTCGTAAAGCAGTGCTGGTTCGGTGGTGTCATCGACATAGACCCCCTCCGACTCGAAGTCGCATGCCGTGAGCAACGCCAGTGCGAGCAAGGCAAGGAAAAGCATGCTATGGTTGTGTGTCTGTTTCATTGTCTGCATGTCGTATGTTGTTTTTCGATTCTTTTTTCAATAGAACTTGCACTCTTTGAGTGTCATGCTCTCGCAGTCGATGGTGGCCACGAAGGGGCGTCGCCCGTTGTTGGCAATGTTCGACACGATGGAGTCGGTGCCTGCAATCGAGGTGCGCCTCACCTTAAGATTGATTATGCTGTCGGCATAACACAGGCTGAGCGGCATGGTGATGCTGTGTTCCAACGGGCTGTAGTAGCTGAACTCGTAGGCCAGCGAGGTGCGTCGCTGCCATGCCTTGGTCTTCAGCATGAAGGCGTTCACATAGCTGGCATAGCCCGTAAGGCGGTCGGCCGTGTTTGCATTGTCGAGCACTACGTAGCCGTTGATGGTAAGCAGTTGCAGTGTGACAGGCAGCGTTTGGTTGGCTGGCTTGGCTGTAAGCGTGGCCGTCTGAACGACATCGAGCTGTGGCGTGGCGTTGCGGCTGTCGGAGAAAAGGTAGAATGTGCTCCACTGGCGGGTGTTCAGCTGGTACCACGACTCGTAGTAGTCCACGTAGGGATCGCTCTTCACCACGTCGGCCACGAACACAAAGCGGTACTGCGTGTCCTTGTCCAGATGGCGGAATGCGATGCTCGCAGCCTGCATATTGTCACTCAGTGTGGTTTGGCTCTGCTGCAGCTTCTCTTGCTGGTCATAGCAGTAGGCAGTGATGCGCAGTTGATGGTCGGCGTCGAGCGTGGATGGTGTGCCCAAGACGTATGTGTTGCCCTGTGCCACGAGCACGCTGTCGAAGAAGTGGGTGGTGTCGATAGTGAAGCTGATGCGCCGCTGCGAGCTGTCGGCCAGTTCGTCGAAGTCGTCTTGACAGGCAGTCAGCACGATGGTACACATTATTATATATAGTAGGTGTAGCTGTTTCATGTTGTTGTCATGTTAGAGTGGGAAGATATAAGCGAGGGTAATGCCAAAACGTGAGCGTTCGAAGAGCTGGTCGTGCAGCTGGTCGTAGTTGTAGGCTGCCGACTCATAGACATACTGCTGGTTGTAGGCCGGAGCGAGGTCGCGCTGCCATGTCAGTGCCACGTCCCACCGATTGAGGCGCAACCCGATGCGGGCAGCGAGAGAGGCATGGTTGTGGGCCAGGTCTTCGTCATCATCGGTGATGTCGCCCAAAGGCATGTAGTGGCTGGCACCCAGGTGCAAGCTGTAGGCCGCCTCGCCCCCAATATAGAGTGTGTTATGTTGCCAGCGCAGCAAGTTGAAGCCCACCTGCGCAAAGATGGGCAGTTGTCGTTGCGACACATGCTCGTCGGAGAGCGAACCTGCGGGACG
>ERZ842401.7285-NODE-7285-length-11388-cov-5.021971_pt1 | contig 11388 bp, 6 predicted proteins | sample MGYA00521270_ERZ842401 | MGnify/ENA primary metagenome ERZ842401 (study PRJEB31892, sample SAMEA3878208) | bioreactor metagenome | biome: Moose rumen | place: Sweden | collected 2011-10 | study: EMG produced TPA metagenomics assembly of the PRJEB12797 data set... | reverse complement strand
ACGACCCCCTGATTAACAGTCAGGTGCTCTAACCAACTGAGCTACTGAAGCAGTTCTTGCTGTTAAGCGGGTGCAAAGGTAAAGCGTTTTTCTGAATTGTGCAAACTTTTTGGCGAAAATTTTGATTGAAAACTAAAAATTTTGCAATTTTTCGGTCAAAAGCAGTATTTTTACGCTGTAAACATGTAATTTTGCAACGAAAAAATATTCATTCTTCAATTTTTATACATGAACCAAGAAATATTCTACACATCCAAAATAATGAAACATTGCATCATCGCACTGCTCCTGCTGGTTAGTCCTTCGGTTATGACTGCTCAGGAGAAAGAGACGACTTCCGACAAGAACCATAATCTCGAGGTAGGCAAAAACCTTGACATTTTCAATGCTGCCTACCGCAATCTGGATCTTTTCTATGTGGACACGCTGAATCCCAGTCAGGCCATTACGGCGGCACTGAAAAGCATGGTTCGCTCGCTGGACCCCTATACCGAATACTATCCTGAGAGCGAGACAAAGAACCTGCAACAGATGATTACGGGAAAGTATGCCGGCATCGGGTCGATCATCAAATACCATGCAGGCCGCAAGCGTGTGGTCATCGACGAGCCCTACGCCGGCATGCCAGCCGCTGAAGCAGGTCTGAAGAAGGGCGATATCATCCTTTCAATCGACGATTCGGTGATGACCGACAAGAACACGTCGTATGTTTCATCGCACCTGCGCGGTGATGCCGGCACCAGTTTTGTGCTGAAAGTGCTGCGACCCGCGCCCGGTCAGTCAACAAAAGTTCCAAATCCCAAGGGCGAGGAATTGAAGTTCAAGATTACTCGCCGCAACATCAAGATGCCTGAACTGCCGTGGTATGGCCTCTTGGATGAGAGTGGAGAGAAAAAAGATGAGGGAGGAGAGAAGAGCAAGATTGGATATATCAGTCTGAACCAGTTCACAGAGGGCTGTTCGCGCAGTGTTCGCAATGCACTCATCGACCTGAAGCAGCAGGGAGCCACCTCGCTCGTCTTCGACCTGCGCGGCAATGGCGGCGGCTCGGAGATGGAGGCTGTCGACATTGTGAGCCTGTGGGTTCCCAAGGAGCAGATGGTGGTGGAGAACCGAGGCAAGGTGCAGCAGGCTAACCGTCTGTACAAGACACGTCTGGAACCGATTGACACCCTGATGCCTATGGTGGTGCTGGTGAATGGCGAAACGGCTTCGGCCAGCGAGATCACAGCCGGTGCGCTGCAAGACCTCGACCGCGCTCTCATCGTGGGCACCCGCACCTACGGCAAGGGACTGGTACAGGTGCCAATGGACTTGCCCTATAATACTAATATTAAAATAACAACTTCCAAGTACTATATCCCCTCTGGGCGCTGCATCCAGGCCGTCAACTACTCAAAGAGGAGAGAGAGAAGCCTCTACGGTGAGCGTGTGCCCGACTCGCTGACACAGGTGTTCCACACCCGTGCCGGCCGCGAGGTGCGCGATGGTGGCGGCATCAAGCCCGACGTAGAGGTGAAAGCCGACTCCGTGCCCAACATCCTTTATTATTTTTCTGTAGGCGGTCTCGACTCTACCGAGGTGATGTTCGACTATGTAGTCGACTACATCGCCAGCCATCCCAGCATTGGCGACGACCCCACGAAGTTCCACCTTACCGATGCCGACTATGCTGCCTTCCGCCAGCGCGTCATCGACAGCGGCTTCACCTACGACCCCGTGTCGCGCAAGCAGTTTGACGAGCTGGTGAAGACTGCCAAGATTGAGGGTTACTACGAAGATGCCAAGGAAGCCTTCGATGCTCTGTCGGAGAAGCTGAAGCACAATGTGGCCAGCGATCTTGACAAGCACAAGGAGATGATTCTGCAGGAACTGGAGCTCGACATCATCAGCGCCTATCACTATCAGGCAGGCTCACTGCGCGCCGGACTGGCCTTCGACCGCCAACTGCGCGAGGCCATGCGCTTGCTGCACTCACCAGAGGAATACCAAAAACTACTGGAACCTACAAAAAAGAACTGAGGACTAACCTCAGTTCTTTTTTGTCTTGTACTTTCATGCCATTTATCCGAAGAACTCGCCATCGCTCTGCAGATGGTCGTAGCTGCTACCGTCGAAACAATGGGTGCAGACACGCGACTTAGGCAGACCTATAGACTTAATGAGGTCTTCGAGCTTGGCAAACTTCAGTGACGACAGCCCCAGACGGCGGCCTATCTCTGCCACCATACGCTCGTACTCGGGCGTTCCATCCTGTGCATACTTGTCCAGATTGGTTTTGTCATCGCCCTCAAAGTCACGGATGATCTGACGAGTGATCAGTTCCAAGTCGCTTTTCGAGTTCGTAAAACCGATGAACGGACAGCCATAGACCAGCGGCGGACAGGAAATGCGCACATGCACCTCCTTAGCCCCGTTCTCGAAGAACTCTTTCACATTATCGCGCAACTGGGTGCCACGCACAATCGAGTCATCGCAGAACACCACGCGCTGGTCACGCAGCAGGGCTTCGTTGGGTATCAGCTTCATCTTGGCCACCAAGTCGCGACGGCTTTGACTACCCGGTGTAAACGAGCGAGGCCACGTTGGCGTGTATTTCAGCACGGCACGCTTATAGGGAATCTTCGAGCCGTTAGCATAGCCAAGGGCCATACCTACGCCCGAATCAGGGATGCCACAGACCAAATCGGCCTCCAGATTGTCCTTCTCACCCATCATGCGGCCATTCTCTTCACGCACATTCTCGGTGTTGATGCCTTCGTAACATGAGGCAGGGAAACCATAGTACACCCAAAGGAACGAGCATATTTGGCAACGCTTGAACGCCGGCTGCAGCACTTCCAAACCGTCGGCCCGCAGCTTCACTATCTCGCCGGGCCCCACGTCGCGCACAGGCTTAAATCCCAGATTGGGGAAACTTGTCGTCTCGCTCGATGCCGCATACGATGACAGATGCCAGCGCACCAGTTCGCCGTTTTGCAAGCGTTTCTCGCATTCCTCCTCTTTCTTTCCGATAACAATAGGGGTACGTCCCAGGAAGTCGCGTGCCGCAATAATGCCGTCCTCTGTCAGGATGAGCATTGAGCACGAGCCTTTGATTTTCTGATAGACGCGGTTGATGCCATCAACGAACGTGTTCCCCATGTTGATGAGCAGGGCCACCAGTTCTGTCTGGTTGATATTATTGGCCGACATCTCACTGAGGTGCATGCGCTGGGCCAGCAGCTCGTCGGCAATCTCGCGCAGGTTGTTGATCTTCGCCACCGTCACCACGGCATAACGCCCCAAATGCGAGTTTACAATAATAGGCTGCGGGTCGGTGTCGCTAATCACACCCAGACCTTGGCAGCCTACAAACTGTTGGAGTTCGTCTTCGAACTTCGAGCGGAAGTAGTCGCGCTCCAGCGAGTGGATGCTGCGATTGAATCCGCGCTCTTTGTCGAACGTTACGAGACCTGCACGCTTCGTGCCCAGATGTGAGTTGTAGTCGGTTCCGTAAAACAAGTCGTTTACGCAATCCTTTGTGGAAATTGTTCCAAAAAAGCCGCCCATAGTGTTATCGCTGTTTTGTGAAAATTTGAGGGTGCAAAGTTACAAAAGAAAATGAAAAACGAAGAATAAGAGCGGAATTTTCCGTTCCGCGCTTATATTTTTTTTGCAAATATCAATTTCCGAGTTACTCTTCATCGAATCGCCGTGAACAGGCTTTTATTGAATCTACACAAACGTTTCCAGAAACTTCACGGTGCCATTCACCTTCACCTCATTGATGGCGGCGGGGATGAGCACTGTCTCGCCAGCATTCAGACTGACGGTCTGACCGTTGGCCGTGAGGGTGCCACTGCCCTTCAGACCGATGAGGATGACGAACGAGTCGAGACCTTCGTAGTCGATGGTCATGGGGATTGTCAGATCGTAGACCGCCGTGGAGAAATAAGGACAGCTCACCACCTCCTTGGGGTCGTCCTTTTCCAACTGATATTCCGTACGGTAATTATCGAGCACGGTATAGTCGATGGACTCGGCAGCCAATTCGGTGTGCAGCTCGCGGTAGTTGCCGTTCTTATCGCGGCGCTTGAAGTCGTAGATGCGGTAGGTCACGTCGCTGGTCTGCTGAATCTCTGCCACGAAGCAGCCGGCACCGATGGCGTGGATACGGCCTGCAGGAATAAAGAACACGTCGCCCTCGCTCACCGTATAGCGTGCCAAGGCATCGGTGATGGTGTCGTCGGCCACCATCTGCTTGTATTCCTCGGGCGTTATCTGCTTTTTCAGTCCGTTGTAGAGCTGTGCGCCTTTGTCCGACTCCAGCGCATACCACATCTCCGTTTTGCCGCGCGGCTTTCCCTGTCGGTGGGCAATCTCGTCGGTGGGGTGCACCTGGATGCTGAGATCCAGACAGGCATCAATGAACTTAATAAGCAGGGGAAACTCGTTGCCGAAGAGCTCATAGTTCTCATGACCCACCAGTTGTTCCTTCAGTTCAGCCACCAGGTCGTTCAGTTTTCGTCCGTCGTAGGCACCACCGTCTACCACGGTCTCATTGTCTTTCACGCCCGATATCTCCCAGCTCTCGCCCACATTCTCCAGTTTTTCCTGCAAGTGCTTGAAAGCAATAATCTTGTCGCCGCCCCAAAGGGTCTGCTTCAGCAACGGCTTGAATTTCAGCATTTCCATTTTTTCTTCTTTCTTTTCTTTCGTCTTGATGGTGTGCAAAAGTAGACACTTTCCGACAAACTACATGCCAAATTCTTGTCAAAAAAGGACACTTTTCTGTAAATAATACGGAAGAGCGCTTGATGCTACTTAGTTTTCCTTCCAGAAACTGCGGGTGAAGAGCACCAGCACCGCCATGATTTCCAGTCGGCCTACCAGCATCAGCAGCGAGCAGGCCCACTTCAGCCCGTCGCTCAGATCGGCCCACGACATCACCGGCCCGATGTTCGTGTCGAGTCCGGCTCCCACGTTGCTCACCAAACTGAGGGCGATGGTCAGCGAGTTTGTGATGTCCACACCCGACACCACCATCATCACCGTCACGCCAAACAGCATCAGGATGTACAGTTGGAAGACGGCCAGCAATGACACCAGTCTCCCCTGCCCTATGCTCTGTCCGTCAACCTTCACGGGCAGTACTGCGTTGGGATGCAGAATATGGCGGAACTCATTGCGCAACACCTTGAACAGCATGACCCCACGAATGCACTTGAAGCCGCCGGTGGTCGAACCGGCACAGGCTCCGATGAACATCAGCAGGCCCAGCACCACCCACGTGATGTGGGGCCACATGCCAGCGTTATCGTTCGACAGACCCGTCGTGGTCATGAACGACACCACCTGGAACAGGGCCGAGCGGAAAGCCGGCTCGTAGTGGTAGTGCAGCCGGGTGACCAGCATGTACATGATGAACAGTGTGGCCACGGCAATGGTGCCGAGGTACATCTTGAACTCCGAGTTGCGCCAGAAAGCACCGAACCGTAGCCGGAACAGTGCCATATATAATAAGGTGAAGTTGATGCCGGCAAGAAACTGAAAGAGAATGGCCAGATACTCGATTGTGACGGAGTTGAAGAACACCGTCGAGCCGTTATGCGTTGAGAAGCCGCCCGTGGCCGTCGTCGTCATTGAGTAGTTGAGCGCATCGAACCAGTCCATGCCGGCAGCCCAGAACGACAGTCCGCAGACGATGGTCAGCAGCAGATAGATCGACCAGATCCATTTGGCCGTGGTGCTCAGTCGCGGATGCATCTTCGAGCGGATGGGGCCTGTAGCCTCAGCGGCGAACACCTTTACGCTTCCGCCCACCAGCGAGGGCAGCAGTGCAATGGTGAAGAACACGATTCCCAGTCCGCCTATCCACTGCATCAGCGAGCGCCAGAACAGAATGCCGTGGGGCAGCCGCTCTACATCCTGTATCGTGGTGACTCCCGTCGTGGTGAAGCCCGACATGGTCTCAAAGAAGGCCTCCGAGAGATTGCTCACCGACCCGTGAATCAGGAAGGGCAACATGCCGAAAGCACTGAACACCAGCCAGGCGGTTGTCACCACCACGTAGGCATCGCGGCGCGACAGGCTGTTTTCTGAATGGCGGCCGAAGAACAGAAAGAGAAAAGCGCAGCCGAAGGTCATCAGTGCCGACATCGTAAAGGCCATCACATCGTCCTCATGATGAACAAAGGCCATCAAAAGGCACCACATCATGAAAAACGACTCGATGAACAACAGCGAGCCCAGAATCTTCGATATGATACGCCAGTTTACCATTGCAGTCGCTTACTTTCCCACATCACGGATTGTTCCACAATGCAGCTATTTGAAGCACAAAATTACGAATTTTCCTTATAAAAAAGAAAAATAGCCCTTAAAAATTTGGTCTTTCACATAATTATCCTTAATTTTGCAGCTATCGCACGCAGAGACCCACTGAATCTGGGCAGGCGGGCGGTCATATATATGAGAAAGACGTTTTCGAACGTCTGTCGTTGTGAACCAAGAACTTCGCAAACTCTTAACATCACAGCAGGCAGATGACAACGAAGCGTCTACGTGGTGCGTATTGTATATACCTTATTATATATAATAGCGTACTGGCGTGGGCCTACTGCGTTGTCCGTCCTGTGTGATGTGGGCAATGCGAAGGCCTTTGGTTCCAGGATGGGCGAGAGAACAGACACCTACGCCATTTTTCATGTATATATGTCAGCTAACTAAAGACAAATTTCTTTGCCTCACGCATAGATGCCGATTGTTTTACTCCATTTGTTGTCTTTCTAACAAAAGGCAATCCTATCTTGTCACCTCTACAATCTCGTAGCTATCGATGGTGCGCTTCTCGCGGTCGATGTTCAGCCCCACGGCATAGACCTTGCGCGGGTCATGGGCGAAGCGAACGGCATAGTCCTTGGCTAATATCTGGCTTGTGGCTTCATTGGCATCCTTATCGTATTTGAACTCCAGGATGTAGATGGCATCCCGCATTTTCAGGGCTATGTCCATCCTGCCGTCTGCCGTTTGGTCCTCCGCCTGAACGTCGGCACCGATGGCGATGAGCAGGGCATAGAACAGCGACTGGTAGAACTGCTCGTTCTGGTTCTTCGCGGTGATGCTGTAGGGAATGCTGCTGTACCATCGGCGGATAGCCTCAATGAACTGCTCAATGCCAATCTCTTTACGACGAAATTTGCGGAAATGCTCAGAAAGCAGGTTACGTTCATCCCATTGATTGTCGGCATAATAGAGATACAATGAACTGGCGAAGCCACGATAGACTTCCTCATTCGGGAAGCCCAACAGCCATTCGTTCTCTTCAGGGAAAAACTGCTTCAGCGTCAGGTATCCGCTCTGGAACAGTACGGGTATGGGGTCGCTGATGCGCTCCGTAGGTGCGTCGAACTGAGAGATATCTGCCCGCAGATTCTCCAACTTCGCCATGTCGAGGTGCCCCGAGCGTAACAGGTTGATGAGCGAAGAGGGCGTGCCCGTGGAGAACCAGTAGTTCTGAATCCGCCCCATCACGAAGGCATTAATCAGACTCCATGGGTTATAGATATCAGTCATGTTGTCTGAGAAATGGTAGCCGTCGTACATGCGTTTCAGCTCGGCCACGGTCTTTACGTAGTCCATCGGCCAAAAGCGACTTAACTCCTGCGCCAACCATTCTATGTCGGGCCGCATCTGCGTATGCAGTTCCTCCTCGGTGATGCCGCAGACACTCTCGTAATTGGGGTCGAAGGTCATAATGTGCAGGTTGTTCAGCTCACTGAACACGCTCAGCTGTGAGAACTTCGAAATGCCCGTGATGAACACGAAGCGCAGGTAGTCGGCCTGCCCCTTGAGCGGACTGAACAGGTCGCGCACTCGCTCACGTATCTGATCCTGCAGCTCCGGCTTATGGATGCTGTCGAGCATCGGCGCGTCGTATTCATCGATGAGCACCACCACCTGCCGGCCCGTCTGACGGTAGGCAGCCTGAATGATGTTGGTCAGGCGCTTTCCATATCGGTAGGAATCTTCAACGGTAAGCTGGTATTTCTTTTCATACTCCTGCAGCAGGCCACCTATGATGGCATGCACCTGCCCGAACTCATAGTACTTGCCCATGCTCAGGTCGAGGCGGATCACAGGATATTTCACCCACTCCTGCTCCAGCTTGCCTAAGGCCAGGTTCTCAAACAGCTCCTTCTCTCCCTCGAAGTAGGCCTTCAGCGTGCTCACCAGGAGCGACTTGCCGAAGCGGCGCGGACGGCTCAGGAAGTAGTACTTGCCCGAGGATGCCATCTTATGAACGAATTCCGTCTTGTCCACGTAGACGTAGTTCTGCGTCACCATCTCCCGAAAGGTGGTGATGCCAATGGGGTATTTGCGCTTCTCTGCCATAGTCTTATCTGGGATTTTTTTACATGTAACTAAAACAGTCCTTGTTTCTTGAAGTATTTCTCGACCTTGCCCAACTGGTGCTCGTGACAGAACACCATGACGGAGTCGCCAGGCTGTATCTGCGTCATGCCGCTGACAAGGATGCCCTCGCCGCCGCGCACCAGTCCGCCGATGGTCACACCGAAGGGCAGACCGAGGTCTTTGACAGGCTTCTTTGTGACACGTGAGCCTTCGGCAGCCACGAACTCGGCTACGTCGCTGTCGACCATCATCAGCGAGCGCATATTGCGCACGTCGGCCCGCATCATCATCTGGAAAATGTGGCTGGCGGCAATGGTCTTCTTGTTGATAATGGTTCCGATGTCCAGCCCCTCTGCCATTGACACATAGTCGAGGTTTTCCACCATGGCAATGGTCTTGCGCACGCCCAGTTTCTTGGCTGTCAGACAGGCCAGGATATTGGTCTCGGCATTGTCGGTCAGGGCCACGAAGGCCTGTGTGTGCTTGATGCCTTCTTCCTGCAACAGCGACAAGTCGCGCCCGTCGCCGTGTATCACCATCGTGTCGGTCTCTGCCAGCAACTGGTTCAGCTGCTCGCAGCGGTCGCTGTCGCGCTCAATGATTTTCAGGTTCATGTAGTCGGGCAGGGTCAGCGCAGCCCTTACGGCCGTCTTGCCGCCGCCCATGATGATGACGTTCTGCACATCCTCATAATGCTCCTTGCCCACAATCTTCCGGATATAGGGGATATACTCTGCCGTGGTCATGAAGTAGGCCAGGTCGCTCACGCGCAACTCGTCGAGACCGCTGGGAATGATGGTCTCGTCGCCACGCTTGATGGCCACCACATGATAGGGGTCGTTGGGTCCGCACAGGTCTTTCAGCGGCTGGTTCAGTATCTCTGCCGTCTCGCGCAGCTTGATGCCCAGCAGCACCAAAGCGCCGTCGTGCACGTCCCATCGCTGGCGCACCCACGACAGTTTCAGACCGCTGATGATGTCTTGTGCAGCCAGCACCTCAGGATAGATGAGCGAGTCGATGCCCAAATTCTTGAAGAAGGCCTGGTTCTGCTGCGACAGATATTCGTAGTTGTCGATGCGCGCCACCGTCTTCTTGGCACCCAGTGCATGGGCCAGCAGGCTGGCCGTGATATTGGTGCTCTCCTCGGGTGTCACGCCTACGAAGAGGTCGGCATCACCCACGCCGGCATCTTTCAGTGCCTTGATGCTGGTGGGCGAGGCATTGACTGCCATCACGTCGTAGTTGGCATCTATTCCTCCCAACCGCTGCTCGTCGGCATCAATCAGCACACAGTCGTGCTTCTCCGTCGAAAGCAGTCTCGACAAATGGGTTCCTACGGCACCTGCGCCGGCAATGACAATCTTCATGAGTTGAGCGTTGACCGCTTATAATTTATAATTCGGTATTTCTTTTCGGATGCTCTCCACGTCGAGGCCTACAATTTTGAGCAGTTCAGTCACGGAGCCATGCTCTACGAACTCGTCGGGCAGACCCATACGCACCACCTGCGGCTGATAGCCGTGATCGCTCATCCACTCCAGCACGGCCGAGCCCAGTCCGCCGTTGCGCACACCGTTCTCCACGGTGATCACTTTCTTGAAGCGTCGGCCCACCTCGTGCAGAATATTCTCGTCGAGGGGCTTCAGGAAGCGCATGTCATAGTGGGCAGCCTTCGTGCCCTCCACGGCCAGTGCGGCATTGTTGCCCACGGGGCCGATGGACAGCACGGCCACGTCGTCGCCATCTTTCAGACAACGACCCGTTCCCACCTCGACAGCCTCCAACGGACAGCGCCAGTCGGTCAGCACGCCGTTGCCGCGCGGATAGCGAATGACGAACGGTCCCTTGTCGGGCAGCTGTGCCGTGTACATCAGCCGGCGCAATTCGTGTTCGTCCATAGGCGAGCAGATGGTCAGATTGGGGATGGGTCGCAGATAGGCCAGGTCGAAAGCTCCGTGGTGGGTGGGTCCGTCTTCGCCCACCAGTCCGGCACGGTCTAAGCAGAGTACCACCGGCAGCTGGAGAATGGCCACATCGTGTATAATATTATCGTACGCGCGTTGCGCGAAGGCGCTGTATATGTTGCAGAAGGGTTGCAGCCCGTCCTTGGCCATACCGGCCGAAAACGTCACGGCATGTCCCTCGGCAATGCCTACGTCGAAGGTGCGCTCGGGCATCGCCTTCATCATGATGTTCATGGAGCAGCCCGTCGGCATGGCGGGCGTCACGCCCACGATTCTGTCGTTCTGCTGTGCCAGTTCCAGCAGCGTCTCGCCAAACACATCCTGAAACTTCGGTGGCTTGTTCTTTGTGTCGCCCTTGATGAGGACACCCGTCTCTGGATTGAACTTGCCGGGGGCATGCCAGATGGGCGTATAGTCTTCGGCCGGCGCATAGCCGTGTCCTTTCTTTGTGTGCAGGTGCAGCAGCTTGGGGCCTTTCATGTCCTTCAGCTGTCGCAGAATGCGCACCAACTCCTTCACGTCGTGCCCGTTGAAGGGGCCGAAGTAGCGTATGTTCATGCCCTCGAAGATGTTCTGCTGTTGGGCGATGACACTCTTCAGCGCGTTCGTGAAGCGGATGAGCCCGTTGCGGCGGTCGTCTTTCAGCATGCCCTTGGCGCGCATCCACTGTGCGGCCTTGAAGCGCACGGCGTTGTAGGTCTCGTTGGTGCTCAGTCCCAGCAGATATTCTTTCATGCCGCCCACAGAGCGGTCGATCGACATGTTGTTGTCGTTCAGGATGATCAGCATGTCGTTGGGACTCGACGACACGTTGTTCAGTCCCTCGAAAGCCAGTCCGCCGCTCATGGCTCCGTCGCCAATCACGGCCACCACCTTTCTTGGTTTAGAGTTTGGAGTGTAGAGTGAAGAATTTGCCACCGCCATGCCCAGTGCGGCAGAGATGCTGTTCGAGGCATGTCCGCAGATAAAGGCATCGTAGGGGCTCTCCTCGGGCGAGGGGAAGGGGCGTATGCCGTGCAGCTTGCGG
>ERZ842401.7284-NODE-7284-length-11390-cov-6.141861_pt1 | contig 11390 bp, 9 predicted proteins | sample MGYA00521270_ERZ842401 | MGnify/ENA primary metagenome ERZ842401 (study PRJEB31892, sample SAMEA3878208) | bioreactor metagenome | biome: Moose rumen | place: Sweden | collected 2011-10 | study: EMG produced TPA metagenomics assembly of the PRJEB12797 data set... | reverse complement strand
GATGCCACGGCCAGAAGACCAGACTGTGGACCTGTTCAATGCCGAAACAGCCTCGCTGGTGGCTTACACGCGTCAGGTGCTGGCCACGAAACTGGATGGTTTCTCGCCCCTGATGACCCGACGCATCGACGCAGAGATAGCACGTCGCATCTTAGCACCAGCTGTGCAGACAAAATACTGGTGGAAGACGGCCGGCATGAACTGGAACCCCTGGATATGCTCCAACTGGCTGGCTTGCGTGATGTTCTGTGAGCATGACGAGGCTCGCAAAAACGAGGCTATCGGACAGATAGAGAAAGCTTGCGAGGCCTTCATGGCTGCCTATCCTGCCGACGGTGGTTGCGATGAGGGGCCACACTACTGGGACCGTGCCGCTGCGTCGCTGTTTGAGACGCTGTATCTGCTGCAGCATATTTCCCATTCCTCATTGCTCGTTTCCCATTCAGCAAAACTGCTCGCCATGGAAGCTTATATATATAAGATGTATATAGGCAATGGCTATGCGGTCAACTTTGCCGACTCTCACGGCAACCGTGCCATGCTGAACGTTAACATTGCCTATCCCTTTGGACTGCTGACAGGCGACAAGACAATGCGTGAGTTTGCGGCCTATATCGGCCAGCAGAACAGCCTCACCACACAGGCGGCCAACCTCTACGACAAGAGTGGGAACTGGCCTTCCTTGGGACGAGAGCTTATCTTCCTTAGTCACGTCCAGGCCTATCTGAGCGAACAGCCACGTGAGCCACAGCAGGCGGATGTCTGGCTGCCAGACCTGCAAATCATGGCGGCACGCGAACCCTTTGTGGCCATGAAGGGCGGACACAACGGAGAAAGCCATAACCACAACGATGTCGGCTCCTTTATCTTCTATCCTAACTGTGAGCCTTTGCTCATAGACCCTGGAGTAGGCGAATACACGTCGAAGACTTTCTCCAAGCAGCGCTACGAGATATGGACCATGCAGTCTGACTATCATAACCTGCCACGCATCAACGGACAGGCACAGCGTGACGGCAAACAGTTTTCGGCCCATTTCATCGAGAAAAAGCAGGGCTTACTGACGCTCGACATTGCACATGCCTATCCTGACGAGGCTCAGGTCAGCCAATGGAAGCGCACCGTGCGGCTATTGCGCAGAAGGGGTATAGAGATTACGGAAGACTATGTGCTGCAACGCCATCTCGCGCCAACGCAACTGATGCTGATGACGGTGGCCCAACCCGTGGAGGAACGACCTGGTGTGTTGCGTCTGGGGTCGTGCCGACTGGAATACAATGCCGCCCAGTTGGACGTACAAGTAGAGGAGGTGAGCGAGCTAATGGATGGAGTATTGCGGCAAATGTGGGGGGAACACATGTATCGTGTCGTCATGACCGTGCGGTCGCAGCAGCTCAAGGGGAAGGTCAAGTATCGGGTTGTGATGGCTGCGAACTAAACGTGTCGGGCCATTCTTTGAAATCCAGTTCTAATTCTATCCATCGAGGCGCGTTCTCGGATGTGTCGCTGTGCTGATTGGATACTCCGAGACCTAACAGGCGAATGGGGTGAGTGTGGTAATCCACGCCATGCATCAGTTGCTTGGCCAATGGTAACAAGTCTTCCTTGGTGCGCAGCACATGACTGGTGGTCATGCTACGGGTAATCTGCTGAAAGTCCATAAATTTCACTTTCAGTGTCAGGGTGTGACCCTCGAAATTGTTGCGCGCAATACGTTCCACGAGTTCCAGCACTGTGTGGTAAAGCTCAATGGTCACTTGGGCGGGCTTGCTGATGTCCTCCTCAAACGTGTGCTCACAGCTGACAGACTTGCGCTCCCACTCAGAGATAACAGGTCGCTCGTCTATGCCACGAGCAAAATCGTAGAACATGCGACCCATCTTGCCAAACTCCAGAGTGAGCCGCTGCAACGTATGCTTACGCAGGTCAGCACCGGTAAAGATGCCCATAGCATGCATCTTTTCGGCAGTCTTCTGGCCTACACCCCAAATCTTTTTCACATCCAACTGTGCGATGAAATCGAGGGCACGGTCAGGATGCACCACCGTCAGCCCGTCAGGCTTGTTCCAGTCGCTGGCTATCTTAGCCAGCATTTTACAATAGCTGACACCTGCTGACGCCGTCAGTCCTGTATCTGCCTTAATGCGCTGCTTGATTTCGCGAGCACAGTCAACAGCCAATGGTATGCCTCGCTTGTTCTCCGTCACATCGAGAAAAGCCTCATCCAGTGACAATGGTTCTATCAGGTCTGTGTAGTCGTGGAAAATAGCATGAATCTGTGCCGACACCTCTTTATATTTATGAAAGTGAGGCTGCACGATGATGAGATGTGGACAGAGTCGCTTGGCCACTTGGATGGACTGGGCAGAATGAACTCCGAAGCGACGGGCTTCATAGCTGGCTGTAGACACCACCCCACGCTGCCCATCGTGCCCTACGGCGATAGCCTTGCCTCGCAGTTCTGGCTGGTCGCGTTGCTCAACGGCAGCATAGAACTGGTCCATGTCTATGTGTATGATTTTCCGATCTGTCATGCTTTTCTTAGAAATTTGGATGCAAAGATACGAAAATTCCGAAATATTGTGTAACTTTGCAGGCAAAGAAATACCAAAAGCGTATGAACCTAAAACTACTTTCCACCACAGCATGGTTGCTGACAGCTGTCAGCACGTGGGCACAAGGCCCAAACAACTCAGGCACGTACTATCTGCAAGCCGACATGGAGATGGGTGAAGACCTGAAAACTACTCTCTGCACGATTATCTATAACCGCACAGAGCGTACTTATAAGCAGCTGTGGACCGACTTCCAGACAACAGACATGCGCGAAAATGGAAAGGTATGGGACATGTACTCCAACAAACGCGAGTTTACATTTGTGACTGACCAGGCAGGCAATTACAAGGACGAGGGTGATGTCTATAATCGTGAGCATTCTTTTCCCAACAGCTGGTTTGGAGGTGAAGTGCAGCCCATGTTCACAGACTTACACCATTTGTACCCTACAGACGGCTATGTCAACAACAAACGAAGCAACTATCCCTTTGGCGAAACAAACGGTGAAAGCTATAAATCGGCTAACAACTTCAGCAAGTTAGGCAAGTGTACCTATGAGGGATATACGGGCATTGTCTTTGAGCCTAATGATGAATATAAAGGTGACTTTGCGCGTACTTATTTCTATATGGTAACCTGTTACGAGGAGAAACTGCCCGATTGGTATGCGAACTTTGGAAATAAGGAGGGAGTGAAACCAACCATTGATGGCAGCAAATATCCTGGACTGGCCGCCTGGCAACTGAAGATGCTGATGGAATGGTCGAAAAAAGACCCTGTCAGCGAAAAGGAAATCAATAGAAACAATGCTGTTTATAGCATCCAAAAGAACCGTAATCCATTCATCGACTATCCTGGGCTGGAGGAATACATCTGGGGCAATAAGACCAATGTACGATTCAGCTACGACAACTACGGTACTGCCGGCATACGCCAGACTGACGCAGGACAGGCAGACGAACCTGCCGCCTTTTATTCGCCTGATGGTCGGCAACTGCCCTATAAGCAGCGTGGCCTGAACATCGTGCGAATGAAAAGCGGCAGGATAATGAAAGTTCTTCAGAATTAATTCATCGCATAGAAGCGACCACCGTTGGCCAGCATGCGAGCATCGTAGACGCCAGCCTCGTTCAGCGTAAAGGCTTTCTCTGTTCCATCAATCGTAGCGCGGATGGTGCCGTCTGCGTTGAAACGGAATATTTCCTTCACAATGCCATTCTGCTCCATTGACCAAGAGTCGTTCTCGTCGTTGTGGATGAAATGGGTGATTTCTCCAGTAGGAGCTTTCACTTCATAACCGTTCTTCAGCGTCGTAACGGCATAGTAGCGGCCGTCGCTGCCCATGACCTGCTTGGTCTTGCCAATGTTGGCCTGTACAGGATTGCTGCCCGACCAGAACTCGATGGTGTTCAGCACCAATGTGTCAACCAGCAAGCAAACGCTACCTACGATGGGAGCAATGATAAAGGCCACGATGGCATTGACAAACTTGCTGCCTGTCATGTTGGTCTGCCAGTTAACATACTTGTTAAAGAGGCCATACTGGCCAACATAACATGAGCTGTACATGAAGCATCCTGCGATGAGGCATGCTGCCACTTTCAAATTAATTCTTTTCATACTGATTAAATTTTTAAAGGGTTTATGTTAAATAAAAAATAGATTCTGGTCCCATGCAGAACAAGAGATCAAGGATGCTGAGATTGGGATGGAAACCATGCTTGTGCTGAAACACTTGCCAATACGGACGAGGTTGGAAGCCAGAGTCTGGCTGTGGATGCTTGGCATGGATAATGTCGCGGAAGTCTGTTAAGGTGGAGGAAGGAGAGACAGAGGGAGGAAGAAATTTCTGGGTATACTCTACCGTGGGGTGAATGTCGATAAGTTGGCAGACGGTTTGGCGTATTGCCTCGTTGAAATCGACGAGAAATGCATATTTCTTCTCAAAGAACGGGTACAGGTCATCAGCATAATAGTCGAAGAACGGACTCTCGCTATAAGCACTCTGCAGGGCATTCCAATGGACGCGCCGCCACTGGTTGTGGTCGCTGATGCGCACATCCCGCAACAGGCATTTCTCATTTTCTCCATTCCTCATCCTCTCACTTTCAACGGGCACCGTCAGCGCCTGTAACCCGTTGGCTGTGGATATGACACAGCGGTTGCGATAGGTCTGCTTCTGATATGTGTCATACTGCTCGATGAGGCAACGGTCATAGCAATTCAGCTTCTGATACCACTGTACAGGGCCGAAATAGGTAGTTTGCAACAGGGCAGTAGTCATTGCAGGCGCAGGTTTTTACGATTATACAATACTGTGACCACACGGCCGATAATGTCACGCTCAGCGATGAAGCCTAAGTGCCGCGAGTCAGCAGGATTGAAGCGGTTGATGCTCTCCAACCAATAATAGTCCGCTTTGGCACAATTCGCAAGTCCTGGGACGAGCAGGGTGCCATTGGCCGTGAGAATGGTGTCGCCAGGTATGGCGGCACAGCGAGCTACCATGAGTCCCGTGATGGAATCGCCAGGTATGGAAAAAGCCACGATGTCACCTCGTCGTATGGGGTGTCGCATCAGGCGGCTGTAAGGCAACAGCCCATTACCTTGAATACGCAGCCCATAGCTGCATCGGTTCACCAGCAAACGATCTCCATCTTGATAGAGCGGTGCAAGTCCATCGCCGTTGACACTATGAACAGAGAAGGCCAAAATACGGATGGCAAGCATCAGCGTCATTGCTGATGCTATCGCTATCACGTACTTCAGCCAATTTGCCATTTATTTGATGTTGTCAACGAATCGGAACAGTCGATTCCATCGGATGCCAGAGAAGCCATGACGGTCTGGGTCTGAGCTCCACCAAATAAAGATGGGCTTGCCCACGATGTGGTCTTCAGGCACAAATCCCCAATAGCGGGAGTCGAGGGAGTTATGGCGGTTGTCACCCATCATCCAATAGTAGTCCAATTTGAAGGTGTACTTTGTGGATACTTGGCCATTGATGAGAATCTTGCCGTCCTTCACCTCCAAGGTATTGCCCTCATAGGTGCGGATGCAACGCTCATAGACGGGTAGGTTTTTCAACGTCAAGTCGATGCTCTCACCCTTCTTGGGAATCCAAATGGGGCCGTAGTTGTCACGTGTCCAATGCATATTTCCGTTCAGTGGGTAGATGTCCCACTCCTCAGCATCCTCGTTCAATTCGATGCTTTCTACGATGTCCGTGCGCTTCTTCAGCTCGCTGGCAGCATAGCGGGTCATTGGCATATATCCTACAGTATTGAGGCTCATCAGATCCTCCATCGTAATGCCTAACTCTTTCATCAAATCATCGTCGAGTCGCTGCTTCAGCTTCACGTAGTACGAGTACTGCACGTTATCCGGCTCTTTATTGGCCTTGCCGTCAAGATAGATGATGCGGTTTTTGATTTGCAACGTCTGACCAGGCAGCCCCACGCAACGCTTTACATAGTTCTCGCGACGGTCAGTGGGACGAGTGACTATCTCACCAAACTCCTGACGGTTTTGGGCAATATAGTTGCGGCCTGTCTGGTAAATGATGTTGTAGAAAAGTGCTTGCTGTTCCTGTGACAAAGAGTCTGGATCTGGCTGCTGCTTGAAAGCTTCATAGCCTATCTGGTAACACAGCCTATAGAAATCCTGTGCCTGATATTGTGGGTCAGCACAAAGCGTGTCACCAGCAGGATAGTTGAACACTACGATGTCATTGAGCTGTACCTCGCCCAAGCCCTTCACACGACGGTAGTCCCAGTGTGGCCACTCAATGTATGACTTGCACTCAAAGATTGGCAACGTGTGCTGGGTCAGCGGCATAGTCAGTGGCGTCTCTGGGATGCGCGGACCATAGCTGACTTTCGACACAAACAGGTAGTCGCCCGTCAACAACGACTTTTCCAACGAACTGGAAGGAATGACGTAGTTCTGGAAAAAGAACAGGTTGATGAAGTAGACGGCCACAAGGGCGAATACCAGTGCATCGACCCACGACATAACCCACTTTACCGGGCCCTCAGCCTCTTTCCACCACTGCCACTTGATTTTCTTGGTGATATACACATCATAGATGAACGGTATGACCAACAGGCCCCACCACGACTTGACCCAGTAGAGGAACAGCAAGTAAAGGACCAGTACACCTATGAACTTAGCCCACTGCACCTTCATGTTCAGCTTTTTCTTTTCTTTCATATCAGAACTTAAACATATCGCTAATCGTTAACAAACCCTGATGCTCTTTCGTGTACTCGGCAGCCAAGACGGCACCTAACGCAAATCCTTGGCGCGAGTGGGCATCATGGGTAATGGTGATGATGTCGGCTTCTGAGTCGTAGCGGACGGTATGGATGCCAGCCACCTCACCACGACGGATGTGGTCAATGCGCAGCAACTTGGGATCGGTGGTGTCCTCAGCCCACGATTCCTTGCGGTCTATGTTCTCCAGAATACCTTCAGCCAGCGTAATGGCCGTGCCACTGGGGTGGTCCAGCTTGTGCACATGGTGAGTCTCCTCCATCTCCACATCGTACTGGGGGAACTGATTCATAATCTTTGCCAAATACTTGTTGACGGCCGAGAAGATGGCTACGCCAATGGAGAAGTTTGAAGCCCAGAACAGCGTCTTGCCGTCTTCTGTGCAGGCTTTCTTCACATCGTCACCATGCTCCTTCATCCATCCCGTGGAACCGCTGACCACCTTGACACCTTGCTCCCAGGCCTTCAGATAGTTGCCATAGGCAGCCTGCGGAGCCGTAAACTCTATCGCCACATCGGCAGAGCGGAAACCCTCTGACTGGAAATCTTCCTGATTGTCGATGTCGATGATACTCACAATCTCATGACCACGGCTGAGGGCTATCTGTTCTATCATCTTACCCATCTTGCCGTAGCCGATTAAAGCTATTTTCATGTCCTTTATTGTATTAATACGGTGCAAAATTACGAAATTGTTTCGGTTTGCTCTTTGCTGCCATCTTTAAAGTAAGTTAAATTTCACAAACCTTATGCAAGGTTTTGGATTCTGAACTGTTATCTTTGTAGAAACATTCATATTTAGGTATCACTATGCCACAAAATATGTAAGACCTGCGTCGGAGAGTGGAAATAAATGACGCTACATGGAATTTCGTCCGGCAGCACGTTGATGACGACGTGCGACAATTGGCTCTGCGAGGGACGAAGGAGGCTGAGGTAGACCTAACCTTAGCCTTGCAGCAGATTGCCGGCCGCCAGACGGCCAAACGGAAGTTGCCCACGTGGGCTGCTGTGGACGGTATCATATTCCCTCCCCACCTGAACATGGAGCAGTGCTCCTCAGAGCAGGCAGCCCGCTACAAGGCCAACATCGCCAACCGATTATCAGCAAAAGACAGATTTGTGGACCTGACGGGCGGTTTGGGCGTAGACTTCTACTTCATGTCGCAAGACTTTCAAGAGCGCTGCTATATGGAGCAGGATGCCGACCTCTGCGCGATAGCTGAGCACAACTTCCGCTTGCTGGGTTTGTCCTGTTCTGTACGTCAGGGCTCTGCCTCAGTCCTCTTGCCCGAGTTACCCCACGCCTCTGTCATCTATTTGGACCCAGCCCGTCGCAATGAGCATGGCGGTCGCACCTACGGCATCGAAGACTGTACACCCAACGTGCTGGAGTTGATGCCCTTGCTGATGCAGAAAGCCCAATGGGTGATGCTGAAGCTGTCGCCTATGCTTGACTGGCATAAAGCCGTTGAGCAGTTGAAATTTGTGAGGGAAGTCCACATCGTCAGCGTTGACAATGAGTGTAAGGAACTGTTACTGATACTCAGCCATGAGCAAACATCGAGCTTGCGCTTGGTTTGTATCAATAACGACCAAACTTTTGAAATGCTCATGCCAGATGCGAACAGAGCAGGGAGCGTCTCCGCACGGAGCAAGGAACATCTCTGCACGGAGCAGGGAACTTCTGCGCACGGAGCGGAAGATTTGTCTGCCTCACCAGCTTTTCTTTATGAGCCCAATGCTTCTATTATGAAGGCAGGATGCTTTGTTGAACTGGCTCAATGCTATCCGATAGTCCCTGTGGCCGACAACTCCCATCTGTTCCTTTCTGCCGATGAAATCGCTGATTTTCCTGGACGCCGCTTTAAAATAGAGGCCATTTCATCAATGAATAAAAAGGAATTAAGCCGCACATTGTCTCCGTTGAAATCAGCTAATATTGCTGTCCGCAACTTTCCGATGACGGCCGAACAGCTACGTAAGAAATTGAAATTGAAAGACGGAGGCGACTCCTACATTTTTGCCACAACTGCACACGACGGTACACACATACTTTATATTTGCCGTAAAATAGGTTAAATTTTTGGACGTTTCATGCTTTTTCGCTACCTTTGCAAGATATTAAAGATATAGAAAGCATGCCATCAGTAGAAATTCGGAGAGTAACAACAAGGAAGGAGCTTGACGCTTTCATCCAATTCCACTATGACTTGTATCGTGGCAACGAGTACGATGCCCCCAACCTGTACAGCGACGAAGTACACACATTGAGCAAGGATAAGAACGCCGCTTTTGAATTCTGCGAGGCCGAGTACTTTCTGGCCTATCGTGACGGCAAGGTGGTGGGACGTATAGCCGGCATCATCAACCGCAGGGCCAATGAGGCATGGCAGCGCCAAAGCGTTCGTTTCGGATGGGTCGATTTCATCGATGACATCGAGGTCAGCCGAGCCTTGTTTGAGGCTGTGCAGCAGTGGGGCCGAGAGAAAGGCATGACAGAGATTGTTGGCCCCTTGGGCTTTACCGATATGGACCCAGAAGGCATGCTTATAGAGGGCTTTGACCAGTTGGGCACGATGGCTACTATCTATAACTATCCATATTATCCCCAGCACATAGACCAGCTGGGTGACTGGCAGAAGGACAATGACTATGTGGAGTATAAACTCATAGTGCCGAAGGACGGTATGCCAGAGAAGTATAAAAAAGTGGCAGAATTAGTGCAGAAACGCTACAACCTGCACACCATGCACCCCAAACGTAGCCAGGTATTCGGCAAGGAGCAGTATGGCCGCAAGGTGCTCGACGTGGTAAATAAGTCGTTTGGCCATCTTTATGGTTATTCACAGATGACGGAACGCCAGATTGACGAGTATCTGAAGATGTACTTCCCCATGCTTGACATGGACATGCTCTGCCTCATTGAGGACTGGAACACCCCAGACCACAAGCTGATAGGCGTGGGCATCAGCATCACCAGCATGACGCGAGCCTTGCAGAAGTGCCGCAACGGACGACTGTTCCCCTTTGGCTGGTGGCATTGCTTGCGCGCGCTAAAATTCCACAAGGCCGAGTGTCTTGACCTGATGCTCATCGGCATCCTGCCCGAATATCAGCAAAAAGGCGCCAATGCCCTGCTGTTCTACGACCTCATCCCCTGGTACCAGAAGTTCGGCTTCAAATGGGGCGAAACCAACGTTGAGATGGAGACCAACGAGAAGGTGCAGAGTCAGTGGCAATATTTGGAGCATGAGCAGCACAAACGCAGAAGATGTTTTAAGAAAAGCTTATGAACGAAGATAATAACATAATCCTTGAGAACGAGTCCGTCAAATACGACGACGATAACATTAGAACACTAACTGGTCTGGAGCATATACGACTGCGTCCGGGTATGTATATTGGTCGATTGGGCGACGGCTCGTCGGCAGAGGATGGCATCTATGTGCTGCTAAAGGAGGTGTTCGACAACTCCATTGACGAATTCAAGATGAAGGCCGGCGACCGCATTGAGGTCAATGTCGAGGACAACCTGCGCATCTCTGTGCGCGACTATGGTCGAGGTATTCCGCAGGGCAAGCTCATTGAGAGTGTCAGCATCCTGAACACCAGTGGTAAGTTCGACTCAAAAGCCTTTAAAAAATCCATTGGCTTGAACGGTGTCGGCGTGAAAGCTGTCAATGCCCTCAGCGTCCATTTTGAGGTAGCTTCCTTTCGCGACGGACAGGTACGCCGCGCCGTCTTCGAGCGTGGTGAACTGAAAAGCGACACCACTGAGCCTACACAGGACGAGAATGGCACATATATCTATTTCGAGCCTGACAACACGCTGTTCCAAAACTACCAGTTTCACGATGAAATCGTGGAAAACATGTTGCGCAACTATACTTACCTGAACACAGGCCTCATCATTATGTACAACGGGCGGCGTATCCTGAGCCGCCATGGATTGCAAGACCTGTTGAAGGACCGTATGACCAACGATGCCCTCTATCCTATTATCCACTTGCAGGGCGATGACATTGAGATAGCCTTTACACATGCCAACCAATATGGCGAGGAATACTACTCTTTTGTCAACGGTCAGCATACCACACAGGGCGGAACACACCAGAGTGCCTTCAAGGAACACATAGCCAAAACCATTAAGGAGTATTTCGGTAAGTACGAATATGGCGACATCCGTACGGGCATCGTGGCCGCTATTGCCATCAACGTGGAGGAACCCGTCTTCGAGAGCCAGACCAAGATCAAACTCGGATCCACCGTCATGGGACCTGATGGCGATACTATTAATAAATATGTGGGTGACTTCATCAAGCAACAGGTGGACAACTACCTGCACATCCATCAGGACGTGGCTGAAGTCATCGAAAACAAAATCAAGGAGACGGAGCGTGAGCGAAAGGCGATGGCAGGTGTCACCAAGCTGGCCCGTGAGCGTGCCAAGAAAGCCAACCTGCACAATCGCAAGCTGCGTGACTGTCGCATCCACTTCAGCGATGTCAAGAACGAGCGCAAGGAGGAGTCGTGCATCTTCATCACCGAGGGCGACT
>ERZ842401.7283-NODE-7283-length-11390-cov-9.587031_pt1 | contig 11390 bp, 10 predicted proteins | sample MGYA00521270_ERZ842401 | MGnify/ENA primary metagenome ERZ842401 (study PRJEB31892, sample SAMEA3878208) | bioreactor metagenome | biome: Moose rumen | place: Sweden | collected 2011-10 | study: EMG produced TPA metagenomics assembly of the PRJEB12797 data set... | reverse complement strand
AAATTTTAAGATTCTGAAACAAGTTCAGAATGACAAAATTTTTGGTGAAATCTTCAGCTGCGAGTGGTTCAGGATGACAGTTTAATGATTCATGATGGCAAGTAAAATTTGATAATTCTTGAGATTCTTCGCTGCGCTCAGAATGACAGAATAATTGTCCTAAATTACAATTTGCAAAATCGCCGAAACGCTTGCTACGAGAGGCTTTTAGCCCCCCCCGAGGTGGAAACACTTGCTATGACTGCGTTTTGGCATATTCAATTATCCTCTCTTTTTCATAATCAATCTTATTTTATTATTTATTTTTTTCAGGGTTTTGTCAAGGGTTCATAACATTTGTATTTTATTCAAAATTATTATTTATATATTTTTTTACCAATTTGAACTTTGGTCACATACATTGCTTCACAGGCACCTGAACCACGACTTGTAATATCCGTGTCTTTTCGCGAAAGACTTGTATAATAATTAGATTCTTTATTTTTGGATTTGTCATAATAAACCATATCTACAAGTTCACCTTCTATTTTAAAATCTTCGAATTTTTTCAGCTTCAGCATTGCCGCCATGATATTTCTGTTTGCAGGAATAATATGAGTATGCGACAAATGAGAAGAAATATAATCGGAAGAATAAGGAATATCATCTTTCCAATTCCAATGTAAACGTCTTGCCCCTGTCAATTCTGTTTTTGTACTATAAACTTTTATATATTTATTATAAAGTTCCTTATCCGTCATATCACCCCAAGCAGTGCCCAAATCATACAACGCAACACTGTCAAAAAATTTTGATATAAACAAGAAATCATGATTTATTGCAATCGCTCTGCCGGATAATACATAATGAGCCTGAGGAATCATTTTTACCTTATTTTTATTTATCAGAGATTGATAAATAAAAGTTTTTTGTTTTTGTTCCGCAATACTATAATTTTTTTGAACAGGCTCCTGCATAATATTGATTTTTTCAGCCGTACGCCCGCTTGGAAAAGCTACCGAAAATTTTAACATATATGTTAATGCCCCTTTGAAGATAAACAAAAAAACTAATGCTGAAATAATTGTCATTTTCATCTTTCGCTTTTTATGCTTTAATATATCAGCTTGAAGTTTATCATCAATTTCATTAATATTTGGTACTATACTGTCCCTGTTCTTCATAAACATATTATAATATATTTTATAGAATTTTATATAAAATAATTCATACAATTATATTAGATAAATTTGTTCAAACTATACTAAAAAGTTGATTTTTTATCATAAAAAATTTGGCATAATGAAAATGTCATCACACATTTTGTAGGAATATATATGAATATCAATGAAAAATGTCTTTTAGGATACTTAAAAAATCCCGACGAATTATCATATAACACTGAAATTTTAAAAATTAATAATAAAATCCTTGAACAGAAGTTTATTTTCAGAAATATTCTTGTCAATTTTCCTGCAATAAATTATACTGAAAATGCAAAGGGGTAATTGTAAGAACTCCTATTATATTACTCAATATCTAATTGAGATTTAAATCTGACAGGAAAATTATGATAAAAAAATTTTTATATGCACTTTGGGTATTAATTTTAGGTTTTTTGATTATTTTTGGATTAAAAAACGGGAATTATAAGACTTTTATTTCCTCTATGGAAAACCGAAGCTTTGACATCAGGCAGAGCTATATTTCGTCTGTCGGTTTAAGAGAGCATAACAACAATATTGTCATTGTCGCTATTGATGATGCAAGTTATGAATACATACTTGAAAAATATGGTGAATGGCCTTTAGACAGAAGTATTTATGCAAAACTGACAGATTACATCGAAGCTCAATCTCCAAAAAGTATTGCTTTTGATTTAATGTTTGTTAAATCCATAAAAAGCAATGAAAACTCCGATAATGCTTTAACAAACATATTTAAAAAATATAATAACGTATATACAGCAATGAATCTTGATAATCAGGAAGAAGATGTACGCAAACCGGCTCAACTGCCTGAAAGTATCGCTGTTAATCTTGATAATAAATCTAAAAAAATTAATACTAAATATTATGAATTTACAAATTGCAGAAGTATATTAAACACAATATTACAAAACACATCAAATATTGGTATGATAAATGTTTTGCGCGGAGATGACGGTGTATTAAGACAAATGCCTCTTTTCTTAAATTATAACGGCAAATATTATCCTCAACTGGCATTAAAAGTTGCTTTGGATACTTTAGGACTTAATGATAAAAAAGATTTTGTAATAAATAAAAAAGGCGAACTGATTTTAGGAGATAAAAAAATTCCTGTCAATAATGATGGCTCTGTTATCCTTAATTGGTACGGAAACACAGGAACTTACGAGCATATACCGTTATACAAACTATTAAAAGCAATGGACGGAGATAAAAAATATCAGTTTGATTTTAAAGATAAAATAGTATATTTTGGTGCAACTGTTTCCAGTTTGTCTGATATAAAAACCGTTCCCGTTGATAAGGTTTATCCGGGAGTTGAAGTTCAGGCAACATATGTAAATAATATTCTTGATAACAGTATTATTAAAAAAGCAAGTCCTGGGTTAAATATTACTTTGACAATTCTGCTTGTCATTTTAACAGTTGCAATTGTTTTGGCTCTTGATTCCATGCCTGTAATTATCGGATTAACAGTTACCCTGTATTTTGTTCATTCAATATTAAGTTATTATCTTATGATTCATCAGAATTTATGGGTAGAAATTGTTTCGCCGATTTCATTTACGATAATGGCATTTATTATTACCGTTATTATCAAATATTTAATTAAATCAAGAGATTTTGACAAACAGTACAAACTGGCAACAACAGACGGTTTGACAGAATTATATAACCACAGATATTTTCAGGAACAAATGCAAATGTTCTGTGCAAATGCAAAACGATATGAAAATGTATTTTCACTGATAATTTTGGATATAGATTTCTTTAAAAAATTCAATGACAATTTTGGACATCAATCAGGTGATGCGGTATTAAGACAAGTTGCATTCACCCTGAAGAAAAACGTACGTTCAAGCGACATAGTATGCAGGTACGGCGGAGAAGAAATGAGTATAATTCTTCCTAATGCAAAAGAAGATGAAGCTATTAATATTGCCCAAAAATTATGCAATATAATTGCATCTCAAACATTTAAACTAAGTAATAACAGAGAAAGTAATGTCACAATCAGCCTTGGAGTAGCAACATACGGGGCAACAGACGGAACAGAACCCGCAAAAATTATCGAATCCGCAGATAAAAGATTATACAACGCAAAGGAAAACGGCAGAAATAGAGTAAATTAAAATAATAAAAATGAACACAAATTATATTGATAAAAAAATTGATATAAAAGATTTAAAATCTGATTCGCCATACAATCCGTATTTGATTGCTAACAACGAAAAACAGATTGATGAAATTTGCGAATTTCTGCAAAATGATAAAAAATTAATGCTTTTGAACGGTTTTGCAGGCTCCGGTAAAGGCGAAATTTTAAATTATGTGACATCACATCTTAAACAGGATGTTATTTTTATAAAATATATGTGTCTTGAAACAACAATTCTTGATGATATGCTTTTATCATTTTTTGAAAGTTTCAGAAATTACGCAATTAAAGGAACTATTACATTACCAAAAGCAAAAGTCGATAATTTTACCCAAAAAATAAATTCCTATTTTAATGCCGTACAAAACCCAATTGTTGTAGTATTACATTCTTTTCAGGCAATTTTAAAAGAAAATAAAAAAGAAATACTGAGTTTTATAGAACACCTTGAAAAGTTTGAAAATGTAAAAATTATCCTGTCCTCAAGAACCTTTAATTATGAAGAATTTAATAATACAGATTTTTACAGAACTTCTGTTCTTGCATTTACAAAAGAAATTTTTGAAAAATGCCTCAAAGACAGCGGAATAAAAAATATAGGTCCCCTGTCAAACGAACTCTATAAACAAACAAGAGGATACTACAGCACGATAAATTTATCAATCAGAATAATGCAGTTAAGGCAATACAGTCTTGTAAAATTTCTCGAAGCATATTCAAAAAGTGCTATGTCTTTTTCCGAATTTGTACGCAAAGAAGCTCTTATGCTGATTGATCCTGTCAGCCTGCATTTATTCAGACTTCTTGCTCTGATGCGGATACCGATTCATGTTAATTTAATAAAATCCCTGCATTTGTTTAATCAGGAAAGAATTTATTTCTTTGTTCAAAATCATATTCTTTCGGTAGATGGTGAAAGCCTGTATTTAAAAGATTTTTACAGAGAAATTATAGAACAACAAATTCAGCAAAGTGTAATGCTGAAATTACACAAAGCATGCATTGATTTATATGAAACACAATTACCTTTAAAACCATTAGAACGAGATTTGAGATTATCAAGACAAACAATGAGAAATGAAATAGATTACCACAATCTGTTCCTTCCTAAAAAGCCACAAATTCAATCACAAACAAATCTTGCCCAGTTTGTTCAGCCTCTTATACCAAAAGAAAATACTGTTGAAATAAAACCTGCTATCATCCATGAGACAAAAACAGAAGAATCAAAAGAAGAAAAAATTGAAAAAATTAATTTCATATTTGAAGATGAAACAATATTAGACAACATTGCTAATTCAATAAATAACTTTATTCAGGAAAAAACTGAAAACAAAGAAGTCGTTGAAAACAGTACAAAAATGACTTTGACAGAAATTCTGAATTCTGCTAAAGACGAAGAAACAAAATATAATTATAAGCATGCGGTTTTATTATATCAAAGTGCATTGAATAAAACTGACGATGATAATTTTGATACGTTTTTGCCGACAATATACAAAAAATTAGCTCAGGCATACAAACATCTGTCTGATTGGCATAACGCATTAGAATATTTTACAAAATTACAGGATTATTATTTTAATATATCCGAAGAAGAAAAAGCCTGGGAAATTCAGCTTGAAATGGCTTCTGTTTATTTTGCCACATATAAACAGGAAAATGCAAAATATATTCTCAACGAACTGGATAAAAAAGAAAATCTACCAAACGATTTAAGAATAAAAGTTTATCTGAATTTTGCAAAAATATCAGATAATATGAATGAAGAATTTTCGTATTATCAAAAATCAGTCAAACTCATAGATGAAGATACGGATAAATCTGTACTTGCTCAATTGTATTATCGCATTGCAGGAATTTTTGACGAAAAAGATGAAATTGAAAAAGCTGCATATTATTACAAAAAATGTATAGAAATTAAACAAAATAATCATTATCTGTCAAGAGCAATGGCAAATATTGCGGAATTATATGACGAAACAGGAAATACGAATTCCGCCCTCAAATATTATGAAAAAAGTATAGAGATAGATAAGCAAATTAAAAATTATAACGGTTTATATTCAAGCTGCAGACATTTATCCGAAATTTATTCATCAAAAGACAGCACAAAATCACTTGAATATTTGCAACAGGCATACCATTATGCCAAAGAATTAAATGAACCGTTTTATATAACTGACATATGTTCTGAAATCGGAAATTACTACTTACTGCGCAAAGATTTTGACAATGCTTACAAATATTTCAGTATGGGTAAAAATACCGCCAAAACATCTATGACTAAAAATAATACAAACAAATTTGAATCAAAAATAGAATATTTGAAAAAAATTATTTCCCCTGATGAATTTGAAAAATTAAGAGAAAAATATGACAAATAAAGAAAATTTTGAAAAATACATACAAATTTTTACACAAGAAAATCATAAAGTTAATCTCATTTCAAAAAATGATGAAAAATTTTTATGGGAAAAACATATTTGCGATTCTTTGGGATTGAGTTATTTTTTTGAGAAATACGGTATTCCTTCCTCTTTGCTTGATATTGGTACCGGCGGGGGCTTTCCAGCTGTTCCGGTGGCGATAGAATATCCGCAAATTCAAATAACCGCAGTTGATAGCATTAATAAAAAAATTCGCTCAGTAGAAAATATTAAAAATATTTTGAATCTTAAAAATCTAAATCTAATCTGCGACAGAGTCGAAAATATAAATGAAAAATTTGAAGTAATAACTTCCAGAGCTGTTGCATCATTAGACAAAATTTCCGGTTACGCATTGCCAAAACTTAAACCAAACGGTTTTTTTGTTGCATTTAAATCAAAAAAAGTTCAGGAAGAAATATACCTTGCCCAAAAAGTTTTAAAAAAATATAACGCGAAAATAATTGATATTATTAAATACGAATTACCGCTTGAAGAAAACATTGAAAGAAATCTGGTAATTATAAAAATCTGATTATCTGTATTGAAAATTTTTATTTGATATAAAATAACAAATTAATCAGAAAATCCGCAACAAGCATATATATTGTAGAAAGAATTGCCGCTCTTGTGGTAGAGATTCCGACTTCTTTTGCACCTCCTTTTGTTTCATAACCTTTTGAAGCACAAACAAGAGCTATTAATCCTCCAAATATGCACGCTTTTAACAAACTTACATATATGTCTTTGGTTGCCATCCATGCCCATGCAGAATGCCAGTATCTGGCAGGATGTAATCCTATTGTTGCATGTGCAACCACCATTCCTCCTGCAATTCCGATAAATTCTGCGATTAAAACAACCATTGGCACTGTGATTGCCGAACCTAAAATTCTCGGAGTAAAATAATAACCTATCGGATCTATTTTTAATGTTTTTATGGCATCAACCTGAGATGTAACCTGCATATTTGCAATTTCAGCTGATATTGCCGTTCCTGCTCTTGCACCGATTGCCAATGCCACAAACCCGGGAGCAATCTCTCTTATCATAACTATTGTAATTGTTCCGCCAATATAAGCTTCTGCACCGGTCATTAAAAATTCTTTTGAAACCTGAATTGCAATAACCGCAGCGGCAATAAACGCAATAACCAAAGATATCGGCAATGAATCATAACTGATTGCTGCGGCCTGACTTATTACTGTTTTGAAACGCTGATTTCCGCCAAACAAATACTTTATGCAAATTATTAAATTTTGAACACAAACACCTAAAAATCTAATCATTTGATAATGAATATACCATAAAAAAAAACATTCGACAAACAGAAGTCTGACTTATTACTTATCAAAATCGAAAATCTCTGATAATTTTACACCTAAAGCTCTTGAAATTTTATAAAGTAATATTACTGATATGTTATTTTTTCCACTTTCTATTTTTCCTACATATGTTGGGTGAATATTAACTTGTTCTGCAAGTTGTTCTTGCGTAAAGCCTTTTTCTTTTCTTATACACTTTAATTTATTGCCTAATTTGTTCAATATTTTTGTATTCATATTGACAATATAGACTCATACGCTTATTATTAGTATAGACTGACACGCTTATTTATTTGATTTTGTCATATATAGTAATACTTTTTGTTTAAATTTAAATTATTATAAAAAAAACAATTTTATTAGATTTAGATGGGGTTTTAAATACTTATGACGGAAAATATGATGAAAAATTTATCCCGCCAATAAAAAACGGAGCTTACCAATTTTTAGAAAAATTATCGCATTATTTTGAAATAAAAATTTTTACCACAAGAAATAAATTACTTACAAGTAAATGGATTATTAAAAACAAATTAGACAAATTTGTGGCAGATGTGACAAATTTTAAATCTCCGGCTTTTCTTATCATAGACGACAGATGTATTAATTTCAGAGGAAACTTTGATAATACTTTAAAAGATATTGAAAAATTTAATGTTTGGTACAATTACCAACAATACAAATAATAGTTCTATTTATAAATTATCAAAATCAAATAATTCTTTCATTTTACAATCTAATATACCTGTTATTTCAAGTAAAAAAGGCAAACTTGGTTGTTTTTCTCCTCTTTCGATACACCCTATATAATTTCTTGCACTTTGTAATCGGAATGCAAGTTCTTCCTGCGAAATACCAATAATTTTTCTTCGCTTTCTAATATTTTGTCCTATTTTTTTATAAATATCCTGATATTTATTTTTATCTCTTGCCATACCACCTATTGTGTGGTATTTTGTTATAAGTTTCTACCACCTGTATGGTTACATAAAAGGATATTCAATGACACTTAAAAAAACAATTTTAATAGATTTAGATGGTGTACTAAATACTTATGACGGAAAATATGATGAAAATTTTATACCACCAATAAAAAACGGAGCTTACCAATTTCTTGAAAAATTATCGCATAATTTTGAAATAAAAATTTTTACGACAAGAAATAAATTACTTACAAGTAAATGGATTATTAAAAATAAATTAGACAAATTTGTGGCGGATGTAACGAATTTCAAATCTCCTGCTTTTCTTATCATAGATGACAGATGTATAAACTTCAGAGGAAACTTTGACAATACCTTAAAAGAAATTGAAAATTTTTATGTTTGGTACAATTCGCTATTATAAAGCAAGACCCCTAATTTAGGGGTCTTGCTTTCCATATGTGTTTATTTTATTGCCTAATTATTTGCCACACCGTAATGTTGTTCAGCATATTCATCATCACGTGCTCTTAAGTACATAAGTTTTAATTCTTCATCATTTACTGTAACAACTTTTACGCCTATCAAATGATCTTCTGTTGAATAATCAGGGTTTGTTCCCCATTTAATTGCAGGATCTGATGCAATTAAATCTTTTAGTAAAATGTTGCTTCCGACAGAACCTTTGTCTAAGTATCCTTTACCAACTCTGCCATCTTCTCTGTATAAGCCTGTATAAGGATCATAAGAGAATACTTTTACAGAATCACCAACTGTTTGGAAGAAATATCTTTGAACTAAGTTGTTATCATAAATTGAAGTTTTTTCATCCCAAGGGTTTGAATATGTTTCAAAGAACACGCCTTTTGGTGAATTTAATTTCTTTCCGCTATAAGTTTCAATCATGAATCTGGATGTAGGAATTCTATATACATCTTTTCCCCATCCTTTGTGGTTGCCTAACCAATCTAAATCTTCTCTGTCATAGACCAAAACATTTTTTGAAGATTCTAACTGATTCATTTCTGCAACAAATCTTTGACCGTATTCCCATTCACGAATTGCCTGATAATTTACGATATTTTTTCTTTGAGGGGTCATGCCGTCAATATTATATTTATCGTTAATTTTTGCTAATGTATCTAATGGAATTGGTTTTTGATAATTATCTTTCCATTTTGTAATTGTATCATGTGTAACGTGATAACTACCGGTATCTACATATACAACTACAGGAATTTCTACAGGAATTTTAACCGTATCGCCAGGTAATTTTACTGTATCACCCGGAAGATAAATATATTTTGTTTCGCCCGGTTCTTTTATATAAACTGTATCTCTGCCTGCACAACATGTATCACAATGACAGCCTCTGCCGTGAGTACTAAAATTAAATATTGCTGTATCACTTACTGAAGCATTTGAATTTGATTCTGATTTAGAAATTGATTCTGATTTTGCCCATGCATCATCTTTATCACAACTTGTTGTTAATACCGGTGCTGTTGTTAATAGCATCAAAGAACCTAAACCTGCTAATGTTGCGTTTCTCATTGAATTGCCTTTATCTTTTCTTCCGCTGAAGTATAAAGATGCGGTTATTCCTTGATTTTCTACCGGTTTTTCTTCTGTTTGAGATGGGGTAACTGCTTTATGCGCCAATCTTGACTGACCATAACTAAAATTAGTAACTGAATTTACTAGCATATTATTTGCCTCCTATTATTTGCTTTTTTCTTTTTTTAAGTCTGAACATGTTTTTACTTGCTAGCATGAATTTTTAAAATCATGACAATAAACAACTTTTTTAAGCTATAACTGGATTTTAGCCTAAAAACTTTTGTTTACATTTCTTCATATTTCTGTTTTTTATTTCTTTTTCAGGGTAGGAAATGCTATTACATCTCTTATTGATGGTGAATCTGTCAAAAGCATGACCAGTCTGTCTATTCCCATGCCAAGACCACCCATTGGAGGAACACCATGTTCTAATGCACAAATATAATCTTCATCAATCGGCATAGCTTCTTCATCACCCTGAGCTTTTGCCTGCATTTGTGCTTCAAACCTTGCTCTTTGATCTATCGGATCTGTTAATTCAGAAAATGCATTATCAATTTCCCATCCATTTATTCTTGTTTCAAATCTTTCAGTCAAACGAGGGTTATCTCTGTGAACTTTTGCCAATGGAGATATATCTCTCGGGTAATCATAAATATGAATTGGCTGAATTAGTGTCGGTTCTACTTTTTCTTCAAATACTTTTTCTACAACCTGACCCCAGTTTGAACATTCTTCTGTATCTATATGAAGTGTTTGTGCAGTTTTCACGGCATCTTCAAATGTTTCAATTTTATTAAAATCAATTCCTGTTGCTTCTTCTACTGCACCAAGCATTGTTTTTCTGTCCCAAGGAGGAGTTAAATCTATTTCATTTTCGCCGTATTTTATTTTTGTTGTCCCCAGAACTTCTTTTGCAACATAAGCAACAAGTTCTTCTATCAAATCCATCATATCGTAGTAATCTACATATGCTTGATAAAGTTCTATCATTGTAAATTCCGGATTATGACGAGTATCAATACCTTCGTTTCTGAATGAACGATTTATTTCAAAAATCTTTTCACTCACACCGCCAACCATAAGTCTTTTTAAATATAATTCCGGCGCAATTCTTAAATACATATCCATATCAAGTGTATTGTGATGAGTAATAAACGGTTTTGCGTTTGCACCGCCGGCTTGAGGATGAAGCATAGGTGTTTCAACCTCCATAAAATCAAGACTGTTCAGATAACTTCTTATTGCTGTAACGATTTTATGTCGCAGTCTGAAATTATTCATCATTTTCTCACGTCTTAAATCAAGATACCGATATTTTAAACGTACGGCTTCCGATACATTGTCATCCTCTAAAACAAAAGGAAGCATATAAACTGGCTTGAACATCAACTGCTCTTTATGATCTACGTCTTTTTGTGAAAACAGATATTGCCTGTAAACCTTACTTGGATATTTCTTATAAAATTCTGTGATAGACTTATGTGTATTTACAGCTGAAGATTTAATCTCTATTGGTACAAGCTTTGCGTTGGATGCAATAAGAAAATCAATTTCATAATCATGAACATCATCCTTCTTTTTCCAGGTATGATAAAAAAGCTTGTTTCCACTTGCTGCAATTACTTGTGCAGCAGCATTTTCATAAAGATAACCAAGATTTGCTTCGAGTTTGTCACTCAACAACTTTGCATAAATCTTTGTATGGAGTTTATCAGCTGAATTAAAAAGTAAGGTTGTAAAAAGTCCTGTGTCTGTAATATACATTTTATAGGATTCATCTGTTGCAGTAGCAGAAAGAGATA
>ERZ842401.7282-NODE-7282-length-11391-cov-8.611415_pt1 | contig 11391 bp, 13 predicted proteins | sample MGYA00521270_ERZ842401 | MGnify/ENA primary metagenome ERZ842401 (study PRJEB31892, sample SAMEA3878208) | bioreactor metagenome | biome: Moose rumen | place: Sweden | collected 2011-10 | study: EMG produced TPA metagenomics assembly of the PRJEB12797 data set... | reverse complement strand
CGCTTAGACAGGCTTGTCAAACGCTGCGGAAAAACATCATCTGCCCTCCGGGCTTATTGCGTATTATGACGTTCCTTCACTTATATAACTTTGCTTATAGCAACGGGAAAGTATCATCAGCCACCGGGCTGCTTTCGTACATTACATTGAGGTGCTAAGGCGCCCGCGAGGCTGGTAATGTTTTTCCTCCGCCATAGACAAGCTTGTCAAAAGCTGCGGAAAAACACCACCAGCCCCGCGGGCTTTTGCGTACATTACATTAGCATGCTAAGGCGCCCGTGCGACTGGCAATATTTTTCCTCCGCCATAGACAGGCTTGTCAAAAGCTGCGGAAAAACATCGCCAGTCCCACGGGCTTTTGTGTACACTATATTGATTGACAAGTCAATTTTTGACATGTCAGATTGACTTGTCAATGGGAGAGTTTTTCGTATTGTGGTGAAATCGTGAGAAAAACCTTGAAAATTTACGAAAATGCAGGTATTATAGTATAGATATCGAAATAGACAGGGGGCAGGAAATAGATGAAGAAATTTACGAAGTGGCAAGGCTGCGGCAATGATTTTGTTTTGTTTGACTGTCTGCAGGATGATATTGCGGATTATGCTGCTCTTGCCCGCAAGGTCTGTGATCGTCATTATGGCGTGGGCGCAGACGGGATTTTGGTTGTGCTGCCTTCTGCTCAAGCGGACTTCCGTATGCGGATTTTTAATACCGATGGGAGCGAAGCGGAGATGTGCGGCAATGGTATCCGCTGCTTTGCCCGCTATCTATATGACTTTGGGCTGACTAAGGAAACGCGTTTTACCGTAGAAACGGGCGCCGGGATTCTGGTGCCGGAGATTGTTCTCGAAGACCGCAAGGTTAAAGGCGTCAAAGTGGATATGGGTGAACCGCATCTTTTGGGTGAGGAGATACCCGTTATCGGTTTTGACGGTCAGAAGGTTATTGCTCAATCCATGACGGTGGAAGGCAGGGAATATAAGTTCACCGGTGTTTCCATGGGCAATCCGCATTGTGTGATTTTTGTGGAGGATGCAGAGAACTTCCCGATTTACGAATTGGGCAGCAGGTTTGAGTCCCATAAACTCTTTCCGCGCAAGACCAATACGGAGTTTGTCGAGGTCAAAGACCGTCAGCATGTGCGCATGCGGGTCTGGGAGCGGGGCGCGGCGGTGACGCTGGCCTGCGGTACCGGCTCCTGTGCAACGGTTGTAGCAGGTATCCTGAATGACAAGCTGGATAGAGCCGGGGAAACGGAAGTGGAACTGGACGGCGGCAAGCTCATGATTCATTGGGCGGATAACAACCATGTATTTATGACCGGCCCGGCTGAACTGGTATTCAGTGGTGAGCTGGCAGATTGCGAGGCGTAAGTATGCTGAAGAGTATGACCGGTTTCGGTGCTGCTACGGTAGAAAATGATGCTTATAAGGTAATCGTAGAGTTAAAGGCGGTTAATCAGCGTTTTTTGGAGATGAATTTCCATATGCCCCGGCAGTTTGGGCAGTGGGAGGAAAATCTGCGTCAGCTTATCCGCAACGTTGCAGCCCGTGGCAAGGTGGATATTTTCATCAATTATGTGGATAAGCGGGAAACGAAAAGCACGATTCGGGTAGACAAAGGGCTGGCTTTGGCCTATCAGGCTGCCATGAATGAGCTCAGCGATACCTTGCATCTTCCGCGTCCGGACAGTGCGGCTATGTTTGCCGGTTTCCCTGATGTTTTGCAGGTAGAGCAGTCTTTAGAGATGGAAGGTCTGCAACCGGTGCTGGAAGATGCCATGCAGCAGGCACTGACGGTGTTTGATCATATGCGTCAGCGGGAAGGCGCGCATATTGCCGAGGACTTTGAACAGCGTTTGCAGAAGCTGGAAGGTATGCGTCAGCAGTTAATCACGCTTGCTCCGGCTATTGTGGAAGAACGCCGTCAGCATTTGCAGGAGGTTTTGGCCGAGGCCCTTGCCGGGAAAGATTTTGATGAAACGCGCATCATTCAGGAAACGGCTCTGTTTGCAGACCGGGTGAACTACACCGAAGAGGTGGTGCGTCTTGAGAGTCATATCGCCCAATTCCGGCAGATTATGGCGGCTGGGGAGCCGTCCGGCCGCAAGCTGGATTTTTTAATTCAGGAATTTAACCGGGAAACAAACACTATCGGTTCCAAGGCCAACAGCAAAGATGCGGCGCAGTTAGTCGTGGACATGAAAAGCGAAATCGAAAAGATTCGCGAACAGGTGCAGAATATCGAGTAAAGGGGAGATACTGATGGATATTAAGCTCATCAATATCGGCTTTGGGAATATTGTATCGGCCAATCGTATTGTGGCCATTGTCAGCCCTGAATCAGCGCCCATCAAGCGCATTATACAGGAAGCCCGGGATGGGGAGCGGCTTATTGATGCAACCTATGGACGCAGGACAAGAGCCGTGATCATCATGGACAGCGACCATGTCATTTTGTCGGCAGTACAGCCGGAAACGGTGGCGCATCGCGTGGAAGATGATGATGACGATGGAAAAGCAGAAAAAGAGAAAGAAGACGAAGAATAAGCATGAATAAGGGATTATTGATTGTCGTTTCCGGTCCATCGGGAACAGGCAAGGGAACGGTATGCAGTGAGCTTTTGGCACAGGCTGAGGATTTGGCCTATTCCATCTCGGCTACGACCCGCCAGCCCCGCGCCGGAGAAGTGGACGGCAAAAATTACTACTTTATGGACAAGGCGGATTTTGAAAAGAAAATCGCTGAAGGCGGATTTTTGGAATATGCCAATGTTTATGGCAATTACTATGGCACGCCGCTGGCCAAGATTGAGGAACGTCTGGCCGCAGGGGAGGACATTCTGTTGGAGATCGATACGCAGGGTGCCTTAAACGTGATGGAAAAATGCCCGGACGGGCTGTTTATCTTCCTCGTACCGCCATCGCTTCCGGAACTGGAGCGCCGCATCCGTGGCCGTGGTTCCGAGACGGAGGAATCCTTGCAGAAGCGCATGGGTTCTGCCCGCAAGGAAATCGAGGATGGTAAAAAATATGGCTATGTAATCGTAAATGACACGGTAAAAAATGCCGTGCAGCGCATCATGGCGGTTCGTGCCGCTGAGCACTGCCGTGTGGATAGAAATCAGGAAATTTTTGAGGAGTTGGCAAAGTAATGAAAGTAATGAGCAAACCGGAAATGAGCATGGTAAACCCGTCTACGGATAAACTGATGTCCCGTGTGGACAGCCGTTATGGTCTGGTGGTCTGCGCGTCCAAGCGTGCCCGTCAGCTGGTGGATGGCGAAGAACTCAAGGACATCGAAATGAAATCCACCAAGGATGTAACCAATGCACTGGAAGAAATCGCGGAAGGCAAAATCGCCTACAAGATTTCCAAGGCTGACCTCTAATGGATAGCTTAACCGGCAAGAAAATTGTTTTGGGCGTGACGGGAGGCATTGCCGCTTATAAGGCGGTGGAGATTGCCTCCCGTCTCCGCAAGGCGGGGGCGGAAGTCCATGTCGTTATGACCAGGGAAGCCACGGAATTTGTCACCGAGCTTACTTTCCGGGAAATCACAGGACAACCGGTATCGGTGGATATGTGGGCGAAGGTGGCAAATTTCAATGTGGAGCATATTGCTTTGGCGACATTGGCTGATTATGTGCTCATAGCCCCGGCTACGGCCAATATTATCGCCAAGACCGCCGCGGGCATTGCTGATGATATGCTGACCACTACGGTTTTGGCAACCAAGGCTCCCCTTATTATGGCACCGGCCATGAACACCAATATGTACGAAAATCCGGTGACGCAGAAAAATATTGCGGAGTTAAAAAGCCGCGGTGTACAGATAATTGAGCCTGCTTCAGGGGCTTTGGCCTGCGGAACCTCCGGCAAGGGGCGTTTGCCGGAACCTGCGGAAATCGTGCAGTATGTTATGGATTATGCGGCTGGAGAGCAGCGGCTGAGAGGCAGGAAGATTATCGTTACTGCCGGCGGCACCATTGAACCCTTAGACCCCGTGCGCTACTTAGGCAATCGCTCTACAGGCAAGATGGGCTATGCCATTGCAGCAGAGGCCGCAAAACAGGGAGCAGAGGTGCTGCTCGTTTCCGGCCCCAGCAATTTGGCTGATCCGGCTGGTGTGCAAACCGTACGTATTCAGACCGCACGGGAAATGCAGGCGGCAGTACAGGCTGCGTATGCAGAGGCGGATGCTGTCATCATGTCGGCAGCGGTGGCCGATTACCGCCCCAAGACAGTAGCTGCGGAAAAAATCAAGAAAAGCGAGGATGAGCTGGTTTTGCATCTGGAACGCAATCCGGATATTTTGTATGGTTTGGGGCAGAACAAGGCACAGCAGATTCTCGTGGGTTTTGCGGCAGAAACCTGCAATGTAGAGGCATATGCAAAGAAGAAGCTGACGAAGAAGAATCTGGATTTCATCGTGGCCAATGATGTTTCCGCAAGTGATGCAGGTTTTGCCGTGGACAACAACCGCGTCCAGCTTTATTTCCGCGATGGGCGTACAGAAAGATACCCGTTGATGGCAAAAGCGGATTTAGCCAAGGTGATATTGGAAAAATTGGCAGCTCTGCTGCCCTAATCCCAAGGAGGCGCATTATGCCTAAGGTTACCCGTGAAGATATTCCCAACTGGTTCCAGCGCAAGACTGGTTTTAATGTTGATGTGGAAGAATTGAAAAAGGCGGCGGAACTTGACCGCATAGCCTGTGCTGATGAACCCATGAAGATGATGCGCGACCTCTGGGGCATAACCCCCAGAGACTGTGAGAAGATATTGGGAGCACCCAGCCGTACGGTGGAGATGTGGTTTCATAAGAATGCCTCCAGACCGCCATCATGGGTGGTGCGCCTCATCGTGGAGAAATGTGCCGAACTGCATGAGCGAAGAATGCAGCGGAAAAAATAAGACGATAGGGGCTGACAAGTCAAAATCCGACTGGTCAGCCCTTAGATTTTTATAATGGTTTTGCTGTAGAGAGGTGTATAGAATGGCTTTGCTAGGAACTTGTGTAGTGCCGCATCCGCCCTTGATTATACCGGATATTGGCAGAGGTGAGGAGCGAAAAATCGGAGCAACCATTGCCGCTTATGATGAAGCGGCAGAATGGGTGGTGGGGCAAAAGCCGGAAACCATCGTTATCACCAGCCCGCATGCCAAAATGTATGCAGATTATCTGCAGCTGTCCTCAGGCGCTGCGGCTTCGGGTAGTTTTGCTTCCTTTGGACATCCGGAGTTAAACATTCAGGCAGAATATGATGAACAGCTTGTGGAGCATATTGCCGGGCTGGCGGATAAAATAAAACTGCCGGCAGGGACGCTGGGCAGGCAGGATGGCAGTCTTGACCATGGCACCATGATTCCGCTGTATTTTCTGCAGAAAGCAGGTTTTAACGGAAAAATTGTCCGTATTGGCCTGTCTGGCTTGTCCCGTGAACATCACTATGCGTTAGGGGTGTTGATTGCTCAGGCAGCAGCAGAACTAAAACGGCGGGTGGTATTGGTTGCCAGCGGGGATTTATCCCATAAGCTGAAGGCTGATGGCCCTTATGAATTTGACCCTGCCGGCCCGGTATTTGACGAGCGTATGGGGCAGTGTTTTCAAAAAGGTGATTTCCTTCATTTGCTGACAACGCCTGCTGAACTGGCAGATTCAGCGGCAGAATGCGGTCTGCGCTCGTTTTGGATTATGGCTGGCGCTTTGGACAGGCATCAGGTAAACGCAAGACTCTTATCTCAGGAAGGACCATTTGGCGTAGGCTATGCAGTGGCAGTATTTGAACCCCTTGCTTATGATGAGACCCGCAATATTGGTGAACAAGCGGCAAAAATACTGCGGGAGGCGATAGAAAAGCGGCGCAGTCAGGAAGATGAATATCTGGCTTTGGCGCGGTATTCGCTGGAACATTATGTTCGTACGGGAAAACGGGCGGTTTTGCCGGATAATTTATCTGAGGAACTGACGGGGCAAAAAGCCGGAGCATTTGTCAGCATTAAGAAGGATGGCCAGCTGCGAGGATGTATTGGCACTATTTTGCCTGTGCGTGGCAGTTTGGCAGAGGAAATCCTGTATAATGCCGTATCCGCAGGAACAAGTGATCCGCGTTTCTCTCCAGTAAGGGAAAATGAGTTACCGAATTTGATTTATGATGTGGATGTCTTGTCGGTTCCGGAACCGATTGCTGGTCCTGAACAGCTCGATGTCAAGCGTTATGGCGTAATTGTTGAGGCAGGCAATCGGCGTGGACTGCTTTTGCCGGATTTAGCCGGAGTGGACACGGTGGAGCAGCAGGTGGAGATTGCCCGTCAAAAGGGGAATATTGCTCCGCATGAAGCAGTGAAATTATGGCGGTTCACGGTGACCCGTCACGTGTGAAGTTTAGTAAGGAAGTGTGAAGTATTGCAAGCGAGTGCATTGACGAAGAAGATAAATGATGCGTTGACGCAGGCGGCAACGTTAGTGGAGGAAAAGGATTTTTCAGCAGCGGTGGATATTCTGCATCAGGAAATCGAGGACGTGGAAAAACGCAATCTCTATAATGACGGGCAGGCGGATTATTATGATTTCAATACGCTGATGGAGATGGTGATGTTCCAAAGCCAGCATCCGGAAATTCAGCCGGTGGCTGATATTGAAGAACCCTTGAATCGTCTTTATGCCATGTACGGTTCTCTGCTTTTGGAACAGGGAAAGCTGGACGAGGCGGAAGAAGCACTGGCTATCGCTATGGATTGGAATCCCATGAGTGCGGATATTGCTTTTGAGCATGCAGAGATTTTTAAGCAGAAGAAGGATTGGGAAACGTTCAAGGAACGGACAACAGCCATTTTCCCCATTGCCTATAAACGGCGGGAGATTGCTCATTGTTATCGGAATCTGGGTTACTATTTCGTGGAAAAGCAGCTGTGGGATGAGGCCGTGGGCTGTTACCTGCTCAGTATGAGTTTTGCAGATGCCGAGGGACGCTATCAGGCAGAACTGGAACTGAAGTATATCCATGAGGAAACGGAAGGGCAGGCTCGGCGTCCGTCTATCGGTGCCATGCGTTCCTATGGGGAAAAGTACGGCTTTCCCATTGGCCCAGATGCCAAAATTATTGAAACTTCCATGCAGTACGGCAAGACCATGCTGGCGAATAAAAAGTATGAACATGCCAATTACTTTTTGGATATCGCCTATAAACTGACGGAGAACAAGGAATTAAAGGAACTGCTGGAGAAAATAAATGCGCAAATCAAGTAAGATTTGCGCATGAGGTTATTTATTCTTATAGGCAAAATAGGTCTGGCGCATTTCGGCGCGGGTTTTGGCTGCAGGCCAAAGCTCCCCGAGTGCGCCTTTTCGCATGGCGGCGCCTAAATGGTCGTAGAGATCGGGAATTTTCGGTTCCAGACGGGCAATCAGTTCTTTAACATCCTGTCTTACCGTATGGCCGTCATGCGGGCAGGGACTTTTTACCGGGTCAAAGCCGTGAATCTTTATGGCATCAATCAGCTCGGACTCACGGAAGTACACCAGCGGGCGGATTACGGTAAGTTTTGTGCGGTCCAGATAGGTGACCGGGGTAAAGGTATGGAGCTGTCCAGAATACAGCAGGCTCATCAGGAAGGTTTCCACTGCATCATCATGATGATGGGCATAGGCGATTTTATTCACGCCATGCTCCATGGCATAGCGGTTCACTGCCCCGCGCCGGAAAAAGGCGCAGGTATAACAGGGATTTTTGTCCGGTGTGGTGGCAATGGTACCGGCAATGTCCACATCGATGATTTCATAGGGAATGCCCAGTTCGGCCATAAAGCCTTGGGCCCGTTCAATATCAAAAAGGGCAGGACGTCCCTGCTCATCTTTGAACTGGGGATTGATGGTCAAGGCGGAAATCTGAAAGTTTTTCTGCAGGCGCTTTTGCAGAATGGCCATAGCATAGGCAAGGAAGATACTGTCTTTGCCGCCGGAAATGCCCAATAAAATGTGGTCGCCGTCATGAATCATGTCGAATTCCACCACGGCGCGCATAAGCTTGCTGTAGTAGAGCTGAGGGATGTTGAGGTTCATAAGATCTCCTTTTCATTAAAACATAAAAAACCGGCATTCAGCCGGTTTCTTATATACTTGCTGTGATTTCGTGAGATACTCCTGCCTGCTAAATCCATCCGTGATTTAATGTTTTTCAAGCAGAAATGTTTACGTTGCCGCCCGTTGTGCTTCCACCGGAAAAAGGGGAAACTTTAGCTTGCTTATCATAACGAAAAATAATCATGGCTCCGTCAGACATCCTCTTGGTAACCGTAGCACTCTCCACAGCATTACGGTTGGCGGAGGAGTCTTGTTTGCCTGAGTGCTGGTGAAATGAGTTCGAAGTCCGTTCAATGGCATCAACTGAAGCAACACCTGATGCGATAAGATTCCAGCGATAGGCAAAACTGCCAATGCTGCTCGCGCCGCTCATTACAATCCCTCCCTTGCTGTGCAAGCAGGATAGTATCTCTAATTTGATTATAGCATGAAACAAGCTGGTGTACAAATGTTTTTTAACGTTTTTTTAAGAAAAGCCAGAGGTGACTGACTAGCATAAAGGGAATGCCCAAAACAAAGAGTCCGGCGGCTGTGGGTCTGCTGGTATTCATCCAAGGCTCCGGGCCGAAGGTCAGTGCACCGGCGAAATTGACCATAGCCAGATAAAAAAAGGTTTTCAGGCGATAGACCTGCCGGATTTTTTTCAGGCGATAGAGAGAAAGGGTAAAGATGGAAATACCAAATGTTTGTACCAGAGTGTAAGCCAGAAGTTGGCCTATCGTAATCAACATGGAGATGCTCCTTTATTCGTATGATTGAGATGATACATAGCGGCGGCAGCTTGGCCCAGGCAGATGCCGCCGTCGTTGGGGGGCAGCAGGCTATGATGCAGAACGGTAAAAGAATGCTCCTGCAATTTTGAGATGGTCAGCTCGGTCAGCAGATGATTTTGGAATACTCCGCCGGACAGCGCAACAGTTTTCAAGCCTGTTTGTACATATGCCTGGTGACAGGCGGCAGCGATGAAATCAGCCAAACAGGCATGGAACAGGTACGCCAGCTTGTCGCAGTTTTCGCCCGCTAATCGCTGCTGCAGCAAAAAGGAAAATATCTTGTCCGTGTTAAAACCTGCAATGGGGGTTGGCAGCTCATACGGATGCTCATCATGCCATTTCTGGGCAGAAAATTCCAGATACATACTGGCTTCGCCTTCAAAGGTGGAAGTTTTGCGAATGCCCAGAATGGCGCTGACCGCATCGAAGATGCGTCCGGCACTGGTACTTTTTATGACATTAATATCATTGTCCAGCATAAAGAACAGAGCATTAAGGTCATTGTCATTACACAGGTTTAACTCGCGGATCAGTTTCTGTGTTTCCTTCTTGTCCTGCGTCAACGTATAGATAAGGGAAACCGCAATGCGCCAGCCTTCCCGGCTGGCCTTGTCGCCGCCTGCCTGTTGGAAAGGGGCGATGGAATTCAGCCGTTCAAATCCAGCATAATCAGCCCGGAGAATCTCTCCGCCCCAGATGGTGCCATCGGTGCCGTAGCCGGTGCCGTCAAAGGATACGCCGATTACGGGCTTGTCATAGTCATTTTCGGCCATGCAGGAGAGAATATGGGCATAATGGTGCTGGACAGGAAAGAGGGGGAGCCCCAGTTCTTTGGCTATGGTCACGGTGTTGTAACGCGGGTGCATATCGCAGGCTGCGATTTGGGGCTCGGTTTCCAATAAAGCGGTTAATCGTTTGATGGTTTCCCGCAACGCCTGCATGGTGCGTAAATCGCTCATGTCGCCGACATAGGGAGAAGGATAAAAGATATTGTCGCAGCCCACGCAGAACGTGTTTTTGAGTTCGCCGCCGATACCGAGAACAGCTCCCTGCCAGTTGTTTTTCAACATAAAGGGCAGGGGGGCATAGCCACGGCTGCGGCGAATCATATAAGGTTTATCCTCCAGCCAGTCCATCACGGTGTCATCAGCGCGAATGCGAATTTTGCGGTTATGGGACAGCATTAAATCACAGAATCCGTCAAGGGCTTCCAGTGCGCTCTTATCATCCCGACAGATGGGCGCACCTGCCGGATTGCCGCTGGTCATAATTAAAGTGTCCGGCATGTTAAGGCCGTCCGGATAATCGAATAAGAGCATGTGCAGGGGCGCATAGGGCAGCATAATGCCAATTTTTGGATTGCCGGGGGCGACGGCGTTCTGGATTTGACCGGTCATTTTGCGCTTGAGCAGCAAAATCGGCTTCTGATGGCCCGTGAGAATTTCGGTCTGTCCGGTTTCCACAACACATTCGCGCTCGATGGCTGCCATATCTCTGGCCATAATGGCAAAGGGTTTTACCGGACGGTGCTTTAGTTTACGCAGGCGCAGGACAGCTTGCTCATTGGTCGCATCACAGCAAAGGTGGAAGCCGCCAATCCCTTTGATGGCCACAATGCCGCCATCAATAATCGTCTGTCGGGTGCGGGTGATGGCTGCAGCTCCCCGTACAGTTTCTTCGCCGATAATGTAAACCTCTGGCCCGCAGTTGTTACAGCAGACCGGCTGGGCATCATAACGGCGGGTGGCGGGACTATCGTATTCAGCCTGACAACTGGGGCACATGGGAAATTCTCCCATGCTGGTGCGTTCCCTGTCATAGGGCATAGAATCTAAGATGGTCAGCCGGGGGCCGCAGGCCGTGCAGTTGATAAAAGGGTGCAGATAACGCTTGTCCTGCGGGTCAAAAAGTTCTGTCCGGCACTTATCACAGGTGGCAATGTCGGGAGAAACAAATATGGAGCCTTTTTCCTTGGCGCTTTCGATAATCCGGAAATCCTGATAGTATTCCTGTTGGTCAAGGCGCTGACGGGTCAATTTTAAGATGGAAGCCCGCTCTGGTGGTTCCTGTTCAATGGCGGTGAGAAATTGGTCTACAGCTTTCTCGCTGCCTTGGGCATAGACTTCCACATAGGGGCCTTTGTTGCAGACGCTGCCGAAGATATTAAAGCGGGAGGCCAGACGAGCTACAAAAGGTCGGAAGCCTACGCCTTGTACAATGCCGAATATTTTGCTTTGATAAAGTGCCATGTTTGTCACTCGCTTTCGTTAGAAATCATCTCCTATTATATCGTATATTGGCAGGGCTTGGCTATGTGAATTGACCCGGATATGGATTGTATTAAATTTATAATAGACTGAAAAATTGATAAAAATAAAAATTTTTTGCGCAAGGGGGTGTATTTTTCTCTGCAGATGTGGTACACTATAAGTGTCGATAGGCAAGTGACCGGATATCCCACCGGTTTGCATTCGGAAACCTATCGGTCTCTTCTCTGGAAACATATCCCAGTTTCCAGTATCCCATTTCCT
>ERZ842401.7281-NODE-7281-length-11392-cov-3.471730_pt1 | contig 11392 bp, 9 predicted proteins | sample MGYA00521270_ERZ842401 | MGnify/ENA primary metagenome ERZ842401 (study PRJEB31892, sample SAMEA3878208) | bioreactor metagenome | biome: Moose rumen | place: Sweden | collected 2011-10 | study: EMG produced TPA metagenomics assembly of the PRJEB12797 data set... | reverse complement strand
TAAGGCATAACATACAAGTTAGTGCGCCTTTAGCAAAAGTACCAAAATCATATGAGTGGTGAGTAAGCTCTATCCTCTCGCCATCCATGCCAAAAATTACTGTATGCGATGAAGAGATATTGCCGGATCTCACAGAATGAAAAGTGATCTCATTTTCGCCCCTTATGCCTTTCCCAACTCTACCGTATTTTGCTACATCAGATAGTTTAACATTGAGGTTTTCAGCAACAATATTACCTATGACTTTGCCTGTACCAGATGGTGCATCGAGTTTTTTGTTGTCATGATAGTCTATAATATCAATATCTGAATCCTTACCAATAGTCTTAGTTAAAGTTTCAACTAACTTATACATAAGGTTGACAGCAAGTGATGTATTATGAGATTCTGTTATAGCTATTTTACTACTAGCATCTTTAATTATCTTCTCTTCTTCATCGGTAAAACCAGTAGTGCCAAGTACAAGTGGTTTGTTGTGTTTTACACAAGATGCAACTACTTTCATCGATAAACTTGTAGTAGAAAAATCTATAACTCCATCACATTTATCTATAATCTCTTCTATATCGCCATATATTTTAGCACCAACCTCATCAGTTTTTGATACGACGCTTATATCTTTTCCAATATAATCACGCTCTGGATTTCCAACTGCACCAACTATCTCAAAATCACCTTTCCTCTTAAGTGCTTCTCTTACTACTAGCTTCCCCATCTTGCCAGATGGTGCTGTGATAACTATTTTCATCATGAACTCCTTTTTAGATATTATAGATTTTTATGTGCATTAAGTAGTCTCACGCTATTTAACACTGCTAGTACCATAACTCCAACATCAGAAAATACCGCAAGCCACATATGAGTTATACCAAAGATTGATAATATAAGTACTAAAACTTTTACGCCAATTGACATGATTATATTTTCATAAACTATAGTAAGAGTTTTTTTACTAAGTTTGAGAGCTTTAGGTACTTTCAATATATCATCATCCATTATGACCATATCAGCAAGGTCGATAGCGCTATCTGATCCCATGTTGCCCATAGCAATACCCACATCAGCTCTTGTGATACATGGTGCATCATTGATTCCGTCTCCAATAAATGCAAGTTTTGTATTCTTTATAAGTTCTTCAACTATAGATAATTTGTCTTGCGGCAAAAGACCTGCACGATATTCGTCTATACCAATCTTCGCTGCAACATCTTTCGCTACATCTTCCCTATCACCTGTAAGCATTATATTCTTTTCAATCTTTAATTCTTTTAATTCCTTGATGGCTTCTATAGCATTTTCTTTTATAATATCATTTATAAGTATATGCCCTTCATACACATTATCTATCGCTACATGCACAAGCGTTCCTATATCTTTATTGCAAGGCAACATCTCTATGCCATTATCATTCATAAGTTTATCATTGCCAACTAGCATGTGCTTGCCATATGCTATGCCAGATAGACCTCTTCCCGCAATCTCTGTCACATCTTTTACAGAATTTACATCTATTTCTTTCCCATAATACTTAAGTATGCTTTTAGCTATAGGGTGATTGGAAAAATATTCTATATGTGCAACATATTTTACAAGTTCCATCTCATCCATCTTACAGTGATGTATCCCTACAACTTCAAATACACCCTTAGTCATAGTTCCAGTTTTATCAAATGCAAAAGTTTTAATTTTAGTTAAAGCCTCTATAAAATTTGACCCTTTAACAAGCACTCCCATCTGACTTGCAGAACCAAGACTTGCAAAAAATGCAAGTGGAACGCTTATGAGTATAGCACAAGGGCAGCTTATAACGAGTACTGTGAGAGCTCTATAGCCATAGTCAGATAAGTGCAAGAATGCATGTGAATTGATGAACTCATATAAAGTAGGTATGATAAAAGTAAGTAATGCAATAAGACACACTAACGGAGTGTAGACTTTAGCAAACGATCTTATAAAATTCTCAGATTGAGATTTCTTATCGGCAGCATTTTCTATAAGATTCATAATCTTACTTGCTGTAGAATCTTCGTATCTTTTTGTAGTTTTAACCTTTATGAGTTTATCATTATTGATAAGACCACTCGCTACATTATCGCCGGCTGTGACATACCTTGGTATGCTCTCACCTGTAAGCATAGAAGTATTGAGAGTAGTGCTTCCTTCTATTATCTCTCCATCAATAGGCACTTTCTCATGTGGACCTACTATTACAACTTCACCCACATCTATAAGTTTTGGATCTAAACTCTCAATCTTATCACCTCGAATGACATTTGCCATATCAATCTTTAGATCGACGAGCTTTGCGATTCTATCTTTGCTTTTATCATAAGAATAATCTTGGAAAAGTTCTCCAAGTTGATAGAAAATCATAACGAATATTGCTTCGCTATTTTCACCAATAATAAAAGCGCCTATAGTTGCTATGGACATAAGTATAGTTTCATCAAGCGAAAAATTAGTGAAAAGTGTCTTTACCGCACTCATAAGCACATCATAACCTGCAATGAGATACGCTACAAGGCATACTATTAATTCGGCATTACCTTCAAGTTTTAAAATCTTAGTAAGTGCAAAAAGAAGTGCTGATAGCACTATTCTTACTATAACAATTTTTCTCTCATTTTCCATATTATTACCTATCTATGTCTACAATAATATAAATATAACTATCTAATAAAATTTTATATTTAATCTCTTTATCGCCTTATATAATATATATCCAAGAACATATAAGGCTATGATCTCGCCAATTGCTACAGATAATGCAGTGACAATCACCGCTACGCTTCCAACGATGGTAGTTCCAAAAAGATCAACATCTCCCCATCCCATAACGATTATCAATTCATAAGGTATGATAATTGCATTTGATATAATTGTTGGAAGCATCTTTAGAAAAAAATTATCCGATTTAATAAATCTTGCTAAGAATAGTCCGATAAATGTAGCGAGTGATCCAAGAAATGCATCTACAATAGGTAGCGGAGTGCCACCAACAAGTAAATTGGAAAGAAAGCAACCGAGTGTTATAGAGAAAACTGCATTCTTATCAAAAAGAACCATTATGCACAATGCTTCTGCAATTCTCACCTGAATAGGTCCAAAACTAATCGGCTGAAAAATAAAACATAATGTAACATAAAGCGCTGCATATATTGCATTTCGCAGTATGCTCTTTAACTCTAAATTCATAAAACCCTTTCACATCTCAATTTCTCGATGCCTCATTTTGTTTACATAATTAGCAAAGTAACTTATATTATACAATAAAACAGACTTATTTACAATCAAAACAAAAAAGCGGCCCGAAGGCCGCTTGATATACGGGCTATGTGCCCTTCTTATGTATATAAATTATTCCTCGTCAAATACGTAATCTTTACCAGGAAGTATAGCATTGAGTACGATACCAAGTACAGCTGCACAAGCAAGACCACCAAAGCTAAGAGTTACCTCTCCGAATTGGAATTGAGCTGGTGATGAATTGAATGCAAGACCTGATACCATGATGATAGCTGCTATAAGAACGTTTCTTTGGTTAGCGAAATCAACTTTGTGTTCTACAAGAGTTCTAAGACCAATAGCTGAAATCATACCATAAAGAACGAATGAGATACCACCAATAATTTCATCTGGAATAGTATTGATGAAACCATCAACTGCTGGGATAACTGAAAGCAAAATTGCTACTACTGCTGCTACTCTAAGAACAAACGGATCATATACACCAGTAAGTGCTACAACACCAGTATTCTCTGAGTAAGTAGTGTTAGCTGGACCACCAAGTAATCCTGCGATAGAAGTTCCGATACCATCACCAAGAAGAGTTCTTGTGAGTCCTGGATCTTTTATAAAGTTCTTTCCACAAGTAGCGCCGATAGCTGCAACGTCACCAACGTGCTCGATGATTGCTGCAAGAGCAACAACTACACAAGTAACGATAGCGCCTGCTTCAAATTTAGGGAAATGGAAAGGAGGTAAAGCTACTACACCACTGAAGTTGAGTGGCTTTGTCCATCCAAGTGCAAATGCTATTATGTATGAAACTATAATACTAATAAGGATAGGGAGTATCTTAACCATTCCCTTGCCCCAGATATTGCAGATGATAATAACAGCTATAGCTATAACTGATATAATCCATCTTGGTTGTCCTGGATTCGCCTGAGTTCCACTTAAGCAGTTATTAAGTGCTGATGGAGCAAGTATAAGACCGATAAGAACGATGATAGGTCCTGTAACTACTGGTGGGAATAAAGTCATAACTCTCTTTGCGCCAAGTGCATAGATAAGTGCTGCTAATATAACATATACAAGTCCTGCACATACGATACCACCTGTTGCATATGGAAGAAGTGCTGGGTCACCACCTGGTGCTATTGAAGCAAATGCTCCAAGGAAAGCAAAAGATGAACCAAGGAATACAGGTACTTTGCCTTTTGTTATAAAATGGAACCAGAGTGTTGCAATACCTGCACAGAAAAGTGTAACAGAAACTGAAAGTCCAGTAATGAGCGGAACTAATACTGTTGCACCGAACATAGCGAAAACGTGTTGGATACCAAGTATGATTGATTGAGGTAATCCAAGTTGTTTCCTCGCATCATAGATGCCTGTTTGGGTTGCTGCCATATAATCTCCTCCTCGTTTTTAAGCGACGACCGCTGTAAATTTGAATTAACAAGTTATAGTACTTATAACCTTATTATACCACAAAACCAAATATAAATAAAGTTTTTGGCATATTTTCTTAACAAATTTTAGGCCTAAAAATAGTGCATTTTAGCCATTCTACTTGTTTTTATTATTGATAGCTTCCATGATCATATCAGGTGTTATAGGCATACGATCAAATCTTGTACCTAAAGCATTGGCTATAGCATTGGCTATAGCTGGAGCTCCTGGAACCATCGCAGGCTCACCTATACCACGAGCACCAAATGGACCTGTCTCTTCTGCAAACTCACACACATAAGACTCAAGTCTCTCTGGTAATTCATAAGCAGTAGGAATCTTATAATCAAGGAATGATCCATTCATGAGTTTACCATCTTTTAAGATCATAGCCTCATAAAGTGCAGTACCAAGTGATTGAATCATAGCGCCTTCAACTTGTGCTGCATAAAGTTCTGTGTTGATAACTTTTCCTGGGTCAAAGCAAGAGATCATCTGAAGAACTTTTACATGACCAGTCTGAGTGTCTATCTCAATCTCAACGCCTGTACAACCTATAGTCCAAAATGCAACACCTTTCTCTGATTGACTATCTGCAGCATTATATGCCATATTATTAGGTAATGTAAATGTACCTACACCTATAGCAGGTCCACCGATACCTGAACCATCTTCAAGAGGCATACCAAGTGCAAATGTCTTTATATCCGCTCTCATGTCTTTATGATATTTGCTTGCTACTACCCAAGTACAATTATTCTCATCATCTCTCTCAAGATACATATCTCGTGCTGGATATCCAAATTTCATCTGAGCAAGATTGAATATCTTGTTTCTCAAATCTTCTGCTGCAAGTTTAACTGCATTACCAGCACAGTATGTAGTACGACTTGCAACTGTCTGCCACTCATATGGGTTCATATTAGTGTCACCAGATTTTAGAGTTATTCTTGATGGATTGACATTGAGAACCTCTGCTGCAATCTGAGTTAATGCTGTATTAGAACCTTGACCGATCTCTTCTGCACTTGTATGTACATAGAGAGTTCCGTCTTCATTCATCCTTATGATAGATGATGAGCCTGCATCAGTAGGCTGAGAAGGTGACTTCCAACCTGCTGCAATGCCCATAGATCTAATCTTATGATCGCCAACTTTCTTTGGTGTAGCATCATAATTTAGTTCCTTTAAAACAGTCTCAAGACAAGGTTGATAACCTGATACTTGCATAACTTCGCCCATACCAGTCTTATCACCAGGACGAAGACCATTGATTCTTCTTATCTCTACAGGTGATATACCTATCTCTCCTGCAACTACATCAAGGTTCTGCTCTATACAGAAGTGGATTTCACACATACCAAATCCTCTATATGGGCCACCTACTGGGTGATTAGTATATAAGCAATATGAATTAGTAGTTACATTTTCTATATTGTAAGGACCTGCACCTGCAAATCCTGCTGCCTTAGCAATATTTACACCGTATTCGTTATAAGCACCACCATCCCAATAGAAGTTATTCTCAACTGCAAGAATCTTACCTGTCTTATCAACACCAGTCTTAATCCTAGCAAGCATACCTTGACGAACATATGCATCACGGAATTCTTCCTCACGGGAATATGTGAACTTAACTGGACGACCTGGGTTAAGCTTAGCAAGAGGTATTATGATACCTTCTATAGTAGTACCTGCCTTAGCACCAAATCCACCACCAACGAACTCAGAGATTATCTGGATCTTATGAAGTGGTATGTCAAATGAGTCAGAAAGTGCATTTCTAACTGCATAAGGTGATTGACAAGATGCCCATACAGTAAGATTACCACTTTGATCAAATTTGACTGTAGCAGTATGTGTCTCTATAGGGCAGTGTTGAACATGTGGCACATAATACTCATGCTCTACTATCTTATCGCACTTCTTGAAAGCCGCCTCTGTATCGCCTTTCTTTAAGAAATGCTTATGAGATATATTAGTACCTGGAACTGGATGGAATATAGGTGCAACCCTATATGTCTCAAGTTCTGGGTGTACAAGTGGAGCATCAGGCTTTAGAGCATCCATAGGACTTAAAACTGCAGGAAGCTCTTCATAATCAACCTTAACAAGCTTACAAGCCTCATGTGCTATCTCTGGAGTCTCTGCACATACAGCTACAACAGCTTCTCCTCTATACTTTGCTGTCTTATGAGCAAGGAAGTTCTTGTCTGCAAGGTAGAGGCCACCACGCTTTGCATAGTAGTCTCCAGTTATAACGTTTTTAACGCCTGGTAGCTTTTCAGCTTCACTTGTGTCTATCTTTAAAATCTTAGCATGTGGGTATGGACTTCTTACTACATCAGCATAAAGCATACGAGGCATATTGATATCGCCTGCATACTTAGCTGCTCCAGTAACTTTAGCCACACCATCAACTCTTGGGAGATACTTCCCTATCGCAGTATATTTTCCATCAACTGTCATATTTATCTACCTCCCCTCTTAGCTACTACGTCTTCAACTGCTTCGATAATTCTCTTATAACCAGTACATCTGCAAAGATTGCCAGATAGAGCAATCTCTATCTCTTCACGAGTAGGTTTCTTATTCTCTTCAAGTAATGCAGTTGTTGACATGATAAATCCAGGAGTGCAGTATCCGCATTGAAGTGCTACATGGTCTATAAATGCTTGTTGAACATCAGTGAGTTTTCCGTCTTTAGCAAGACCTTCTACTGTGAGGACATTTTTGCCATCAAGTTCAGGTGCAAGCATAAGACATGAGTTAACTGCAAGACCATCAACAATTATAGTACATGCTCCGCATTCTCCTGCTCCACAACCCTCTTTAGCACCAGTTAGGTCTAGTTCTTCTCTTATAACACGAAGGGCTGTATGATTAGGTGCAACTTCCATCTCTATGGGTTCACCATTAAGAGTAAATTTAACATTTATCTTTTTCATCTCTTCCCTCCTTCCTAATTAAGTGCCTTAAGGCTATTTTCTAATATAGACTTAGATACTAAGACTCTATATTCCTTAGTTGCACGAAGATCTGATATAGGTGCTATCTCAGATTCAAGTATTCCCTTAGCCTCTTCAATAACCTTATCATCAATCGATTTTCCTTTTAAGAACTCTTCAGTCTTAACAAGTCTAATTGGTGTAGGAGCTACAGAACCATAGGCAATCCTATATTCATCTCCTACTTTACATATAGTTGCTACTATATTTGAAAGATCAACTTCATGACGTCTAGCATTCTTAGTGTAGATACCCTTTAAACCTTCAACATAAGGCATCTTAACACCAAGCACTAACTCATCTCTTTCAAGTACAGTCTTACGAACGAATGTTATAAATTCACGAACTGGAACTTCTCTTTTTCCTTTTGGGCCTTCAATTACAACAACTGCATCGAGGCAGAACATAGGAGTAAGACTATCACCAAGTGGTGATGCTGTACAAAGGTTGCCAACTGATGTAGCTTTATTTCTTACTTGCTTAGATCCTACATGTCCGCAGGCATCTGCATAGTAAGGATAAAACTCTTTCACATTTTTATCGTTTTGAATCTCATGCATAGTTGCAAGAGCACCAACGAATAGTCCCTCTTTCTTGTCGAATTTGATTCCCTTCAATTCATCAATATGCTTTATATCAACTACAAATTCAGGATCGATAATCTCATCACGAAGGCGAACTACGACATCAGTGCCACCAGCTAGAACAGTTGCTTTTTCTTTGTAAGATGCGAGTATATTGATAGCCTCTTTGACAGTTTTAGGCGCAACATATTCGAATTCTCTCATGATTTTCTCCTTAATATACTATCGTTATACATCTTCAAATCCATCAAATGCAACTATACGAGTAAATGCAGATTCAATATCTACGCCCTTCCAAGGGAAGCAGCCGATAACAAGTCTCTTGTTAGATACTTTATCAATCTCTCCGCCTACACACTCTGCATGGATGATCTCGCCGTATTTCTTAGGGAACATCTGGATGTGCATAGCTTGATATTGATCTGGCCATGGATAGATCTCGTTTAGAGACTTTCCATATTTTTTCTTCATATAGTCATCGCACTTCTTAGCATCCATTGGACACCAATCACGAATCTTAGTGTTCATTGGGTGATCTGCAGAACCGCAGTCTACACCGATCCAACGAATGTGCTTATTGTGACACCACTCTACGAATGAAAGAGCTGGACCTGGGTGACGAACCATATATCTTTGCTCATCAGCTGCTGGTTCCTCCCAACCATACTTATGATATCCTGTATTGATGATGAGGATATCACCATCTTTTACTTCAACTCTCTTCTCGATATCTTTCTCACTGTAGATTGAGAAATCTTCTGCGCCGAACTCATCAGAAAGGTCAACTACTACACCTGGGTGGCAAAGTTTATCGAGTGGTAGGCTTGCAATATCTCCGCCTGATGTATCAAAGTGTCTTGGTCCATCAAGGTGAGTTCCTACGTGGTTACTAGTATGGATAATCTGTCCATTAGCACCATTAGAAGATAATCTCTTAAAATATTCAACTCTTAAAGGTTGATATGTTGGCCAAGGTGGAGTTGTAACACCTGTTCCTATTGTTAAATCATACATTTTAATTTGATCCCATTTCATAAATATTTTCCTCCTATTTATTTATTAGGGCTCGCAGAGCTCGCCCCTACGATTTTTGAATTCTATTAACCCATATAAGTCTCTTTAAAATCTTTTAATGCATCTTCGAAACACTTCATAGGTGGGTGAACGATACCAGCACCAACTTGGCCTACGCCTGGTTTCTTAGCTGCTATACCAGTATTGATAACTGGTCTAATCTGAGTCTTGATAACTTTTCTTATATCAATACCTGTTGCTGAACCACGGAAGTTAAGTGCAGGAATCTTATATGTTGTTCCTTCGCCTTCAGTGATCTCATACATCTGTCTACTGTAGTTAAGAGCGTCTTCTGGAGTTCCACCAACGAATTGAACGATTGCTGGAGCAGCACCCATACAGAATCCACCGATACCACAAGTCTCAGTGATACAAGAATCACCAACATCTGGGTTAGCATCTGCCTCTGTAAATCCTGGGAAGTAAAGTCCTTCAACGATCTCTGCAGGGCCTGTGAACCATTTCTTTTGTCCAAGACCTGCTACTCTTATACCAAACTCATAACCATTACGAGCCATAGTTGCTACTATTGTAGAACCCTTAGTCTTAGGATTTACATCACAGAATGTAGCATCCATAGTACATTTTGCTGCTGGCATAGTAAGGTTAAGGAAGAAGTGGTCGTTACTATCTATGAACTTAAGAGCCTTAACTTTCTGCTCATCAGTGAAATGAGTTTGAACTATAGCTGGAGCAAGTTTTCTAAAGAGTAAAGATGTACCTGCTTTATTTCTGTTGTGTCCATCATCACCCATCTGAAGAACTTCTGAAATCATAGCCTTTAAGTCGATATCACCTGTTATTGCAAGAGCTTCTTTAACTATAGGATAGAGCTCTTTCTCGAGCCATTTAAGTCTATCAAGAACTTCTGGTTGATAAGCACCAAATCTAAGAACTTTTCCAAGTCCTTCGTTGAAAGTACAATATGCTTTGTTGCCATACTCTTTGTTCTCAACGATGAATACTGGCATGTGATAAGATACGATACCAGCCATAGGTCCAACTGCAGCATGATGATGGCAAGGATCAAATGTGATCTTTCCAGATGCAGCAAGAGCCTCTGCTTCCTTATCATCCTTTGCAAGACCTTCATACATAAGTGCACCTATAACTGCACCCTTTTGTGGTCCACTCATATGTTCCCAATCAACTGGAGGACCAGAATGGAGTATAGTTGTAGGAGTCATACCAGGAATATCTTCACCAGCTGTTCCCATGCCAACAAGAGTTGGTTTTGCACTTAAAATAATCTTTAGCACTTCCGCATTAGCAGCATTAATTTCATCTTTTGTGATAGCCATAATTTTTCTCCTTTAATATATTTTTATTTGGGCTTACTAATCTTCGCCCTTTTATATTACAACAGATCATCAAGTAAGCTTGCAAGTTCTTTGTTGCCACCAGCTACAGGTTTCCAATCAACATGGACAGATGGAATACCTTGTTTCTTGTTGTCATCATAGAAACTTTTTATACCAAAATTCACTATCTGAATTTTCTTTGTAAATAATACATTAACTCTGTTTTCCATATATCCCTCCTTATGCTACCTTTTCAATTATTTTCTTAACAAGTCTGCAAGCTTGAGCATTGGTTGGCATAACAATTGCACCAGCAGCTTTAAGTGTCTCACGAGTCTTAGATAATCCTTGTGGATCACCTTCAGTACCGCAGACTGAAGCAACTACGATAACATCTCTGCCTTCAGACTTTGCTTTGTCTTTACCTTTCTTTATAGCATCGGCAAGGTCAGCAGCTGGATCTTCATGAGAACCATAACCTATAACACAGTCTACTAAGATAACTGCACAAGTCTTGTCTCCTGCTTCTTTGAGTACTCTTTCAGCACGAAGTGAAGGATCAATCATAGGGTGAGGACGACCTACTGTGAACTCATCATCACCAAAATCAAGTGCAGTATGTTCGCGACTTATATCTTTATTTTCAAGTTTGTCATTATCTTGTAATGGTATATTACTCCCTGCTGTACCTATTTGCTCTTGCTTTGGTATTTCATTACTTTCCTTTACTTCGCTTTCTACTATCTTA
>ERZ842401.7280-NODE-7280-length-11394-cov-3.424817_pt1 | contig 11394 bp, 9 predicted proteins | sample MGYA00521270_ERZ842401 | MGnify/ENA primary metagenome ERZ842401 (study PRJEB31892, sample SAMEA3878208) | bioreactor metagenome | biome: Moose rumen | place: Sweden | collected 2011-10 | study: EMG produced TPA metagenomics assembly of the PRJEB12797 data set... | reverse complement strand
GCATGACGTGGAGCGACGAGGACTCGAAGACGCTTTCAGGCTCTATGGCCTCGCGCATGATCTACAAGTTCCAGAATGAGAAGGGTGCCGTAGGCTTTAAGCGCGTAGCTGCCGTCGACGGCAAGTACAATCAGGCAACGTTCAGCGACGGCGACCGTCTCTACTATGCCCTTACCACCGCCATTGCCGACAAGATTGCTGCTGCCAACGGGGCAACCGACAATACCGATCTTGACTTCATAGAATGGCATGGTGCCAAGCCCAGCGAAGGCACGGGCATTGCCGGCATGGCTGTAGCTCCTGCAGCGAATAGTGCTGTCGTCTATAACCTGCATGGCCAGCGGTTGGCAAGACCACAGCGCGGCTTGAACATCGTAGGAGGCAAGAAGGTCCTTGTGAAGTAGAATCAACAATAATCATTAAAACAAAATCATAAGAATGAAAAAGCTATCAAGAATGTTTGCAGCGCTCATGGCGCTGCTGGCACTGCCGCTGACTGCCAGTGCCGAAGAGATCACGTTCGACTTTACGAGCGAAACCATCCGTGAACATATTGGTACGGCCATGAACGATGTCCAAGGTTTTGTCTATAACGAGGTCTTTACCGTCGATAACGTGTCGTTGCAGATTACTGCTGGTTCGGCTCCGGCACGCATCTATGTGGATGCCAACCGTGGACAGAACTTGGTGACCTATAAGGAATATACCACCTTGACGTTCAAGGCTCCTGCCGGTCGCGCCATTACAAAAATTGAATTTGTTGCCGCTGGTACTAGCAATATTAACAATTTTACTGCCTCCAGTGGCACCATCGAAGGCATGACTTGGACAGGCAATGCTGATGGAGTTCGCTTCAATCAGGGTGGCACATCGTATCTGGCAAAGGCTGTAGTGACGCTGACGGAACTGGGCATACTAAACGCTATCGAATATACGGAGTGTGCCAATATCGCAGCTTTCAATGCACTCGAGGCAGGTACTTACGCAAAGATTGCGCTGACCGATGCTGAAATTATCGGTAAGTCGGCCGACGGCTATTCAACGGTATTCGTTCAAGATGCCACGGGCGGCTGCTGGATTCAGTACACCTCGCTCAACGCAAAACTGAATGAGAAGACCAAGCTCAATGGCTATGTCTACGCTGTGGCCCGTCCTAACTCTGGCAACATGCAGATGAAGGAGGCTGAGGATACACCGAACAGTGAATTCACTGTCAGCGAGATCAGCGACTACACCATCGTGGAGGGTACGCTTGCAGAACTGAACGTTGCCGCCAACCTGAACAAGGTGGTCAGAATTACGGGTGCCACACTCGAGGAGACCAGTGCTACAGCTGGTAAGCTGACGCAGGGTGACGTGACTATTGATGTGAATAATGGTGCGGCCACGGCCAACCAGCAGTTGCACAAGATTGCCGACTGGGCAAAGGACACTAAACTGGAGAATGTCACCATCGTGGCTATCCTTGTCGGTAAGTCGGCTACGGCCAATCAGCTGCTGCCCCTCTCTATTGAGGTGGTAGAGGCTCCTGCTGCCACCTTCGACTTCCAGAACAACAATGGCAACTGGCCCTATGGTGAGGGTGCAGATTTTGAGAATGGCAACTTCACAATGCTGACTCAAGGTGGTGTCGTGCTGACTGGCATCCAGGGTAGTGCCTATAATCCTTCACGCATCATGAAGAATGCTTCGCGTGGCATCTATCTGCAGTGCTTCAAGGAGAATTCGCTGAAGCTTACAGCTCCCGAGGGTAAAGCGATCGTTAAGGTTGTCGTCACGATGCAGTCTGGCTCGTTCGATCTGACTCCCAGTACGGGTGAGGTTGCCGACAATGTTTGGACGGGCAATGCCTCTGAAGTAATCTTTGCCAATGAAAACGGGACTCGCTATATTTGGGCCATCAGCGTGTTCCTGGCCGATGAGAATGAAGAGACGGTTAAGCCAGCTACAGCAGTAGAGGTTGCCAATATTGCAGCTTTTAACGCTTTGGAAAACGGAACTCTTGCCAAACTGACACTGAGCAATGCACGTGTGAATGGTTACTATGACCTTCGTGGTGCCTATTATGTTGAGGATGCCACGGGTGCTGTTGCCATCAAGGGTGTGACGCTCATAGCAGGTACTGCTCTCAATGGATATATCATTGGTACGAAGACCGATGACACTTCGGTAGACATGGACGAAACAGTCGTGGAATATGCTCTGACAGCTGACGATGCCACCACTTTCGAGGCCGTCGAGACTACTTTGGAAGGAACAACGATGACAATCGATGCCATCGGCACACAGGCCAACTACGGCAAACTCATCAGTGTCGAGAATGTCACCATCTCTGGTAGTGGACAGAACAAGACGCTCACCGATGCCGTCGGCAACACCATCAAGGCTCGCGACCTGATGGCTGTGTTGCCAGCAGATTACACATGGCCTGAGAACGCTTCCAAGCTGACCGGCATTCTTGTTTACAATGTCACGAGTTGGGTCCTCATGCCCATTTCGGCTGAGGCTATCGTGGTTCCTCAGACCAACAATATTAAAGTACGTAAGGCCGAGCAGAGCGACGAGCCTGTCTACAACCTGAATGGTATACAGCAGGACGGCTTGCAGCGTGGTCTGAATATTGTCGGTGGTAAGAAGGTAGTGCTGTGAGAACTGCTTCGCGCATACTTATCCTTGTTCTGTGCCTAAGTGCTATGCAGGCTTTAGGGCAGAACACGGGTAAGCGAAAATATACCGTCGACCTCACCGTGGCCGACAAGGACACGAAGGAGCCCGTCGTTATGGCTACCGTGACCATGCAGCCCACGGGAACCGTCAGCATCACCGATGCTGACGGTTGCGTTTCGTTGCGAAACGTAGAGCAAGGCAGCTATAGTTTGCAGGTCTCATACGTAGGGTATGAGTCCAAGACGATCCGTGTCGTTGTCGATAAGCCGCTTCGTTTGTCGTGTCAACTTTCTCCTTCGACCTTGGCGTTGAGAGAAGTATCGGTCACGGCAAAACAGAATGCCAGTGGGGCATCGACGAGCAGCATCATTGGCCGTCAGGCCATCGATCACTTGCAGGCCTCTTCGCTGGCTGACATCATGCAACTGGTGCCAGGCCAGCTGATGGGGAATATAGACATGACATCGCAGTCGGGCCTGCAGATCAGGACACTGTCGAATGATAATACAGCAGCCTTTGGCTCCAGTGTCGTGGTCGACGGCGTGCCCATCTCCAATAATGGCGCAATGTCACAAGGTCCCTTGACGGAGTTCACTGGCACCGACCTTCGCAACATTGCTGCCGACGATATCAATGAGGTAGAAGTGGTCAGGGGCATCCCCTCGGCAGAGTATGGCGACCTGACCAGTGGCATGGTTATCGTGCATTCGAAGGCAGGCGTTACCCCCTGGCAAGTGAAAGCCAAGGTGAACCCGGCTCTGATGAACTACTCTGTGGGCAAGGGAGAGAACATTGGTAGGGGCGGCATCGTCAATGCCAGTCTTGACTACGCCCAGGCGTGGAGCGACCCTCGCATGAAGACCCGTTCCTATCATCGCTATACGGGGACGCTTGGCTGGAGCTATGACATCAGCCGGCGGTGGAACATCAACACCAAAGTGCGCTATTTGTTGGCAAAGGACTGGACGGGCAACGACCCCGATGCTGATGCTGACGGCACCTATACGGAGAATAAGACGCAGAACGTCTCAGTCACTCATAATGGTAGAATACAGACTGACCGTAAGTTCTCGCGCTCTGTTAATTACACCGTCGGACTGTCCCTCAACAGCACGAAAGCCACGAAGGATGCATTCACGTCTTTTTCTACGAATATGAACCCAATACTGACCGCACGCGAGACGGGCTACTACATGGTGCCTTTCGAGTCGCGCAACTATCGGGCCGTCAGCTATACGGAGAGTACGCCAGGCAATGTGTATGCAAAGATTAACAACCGTTTCTATTTAAGGAGCGGTAAGGTGACCCAGTCGTTCAAGATGGGTGCCGAGTATCATTACGACTGGAACAACGGGCGAGGCTATTATAATGCCGACGACCGCTATCCGCTGGCACCCAATAGCAATGGACGTCCGCGTGCTTACAGTGAGGTGCCGGGGCTGCACCAGATTGCTGCCTATGCCGAAGATCAAATCACGTGGAATCTGAACAAGGTGAACCGCTTGCGGGCTACGGCCGGTGTGCGCTTCACGGCCATGCAGCCCTTTGGCGACGTGGCCACGACGGCTCTGTCACCGCGCCTGAATCTTTCTTTCGCTGCCACTAAGTGGCTGGACCTCCGTGCCGGACTCGGTCTGAACGCAAAGACTCCCGGACTGAACTACCTCTATCCCGACAAGAAGTATATGGACCGTATTGCAGCACCTGCCGATGCGGCGACCAATACCGTGCTCTACCATACGCAGGTCTACGACGTGCAGTACTCAAAAGACCTGAGAAATGCTACCACGACGAAGGCTGAGCTGGGCTTCGACCTACGTCTGAAGAATGGCAAGAAGCTTAGGGTGCTGGGGTATTTAGACAACTCTCCTATCGGCTTTGTCAATCTGACGGACTATTTTACCTATACGGCCAACTACACCGATGCGGCCCATCCGGAGAACAACCGCTCTGACGTGGTGTTCATCACGACAGGTGCCATCGGTAACACCAGTCATAGCCTGAACCGAGGCATCGAACTTGATATGGACTTTGGTACATGGAATGCCCTGCGCACGTCGTTCTACCTTAGCGGTGCCTGGCAGGAGTCGAAGATGTGGTCGACCAATATGAACAGCATGTCACTGGAGAGTAAGTATATGCCGCAGGCATTCAAGACGGCAGAGACGACCCCCTTCAAGGTGGTCTATCCCACAGGGCTGGATGACAGCTACTCCAAGTATCGACGTTTCGTTACTACCCTTCGTACTGTGACCCACATACCAGAGTTGCGCATGGTGGCCTCGCTGACGGCTCAGGCTATCTGGTACGACTGGAGCGACTCATACATTAATGATAAAGACCCTATTGCCTGGATCGACCCACAGTTAGGCTATCATGAAATCAGCAGCGACATGCTGGCAGGCTATCTGGGCATGGATGCCCAGTATTATGAGACGGTCCCGACGGGCGTTGACTACGTGGGCCTGTTCAATCTCATGAAGCGTGAGATTCATATCGACAAGGAGTCGTCCCCGATTACCTGGAATCTGCAGGCGAGGCTTACTAAGGAACTGGGCAAGTCGGCTGCACTCTCGTTCTATGTCAACAACGCCCTCTACTACGAGCCTTTCCTTCAGGGAAACAGCGTCAGCCGTACACGTTCGCAGTATAATAAAGGCTTTAGTTTTGGCACCGAGCTATCGTTTAATCTATAATTATGCACTTCATGAATAATCAGATAAATAAGTTTCTGAGGAGATATGCGTTGGCCGTGCTGAGCTGCTGCTTGCTTTGTTCGTGCATTGACTATAGTGATGCAAGCCGTCTGGTCAATGTGCAGGTGCAGTTGCAGGCACCTGAAGGGTTCAATGCTGAAACTGATTTGCAGGGAAAGGCAATCACCGTGTCTGGATCAACGATGACGTTGACGGCTGTGACTGATGCTGATGGTATTGCCACCTTCAGCGGACTGTTTCCTGATGTCTATGATATTTCTGCCTCATGGGAGATTACTGGGGATGAGTATCAGACGTTTACTGGCAAGACCGATGCCGAAGACGGCTATATTATCAGTGCTACGCTGAATGCCCAGGTACTCTCCGACGCCCAGGAGTCCTCGCCGGTAGTGCTGAAGCTGGCCACATCGTGGCGGCCACCGCTGGTTATCAGTAAGATATACAGTTCTGGCTCGAAGGATGCCAACAATAAGAGCTACAGTGCCGGCAAATACCTCGAAGTCTATAACCAGACAGGCGTGACCGTCAATCTGGCGGGATTATATATCGGACTGTTGGACAGTACGAATCCGCAACCTTACACCCTGCAAGACCTGAGCGATGATCCTGCCATTGCCGGAGAGAAGATCTTGCTGAAGCAGTTGTTCCGCATTCCAACCGACAGGGCTTATCCTCTGGCTCCAGGCCGCTCAGCGTTGATTGTCAACAGTGCCACCGATCATAGCGACGTGAGCCAGTATGAGAGCAACCTCGCCGATGCCGACTTCGAGGCCAAGGATGCCAGCGGAAGACTGCTGAACAACCCGGCGATGCCGGCATTGACCACCGTCTTTTCATCGACCGGCGGTGCCAGCGCTACGATGAACCTGGTGCAAGGAGGCCCCTGTGGCGTCGTGATCTTCCATACCGACGAGGATGTGAACGCTTGGGACCGTACCTATGGCTATGGTAAGACCACGGGCTCGCAGTCATATCTGCTGGTGCCCAAGACTGTCGTCTACGATGGGGTAGACTTCCTGAAAAACAAAGTCAGTACCGGCCCTGATGTATCCACCAAGCGCTTGTATGCTGAGATCGATGGTGGCTACGTCAACATCAATGCCGTGAGCGGATGGACGGGAGAGGTGGTCTATCGCCGGACGGCCAGCGTGACGGCCGACGGTCGACGCATACTGATGGATACCAACAATAGTACCAATGATTTCCAAGTGTCAACGACGATCAAGCCCAGGGAATATGACGAATAGAAACACTATATTACTGATTGCCGTCCTGCTGTCGGTCTGCTCGCTGCGGGCACAGCAGTTGCTGGGCGGTGCCAGTGAATACCGCTATGACGATGCCCACCAGCTATGGCGACACACCGACAACGCCGCGGCACTGGGTGTCGACACTATGCGTGCTCGCGGATATGCCCAAATGGGATTCCAGCACCGCAGTGGCGACTATAGCCGGGTGCAGGAAGGCAAGCGTACCAACCAGTTGCGCTTCGAGACGGAGCGCTATCAGCCGGTGGGCAAGTACCTGTATGGCTATGGTCGCTTCGACTTCGACTACGGACGAACACAGGAGCGTGCTTGGTGCGACGTGCGCCGGCCCTATCATTCCAATCCCTTCTTCCCAGGTAGCGCCATACCCGGACGGTACGACTTTCAGGACTTCCACTTCGTTGCCGCACTGGGTACCAGGGAGATAGGGCGCTGGCATGTAGGACTGCGGCTCGACTATGATGCCGGCGACCTGAGCCGACTGCGCGATCCCCGTTCCCGTTCGCAGCTGTTAGAGTATAAACTCACGCCTTCGGCCACTTACACCCTGGGGCGCAGCACCGTCGGACTTAGTGCCAACTATCACCGAAGGAAGGAGAAAATCATCGGGGTCACTACGCTGCAGGCCGATGCCATCATCGAGTACTATACCATGTCGGGACTTGAGAATGCCGTAGGCACCGTAGCCGGCTATAACGGATATAGCCGTGAGTGGGTCGACCATCGGTTCGGGACAGCCCTGAGCTATGCCTACAAGACCGACGGCTACTCGCTGCTGGCCTCGGCAACTGTCGAGCGTGGCGCAGAGAGCGTGTTGGGCCAATACGAGTTCGAAGAGGGAAAATTTGTCGATTATCGATATGGCATCACCGTTCGTAACCGTATTGCTGCCGGCAGGCTGCTGCATGAACTGGATGCATCCTTTGGCTACGAGCAGGCCTACGCCGATGAGTATAGGCAGCAATACAAGGTGGAGCACGACAACAACGTTCAGTCGAGGGACTATACCTATCTGGTAAGGCAGGACGACGGAACGCTGAAAGAAGAGACAGCCACCGTCAACCGTACTTCCGACTATACCTCTTATTATTATACCAATCTGCTTACATTCAAGAAGCGCTACCAGGTAGAGGTGCTGAACAGTTGGCTGCACTATCGTCTGAATCTTGTCGACGACCGCCGCATCCTGGGCTACGTCGGGACCGCCCTCGCTGCCTGCGATGCCAAGGACAGCCATCTGTTGCCGTCATCGAGCCTGCACTGTAGCAACTATGATCTTTCGGTAGAAGGGGGTTATGGCCTGCTTGGCGGCCGGCTATGGATAGACGGCAGCGTTATGCGGCGGTTCAGCGGCAAGGCAAACCTTAGTCTCAATGATGCCACGACCGACTATGCCGCCCTCGTGCTGATTCCCGATATGGACTATTACAGGGCCAACTGCTGGCAGGGCAGCATAGCCATTCTCTATCAGCAGCCCCTAACCCTGAAAGGGCACCGCACCCTTTGGTATGCCAAGGCTTTCGGCAGCTGTCTGAATACCGATAATAGCCTGAACAGCCGCAGCGTCGGGCTATCCATCGGGTTGTACTATTAAGACAATATTTGTGAATTTAAATACAGAACGAAATGATGAGAATCCGTTTCTCAATGAAAGTGCTGGCCGTTGTGGCTGGCATGGTGCATGCCGGATGCACTTTTGCGCAAGCATCCGTCAGCAACGACACGCTCACGGTGCGCATCAAGGGAATGCGATGCGAAGAGTGTGCCCACAAAGTGATGACAACTCTGCGAAAGGACATCGGGGTAAAAGATATTCATTTCAATCTGGAACGTCGTACGGCTACTATTGTCTATAATGCCCAGCAGACAAGTACAGATAGTATATATGCTCATTTGGAGGCAACAAAGCGATATAAGGGTAGTGCCTACAGTGCTGTGGATGTCATCAGACGTGGCTACGGACAGCGCATCGACGATATGCGCTGCCAGCAGTGTGCCGACAGCATCACGAGCCGTCTTCAGCAGATGCCGGGCATCGATTCCCTGGCTCCCCACTTGGATAAGCACTACCTGTTCATTCGCTACGATGCCAATCGCACGTCGAAAGCCGAGATCCGTGCTTTCATAAACGATCTGGGCTTTACTCCCGTCAACTACTACACAAGCGATAAGATAGGGTGGGGCTACTACAGCATCCCTGCTGAGCAAGCCACGCAGGAAACCATCGACAACGTGCTGGCCATCGACGGCGTGGAGGATGTCAACGTGAACGCTCGTCGGGGCACAATGGCCGTCACCTTTTTCTCTCAGGAAATCAGCGACGAGAAACTTCTGGACGAAATCCTGAAGTCGGGCATCAAAGCCGTTGTGCCGTCGTCTCATGACTGTCATATCATCCAGCATTAGCTTCGATTATAGCAGATGAAGTAGCAGATGAGTCCCATCTGCTACTTCATCTGTTTCTGTAAAAGCCTGGACGGCCATCGACGGTGATGCGCAGGATACGCTTACCTCTTTTCAGGTAATCGTAGCGTGGGTCTATCAGTCGGTCACACTTATACTTGCGTGCAGCCTCCGTCTCAGCTAATCGTTGGGCTTCGTCGAGTGTGAGCTTATGTAGTTTCTTCTGCCCTTCTGGGGTCGATATGTCAATGGTATAGGTAACGCGGTCACCAACAGGCACGAGGTCATAGTAGTTCACGCTCTGGATGGATGTGTTGGCCGTAACACCAGGGCTGGAACCACCAGTGCCAACCGTTGTGCCGCAGGAACTTAAGAGTAACAAATATATAACCCAAAAGGATGTAGTTGAAATGAATGTTTTCATTGTAAGTCAAATGTTAAAATTGATAACCTATACTGAAACTCAACTTGGTGGCTGAAATACTACCTAGGTCACCATTTCCATATTCATAATCCCTTTCATTTATTTTTGCATCTATCAACTGTATATATTGTAGGTTTATGAAAATATGGCTGGATATAAAGAAATCAAAGCCAACGCAGAAACCTCCGTTTGTATAGGAACGTGACTCGATAAAGAGTGATGCGGTAGGATCTTCGTATCCCCCCACATGTCTATCTTCAAGCCAACAAACTATTGGACCTATATATGGAATGAGAGTGTAGCTATGATTGATGGGTATTTTGTAACCTACAAAAGGGCTGAGACCAAAGCCTTTAAAATTAAAAACTTTGTTGTTGGATTTGTTTTTTCCTCCATACGATGAAAAGGAAAAATTAGCCCCCAATGCCCAGTGGCTATTGCTGGGATAGAAATTTAATCCTGTTGTGACATCGTAACCTATCTTTGATTCTATATCGTCGCTGCCCCCCATTAGGTTGTCAATTGAAAGACCAATCTTTGCTTTAAATTTCAACATCCATGCGTGATGCAAATCCTTATCCAGCTGAATCAGTGCATTGTCATTAAGGTTGTGCTCACCATTGCTTTGGTTGTTCGGTTCATAGCGGTTCTCCACGACGGGAGCCAGATTGTCTTTCTTGCCGTCTTCGTAGTTGATGGACGAGGCCGATGAACGTTCCATCACATAGTTGGTACCATTCAGGTCCGACCATTTCTTGTAGACAATCTCGGTGTCGTTGAGTTCCATTACGCGGCATACGATGGTAGAGCCGTCTTTCTTCACAATCACATCCTGTGCCAGGGCATAGCCAGAGCAAAAAAGCAGGATCAAGGTAAGTAGCTGTCTGTACTGTTTCATTTCTATTTGCTATTTGTTCGTCGTTCATTTCTTCAAGTCGACCGTAGGCTTTCCTGCATAAGAAAAGCGCGGCTTTTACCATACGCTCCTCGAGGTTTAGGACAACCTACTAATCACTATGGGAAGCCAACGCTTTAAAAACGTAGCCTCACGTGATTAGTCATTGCTCGTTCACTTTTCCGAGGTCCTAATTCGAGGAGCGATTGAGCAAATAAAATCTTGGTGTGCCGCCGCTGCGGTCACGTTCATAATGATTGCTGGCAGCCGTCCGCCATTGGCTGGCGCAACTGCCCGTTTCTTCTCTATGTCACTTCATCTCTATATCATACGTTAAAGCCTTTCACCTAAACGCTCAAGACTACAGAGGATGAGACTGGTGTTTATTTTCATAATGAAAATAAATCAACATAGCGATGGCTAAGACATCCACTAATAACAGCATAACGATTGCTCCGTTCATTATCGATTTCCTTTCTTCTTTTTGGACTGTTTCAACTTTGTTGCCACAGCCAGAGTTAAGTCATTATTCGTTCTACTATTCTTATTCTCTTGCGCTTCACTTTTCCGTTCCATGTCTCTGTTGTCCACATCTCGAAGAATAACAGAACCCACGATAAAAGCAAAAACAGCAGTGAGTGCCGCGACAGTCACGACAAGATATTTCTCTTCAAAGCCACCGAAAAGTTCGTTTAATATTACCGCCGTCACGATGTACTTTGCTATGTCAAGAAACCATTTACCTATCTCACGCTTCATCTCATGTGAACCGATTCTACTATATACTCTCTATTGTAAGCACAGGCAAAGATACGAATTATTTCATAATCCGCAATGCTTCACACACATATTTTTTCCTAAAGGGGCGAAATCGAGCGTCAAGCATGTCTGCATATAGCACTCCCTACCTCGTCGCATAGAGAGATATGCCACCATCTCTTTTGCGGCACTCCACCAAAACATTCGTGGCACTCCACCAAAACGTTCGTGGCACTCCACCAAAACGTTCGTGGCACTCCA
>ERZ842401.7278-NODE-7278-length-11397-cov-6.178540_pt1 | contig 11397 bp, 8 predicted proteins | sample MGYA00521270_ERZ842401 | MGnify/ENA primary metagenome ERZ842401 (study PRJEB31892, sample SAMEA3878208) | bioreactor metagenome | biome: Moose rumen | place: Sweden | collected 2011-10 | study: EMG produced TPA metagenomics assembly of the PRJEB12797 data set... | reverse complement strand
GTTTCCCTGTTGACATCGAGCAACAACTGCGTATTCTCGAAGAACGATGAGAACCAACTTGTCGGCAATATCCCCGCAGAGGCTTTACAGAACTCCACATAGTCCTCCACTGACTTCTGAGCCACAGCCTTGCGCTCCGCTGCCAGCGGGTCATCGTCCCTGCCCACATACTTGAGAGCCTTTCCCTTTCCCGTTTGCCCATTGTCTATCACGCAGCCGAGTTCTACCTGTTCCAACGTTCTGACAACCTCAGAGGATGCCTTTTTTAAGTCACCATAGAACGTCTCTCTCGAAAGGGTCGCTTTAGGATTATTGTCATAGAACCCCTTTGGCTTCCTGCGTTTGATGCACATCACATCTGCAAGAGTTACATACTCCCGCTTCATCAGTTCTTCGTAAAGGATATTGGCGAATATTGTCTTAACACCAGAGCCTGCAAAGATATTCTTAGTAGCCATATTCACACTTTTAAGCCGTTGCAAAGTTACACATTTTTCCCGAAACAGGACCTTTCATCCCAAGAAAAAATGGTTTCCACAAGCCATCTTTTCGGGGATAACGATTGAATATCCGCCCATGTGAACCTGTTTCATAACTCATCTGATTAGATGTGCTACAAAGATACAGCTTTCTTTTCGTAAGGTGCAAATCAATCCGTAGAATTTTAACACTTGAATGTTATTTTAGGATTGAGTGAACAGCTTCGCAACGTCTATTTTCCCCTTTTGTCACCACTTTTCTCCCCTTTTCCTTTGTCATTTCGCGCCGAATCTATACTTTTGCGGCGAATAATAAAGTCTGTCATGTATAAAAGTAGAGCCATCCCAACACTAACTGGCACCAACGCGGAGTATTTCCGTAAGATTCAAACGGAGCTACAGCACACGGAAAGCCATGAAAAATGGCAAGCTGTGGGCGAGGCTGTTCATGAAATGATGTCAAAGGCTGGCAAAGAAGCATGGGCTTTCTGAGTGAGAATTGTGCATTCGCTCCTTTGACTGAAGAGTTACACGATGCGCTGACAGGATTCGATTGTCAGCGCGAACCTGCGATACAGGATTTCTTCAGAGATGAAGCTATTATGAATGCTCGTGAGTTGATGAGCAAATCATACTGCTTCTATAAGAAGGATATCATGGAAGTGGTTGCTGCTTTCTGCGTAATCAATACGGACATCGCTGTTGACTTGATACCTAAAAGTTCAAGGAACAAGATGAACCGAAAGATTCCGTATGCCAAACAACGTGATCATTATCCAGCAGTGTTAATAGGACAGATAGCAGCCTTTGATGCTTTTGCACAATATCATCTCGGCGACGAGCTGATGGACACGATCAAGTGGTGGTTACGAAATGTTGCCAATTTGGTCGCTGCCCGCTATGTCGTTGTCGATGCAGTCAATAATGAGAAGGTTCTACAATTCTATGCAAGGAATCACTTTTGGCCTGTCTTTAAAACAGAAGAGGATTAACGCCTGGCCAATGAGCTAAAAGATGGAGAGCCATTGTTGACCAGATTCATGATTGCGGACTTGAAAATCTAAATCACAGGAACAGCTCCTCTCTTCTTTCGAGAGGTCAACTCTTTTTTCATCTTCCACCTCACTTTTTTCCCCTTTTCCTTTGTCATTTCGCGCCGAATCTATACTTTTGCGGCGACTCTTGAAGTTTTGTGCCTCTTTTGACACCTCAGACGTGCTCTGAAACGCCGAAATGCCAAGACAGCCTACGCCGGGCCAAAGGCGGTGATGCCAGTGATGGCAGAGCCAACTGAGGCGGCATTGGGCGGGAAAGAGAGTCGCTATATATTGAAAAGCGTTTACTAAGGCGCTTGTTCTTGACACTGAGAAACTTCGCAACTTTCTGATTAAGTCAATGAACACAGCAACAGTAGATGCTCATGGGATGTTTTTATGTGCATTCCTGTTTTCGGCTATATGCACCTGTTATATAATAAGGTGTAGTGCGCTGTTATTGCAGGGTGTACTCTATAAAAACTATCGGCGTGGGTTTCGCAGTTGCTCGTTCAACTTAATCGGGCAATGCGAAGGCCTCTCAGTGTGGAGCGAGTAACAAAGTACGGATCTCCACGCTTTTTCTTTATATTAGCCTAAAGACAATCAAAACTTTTACCTGCTGACGCTGGGAGGTCGATAGGTTACAGGGATATAAAGCTAGCATGAAAAAATTATCCATTCTCTTTATGATGCTTGCCATCTGTTTCTATGCAGAAGGACAGAAGTTGCAGCTAATACAGAATAAGGTGAAAAGTGATGCCATGCTAAATCGCTTCCTCTCCTATGTACAAATAGAGAGTTCGTCCATTGATGAGCCGAGCATGACATCCTTTCCCATGACTGATGGTCAAAAAGCCATTGCGGAGCATATTTGTAAAGAGGTGCAGAGCTTTGGCAATAAAGATGTGAAAGTCACGCTTTCCAAAGACTACTATGTGTATATTGATATTCCGTCAAACATCAAGAAAAATGTACCCTCCATTCTGTTTATGAGCCATCTGGATGTTACGCCAGAAGCTCCTGGCGTAGGGATAAAGCCTCTTGTGCATCGGAATTACAACGGTGGTGATATCTCTTTACCGGCTGGCATAACCCTTAGTCCCGATATGCCTCAAGGTGAACATCTGAAGGAATTGGTGGGAAAAACTATCGTTACCAGTGACGGTTCCACTTTGCTTGGGGCAGACGATAAGACTGGATGCGCCGTGTTGATAACAATGGTGGAGGAACTCATTAGGAACCCCAAATTCCGGCATGGCCGGGTAATGGTTGCTCTCAGTCAGAATGAAGATGTGGGTAAAGCGGCTATGCGATATGACCCTACTATATTTGGCGAGAGGCCTGACATTGTCATTGATTTGGATGGCGATATGCCAGACAAATTCTCCATTGCCAACTTCACGGCTATCGGACAAAGTTATCGGTTTAAAGGAAATATGGCACATGCCAGTCACGGGAAAGAAACGCACTACGGCGATGCCCTGACAGCTGCGGCCTACTTTATCGGGTTAGTGCCTCCGTCTATGAATCCGAGCGCGCGCGAAGGTGAGGAAGGCTATATACATTGTTATTCGATGTACCAACCCGATGTAGGAATCAACGAGTGGGTTGTGAAGGTTCGTCTTCGCTATTTTGACCAAAATGAAGGAAACTATCAGAAACAGCTCATGATGGACAATCTACAGAAGGCGCAAACTTCCTTCCCGTTTGTCGATATCGAGAAAACAGACGATGAAATGCAATACCAGAACATAGCGTATAGTATGCCAGTCTATGTACCTGATCTTATACAGAAGGCAGCTTCCGACGCAGGGATGAAAATGACAGCACGAAGCGAGCGAGGCGGCACGACCTCGGCTATGATGGTGGCACGCTTCCCGGATGTTATGCCTGGTGGCTCTTGCATTTATTCTGGCCAACAGGCAGAACATTCGGTCTATGAATGGTGCTGCATAGAGGAATTACTGCAACTGGTGAAGGTCGCAGAGAATGTGATTCAACAAGTGGCTGTCATGCCTCAACGTCATACTCAAAAATCGTGGAAGGCTGGAGACATTAAACATTTTGAAAAGGCAATTCCACAACGTTCATTGTTCCCACATAGAATTGACTGAGAACTACAATGGGGGATGCTGAAAACCCAGAAAAGAGTAGGCTCAATTTGTAAAGATACTAATTATGTTACGACATCTTTTCATGCTGGCACTAACAGCAATGATGGCATGGCCTGCGTGGCCAGTCGAGGCATGGCCACTAGGCTAACATGTTTATCAAGGGGATTAGTCCACTGGTCCCCTTGATTAGCTGACAAGTTTCTCAAACTATTAAACATAAAGATACTATAATGAATACAACTCTTGTCATCTCAATAGTACTCTTTGTCTTGAGCCTTATATATAGGGTTATACATACGCGTAAAATTCTTGAATACAGGCCTTATACAGATATTTCAGAAGCCAAGTCATTAAATGGTTGTGGAACAGCCATCATAGGAGGTTTCAGATGTGGTGAACCTGGATTGTTAGTAGGATACGTCGCACTAACGATTCTATTCTTACCGATATTTCCCTACAAATGTATCATCTTTCGGGAAAAAGACACCAAAGATACAAACGTCCTGCCAGGAACGCGTACCAATTATGAAATATTTGGAAGTACCAAAATGGCTTTGGGAGAAATTCTTTGCTGCTATTCCTTGCGGTGGAGCATTGCCCTCTTTATCTTCGGTCTGATTCATGGAACCGAATTACATGAAATAGAAGACTTCGTGGGAGAGGCTTTTATAGTGCTTGGTTTGCCTGCTCTTCTTGGGTCTATGTTGAATCGTGTGGGTAAAGACAAATGTCTATTAGTAGATAAGACTTTGACTCATTGCTTTATGAGCGACATAAGAGATTAGCACCGAATGGATTATGTGTCCTGATGGCATTAGTGTAGATATACATATTATCGTCTCGCCTTTTATAATACCCACTCAAATCAACATAGACCCCTCTTCTTGTTGTTGTTCTCTCTGGGTTAAGTTTTTTGGTTGACAAATCGGAAGAACATTATAAAGGGGCAGCAGAGGACGATTCAGAAATAAAGAAAGAATAGAATAGTGAAGACTATGTGAATACGAGTAACTGCCATATGGGAACTTTAATCGAATGTTGCATTATCATCATACTGATGTGTGGTTATTTATATCTTTCCTTTTTCATAGGGAAGGAGGAACAGATTCATTGGATTGTACGAGCAATCATTTGGTGTTTGCTCGCATTTGGGACAATTTACCTGTGGTGCTTCTTCTTTCATCCCAACCTGTTACGTTAAACTAATTTCATCAAATCATATTCAAAAATGAACAAGAATAACATGAACAAAGAATTTCAAACAAGGCGCGAGTTCTTCAGAAAAGCGACCCGAGTTACCCTGCCAATCATTGGGATGCTACTTATTACTGGTCATACGCCATTAGTTGCTGCAGAAAAGAGGACTCCAGTTTCATGTAATGGTAATTGTGATGGCTGCTGCCAATCAGGCTGTTCCAGACATTGTAGGTATTCTTCTACAGGTTGTGGAGGATGCAGCAATGGATGCCATGAAAGTTGTCGAGGAGATTGCGTAGGTGCGTGTTTGTATAGTTGTACAGGCGGCTGTGTAAAAGTCTGTACAGGAAATTGTAAAGGAGACTGTGTTGGAAGCTGTAATACTGGATGCCAGGGAAGTTGCCAAAATTCATGCGCAGGAAGTTGCAAGGATACGTGTTCAGGAAGTGCCAGTCATTGAGTATATGAGTCGTACCAGAGAATTAGGAAAGGAATGGCAAGAAGGACTCTCTAAATCCATCACCTTCATCGTCACGAAGGACTGTCAGCTGGCGTGTAAGTACTGCTACTTGGTGGGTAAGAACACGAAGGAGCGGATGTCGTGGGAGGTGGCGAAGCAGGCCATTGACTACATCCTGGACAGGGAAGAGGAGTTCAGGGAGGAGAGTGTCATCTGGGACTTCATCGGCGGCGAGCCGTTTTTAGAGATTGACCTGATAGACAGGATCTGCGACTACTTGAAGACTGAGATGTACCGCCGGAATCATCATTGGTTCAACTCCTACCGCTTCTCGTTCTCCACCAACGGCATCAACTATCACACTGAGAAGGTGCAGCGGTTCATTGAGAAGAACCGCTCGCACCTGAGCATCGGCATCACCATTGACGGTACACAGCGCAAGCATGACCTCAACCGCATTTGGAAGACTGCGGAGATGGAGCAGGGTATCGTACCTAAACCTGAGGAAGAGCGCGGGTCTTATAAAGATGTGGTGAGGAATATCCCGTTGTGGTTGGAGCAGTTCCCCGGAGCAAGCACCAAGGTGACCATCAGTTCGGCCGACATCCCTTATATCAAAGAGAGTGTGCTGCACCTCTACAGCCTCGGCATCAAGGAGGTGAATATCAACTGCGTGTTCGAGGATGTGTGGAAGGACGGTGACGATGTGCTGTTCGAGGAACAGCTGACGGAGCTGGCGGATGCCATCATTGACGGCAAATGGTATGAGGACCATGCCTGCTCGTTCTTCCAGGAGCATATCGGCAAGCCGATGGACCGAGAGCGCGACAACCAGAACTGGTGTGGCGCCGGGATGATGCTGGCGGTGGATGCTGCGGGGATGTTCTATCCTTGCACCCGCTTCGCACAGTACTCACTACGCAGCAAGCCGGCTTGGATTATAGGCAATATACACGATGGCATCGACCAGAACAAGCTGCGCCCATTCCTGACGCTTGACCGCTGCACGCAGTCGAACGAGGAGTGCATCAACTGCGAGGTGGCCAGCGGTTGCGCTTGGTGTCAGGGTGAGAACTTCGATGCCGCAGACACGCACACGGTGTTTCAGCGAAGCACAGCAATTTGCAAGATGCACAAGGCTCGCGTACGCGCCAACAACTACTATTGGAACAAGCTGTTCCGAAAGCTGGAGCTGCAGGAATACGAAGAGCAGAAACAGCGTTCACATCCAGTCACATGCTAAGAGGAAATAAATTCATGAATAATTTGTGGCTGTCATTCATGGGCAATTTATGTAGGAATCCTAACATGAATTAGCCACAAATGGACTAATGAATTATTCATGAATTAAAAGATGGTATATGTTATGCTGCAGTACCTTATTATATTATTAGACAAGGCGAGCGTGCAGTTCTGTCAAGCCCCCTCCAACTCCCCCAAAGGGGAGGGAATGATGCCCTTGGACATTTTGAGGAAAGGCATTGTGTTTGCTATGAAGGAGAACCTGAACATTCAGTTTGTCTATCCTGCATACGAACTGCCTGCTGAGTACGCGGAGGTCATCGAGAGCATCGACCATACGAAGATCAAGCCTGCCGCGCAGGCAGAAGGCGCTGATGTGCTGGTGATTGAGGACTGGACGAAAAGACTTCCTGATAACATCGACGGTGCTACCTGCATCATTCATGCCAGCCGCACAGAATTACGGGATTATTTAGAGCAGGTGAAGGAGCTACTCGGAAGAGTGGGGAGACTGAATGTCGTGCTGACAGATACAGAGACATTCCGCGACGAGGATATAGACGAATACAGCTCCTTGCTCACTGCGCTGTCAGATTGTCTCATAGATGTCTTTAAGCAAGGACGTCTGGTGCAGCTGAATCTGCTGACAGACCGTTTGCTGCTTACACAGATGAACAACTGCGGCGCGGGTGATACGACCGTGGCGCTGGCTCCGAACGGCCGCTTCTACCTCTGCCCAGCCTCCTATCATGAGGACGAGGGTCAGAGCGTAGGTGATCTCGAGACGGGCTTGAATATCAAGAACCGCCAGCTGCTGCACCTTGACCATGCCCCCATCTGCTGCCACTGCGATGCCTACCACTGTCGCCGATGCATCTGGATGAACGGTCGCCTGACCTTGGATGCCAACACTCCCAGCCATCAGCAATGTGTCATAGCACATCTGGAGCGCAATGCCTCGCGTGTCTTGTTGCAAAAGATGGAGGCAGAGGGCATCAGAATGAGCAACATGCAAGAGATAGCAGAAATCGATTACTTAGACCCCTTTAACAACTATAAGCAATGGAAATAAGAAAGATTGTAGGACAGGTGACTCCGGAGGAGCGCGCCGAGATACAGGCGCTCTTCGAGCGTCGCAACGGTTTGAACGAACTGGCCAAGATCCTGTCGGCCGATAACGCGGAGCTGTACGAGAAGCTCGTCAAGGACATGGGCGAGACAGGCACGAAGTTCCAGCAGTGGTGGGATGAGAAGGCCCGTAAGTACCAGTGGGAGAGCCATCCGCGCGGCAACTGGGAAATCAACTTCGACACTTGTGAGATCACCTTAGTAGCCAGCGAAGCATGATAACCCCGTTATTCATCGGCACCAGCGAGGTCATCATCATCGCTGGTGTCATCCTCCTGCTCTTTGGCGGCAAGAAGCTGCCGGAGATGATGCGTGGCCTCGGTCAGGGCATGAAGGAGTTCAAGAAAGGGATGAAGGATGTGACAGGACCCATCGAGGAGATCAAGGAGGAAGTTGGGCGCCCCGGGTGAGTAGGCTGCCGAGGTGCTGCGGATAAGATGAGTAATCTTATGGCGCTAAGATTAGTAATCTTATGGCTTTAAGATTAGTAATCTTATGGCTCTAAGATTAGGCATCTTATGAACGCCACCTAATGCTCCACGCTGACGGTGCAGGGGCGGCTGAGGTCGGCTTGCCACTGACGCAGCCAGCTGAACCAGCTTTGTGTATCCTTGAAGCCGTCGTGCTCCATGAGGGCGCAGATGGCGAGGTGGTAGCGTATATGGCCGTCAGCGGGGCGGAGGATGGTGAGGTAGTTGAGGGTGTCTTCTTTGACGGAATGGAGATAGGGCGGCAGCACGCAGACGCCTAAGCCTACGCCTTCGACCAGGTCCTCGGCGGCTTTGTCGGGGATGTTCCGGCCCCAGGAGGCGGCGAGAGCAGTCTCATCCTCCGAGGGGAGAGAGGCTGCTGACTGTGGAGTAGGATGGGTGGTGACGAAGCCTTCATTCTCCATCTCTAACTTCTGCACGCCCGTGCAGAAGGTGTCGTGGTCGCTGTCGGCGCCGCGCAGCTGGATATCTACCTGCACGTCGCGGTGGCCGGCATAGATGGTGTAGCGCTGTCGCGTCTGAAGGGTCTTGTTGTTATACCACCAATTCTTGTCCCACATCTCCACTATGGCGCGCACGGGACCACTGGCGATGACGCGCTGTCCGCGTGCCTCCACGCTATCGACGTAGGTGGGCTGCCCGTCGATATAGCCGCGGAAAGAACCGGCACCGACGCTGGCACCGGCGAAGAGGATGTCACAGCCGAGGCCGGCGGCCATGTCCTCGCGGGTGCTGTAGAAATTGGTCTTGTCCAGGACGAGCTGGGGCGTGGGCTTGCCGTAGATGTCGATGCTCTGGCGGTGGTCCATATAGACGCGGAAGCCGACGAGTTCGCTCTCCCACTGGGCACCGTGGCCGTAGATGGCATCGTATGTGGCGAGGGGTTCGTTGCGACCCTGGTACTCGATGCTGTTGATGTATGGGTAGCGGTACTTCCGATCCCACACTTTCATAAAGGCGGCGGTGCGAGGGGGATACACACGTGACGACGAAATCGATGAGCACACAACGCGGAAGGCGAGGGTGCTGCCTGCGGGGATGTCGGCGACAAAGCAGAGCTCGTCGGGGATGAGGTCGCCGTCGAGGTCGTCGAGTTGGGAGGGAAGTTCATCATTTGTCGCTGCAGCGACAAATGATGAAGTGACGGTGGCAGCCTGCTCGCCAAGAGCCTTATGGAGGTCTATGACCACTGGCACATTCTTACGGTCGTTGTCCGAAGGGTTGGTGACCTTCACATTCAATGTCTGCGCGACCGCATCGTGCCAGCTTCCTGCCATCAGAAAGAAAGCCGCCTGCAAGAAAACTATCTTATTCTTCATTTTTTTCACTTTTCATTCTTCACTTTTCACTTTTCATTTTTCATTATTCATCCCCCACCGGGGGATTATAGGGGGCCTTACTCTTGCGGAATCACCTCTTGCAGATAGATGGCGTCGAGGCTCCAGAGGGCGGCGTCGTTGGTGGAGATCTCCACGCTCTCCAGCTTGGGTTGCGGCGCCTCGGGCGGCAGCACTTCATGCGCGTTGAAGTGGTAGTGCTGCTCGGCGGCGTCGTAGTTCCACATCCCCGTCCAAGTCTCGTCGGCCAGCTTCTGGTCGTGGAGGTGGTAGGCGGCATAGCCTTTGATGCGGCTGATGCGGAAGCGGTTCTTTGTCATGCTGTAGTAGCGGGCATTGTGGTCGAGGTAGCAGGCCTCGAACTTTTTGTTGGGCACGAGTTCCATCATCTCATGCAAGAGTTCGAAGCCGCCCATGATGAGTTTCAGGTGGTTGGCGTGCGTCACCTTCGGGTCACCTTCCCAGGAGAGGATGCCCGTGGCGGGGTCGTAGCCGAGCACGCCGGGGCCGGTGAACATGCCATTGGGCAAGGCGGCGATGCTCTTCATGCCAGCTTCGATCTTCTTGCGATAGACGGGGTTCAGCGTGCGCTCGTACTCCGTCATCCAGTTGCCGGCATACGCCACCCAGTCGGGACCGATGCGCAGGCGTGCCGGGGCGGTGCAGGGATTCTCCGGGCTGCGCGGCAGTGCCAGGCGCATGGGGTCGATGGTGTAGAGCATCTGGTCGGCGTCGCGGACGGCGCTCATGAGGTCTCCCGTGCGCTCGTCGGTGGTCAGGTAATAGTAGAAGCGGTTCCAGGCAGCCTGCGAGATGCGGGCCTCCTTGGCACCGCAGCCCCAGTGGCTGACGTTGTGGCGTGAGCCCAGGCCGGCAAAGGGACCGAGGTGATAGACATCGACCTCCGAGGTGTGGCGCGTCATGGCCTCCGCCATGCGCCATACGTCGGGGCGTGCGGTGCGGAGGAAGGAGTACCACAGCCACGAGATCGAGCCCAGCTCGGTGTTGTCCCATGCGAAGCCGCCCACGTCGTACTTCCACTCATGGCGTGCGGGGTCGTAGGCATGCATGACATCGCCGTAGTTCCAGAAGCCGTACCAGTGGTTGTCTTCGAGGGCGCGGACATAGAAATCAAGGTACGCGCGCAGCTGCTCCTCGACGCGGGCACGACGGGCGTTGCTCGTGTCGGGCAGACTCCAGATGCCGAAGGCGCGGCGTGAGTGGAGGTACTCGGGCGTGCAGATGAGGGGCGCGTCCTCGGCCTGCTGCACGGCACGCTGCGCGATGGCGGCCTTGCCGGGGTAGCAGCGCTCGGGGATGAGGGTGAGGACGGAGGTGCGGGCGATGCCCTCGGGGGTGGACATTCCCTTCTGCACATCCTCGTAGGAGGCGTTGAGGTCGTGGGCTACGTTGTCGTAGTGGCGCAGGTCCATGCAGCCGCCCTCCGGGCTCCAGAGGTAGGCGGTCAGGTAGGCGGTGTCGTGCGTGGCGCTGTCAATCTGCAGCGAGGCGGGGTAGCTCTGCCAGAAGTCCTTGATGCTGACGCCGAGGCCGCCGCTGACATCGCCCGCGAAGGCATAGCCGTCGGCGCGCTGACCCGTGTGGGTGCCGATCCACATATTATTCGAGTGGGCGCGCTTCTGGATGGCGTAGCCCTGGTCATTGACTTGTGAGAGGCGGTAGGTGTTCCAGCTCGCCCAGTGATGGAGGAGTGCTTGGCCTCGCTCATCGAAGGCCTCGGGCTCGGGGATGCGCTGGCCGGCGACTTGGGCGTGCTCGAGGGAGGGATAGTCGGCGGACAGACCGCCAACCACACTGCTGCTGGAGGGCTTTCCGGCGCCGACGGCGTTGCCCTCAAACAGCTTGCCGCCGGCTTTGCCGTCGGCGAGGATGCGGCGGCAAGCTGTTTGAG
>ERZ842401.7276-NODE-7276-length-11402-cov-3.024059_pt1 | contig 11402 bp, 12 predicted proteins | sample MGYA00521270_ERZ842401 | MGnify/ENA primary metagenome ERZ842401 (study PRJEB31892, sample SAMEA3878208) | bioreactor metagenome | biome: Moose rumen | place: Sweden | collected 2011-10 | study: EMG produced TPA metagenomics assembly of the PRJEB12797 data set... | reverse complement strand
CATGCTGTAGATGGTCCATCCGGCAAAGCCCGTCAGTACCTTGATGTCTTGGCGGCTGATGTCGCGGCGTCGGGGAAAGAGCGTGCTCTCTTCGAAATGGGTGCGTGCCCAGAAGGCGAAGGCCAGGTAGTTGAATGCCATGATGGCCACGGTGGTCCAGGCGTAGGCGATGAGGCGGTCGGCGCCGTAGGCGAGCAGCCAGAGGGCAAAGAAGAGTTTGAAGAAGCCGTCGAGCACGTCGATGATGGAGATGTAGACAATATTCTCGCGGGCTATGAAGAGGGCGCGGTAGGGCGCGGCCAGAAACGTGATGAATAGCGACAGGATGACCAGATAGTAGATGAATCCGCTGGCATCGATGGGGCTGTTGCCCGAGAAGATGAGGTAGCCACCAAACCAAAGCACAACGACAATCATACACGTGCCCAAGAACTCGCTGACAGGGTGGGCTGCCGACTGACGAATGGCTACACGCATGGAAGCGTCGCGGAACTCATTGTTCACCTTGGTGAAACGATTTTCCATCTTCCGTTCGGCAATGAACGCCTTGATGATGCGGAGTCCGCCCAAGGTCTCTTCGATTTGCGAGATGCCGTCGCTCCATTTAGACTGTGCATAGAGCGAACGCTGCTTCAGTTTCTTGCCGATGCGTCCGATGCCTCCTGCTAAGAGCGGCACCACCAACAGGGTGAAGAGCGTGAGTTGCCAACTCATGGCGAACATCGTGCCTACATACACCAGAATGAAGATAGGATTCTTGATGATCATGTCGAGCGACGAGGTGATGCTACTGTCAATCTCATTCACATCCGTGCTGACACGAGCCAAGATGTCGCCCTTCCTTTCCTCCTAGAAGAAAGAGAGCGGCAGCGAAAGAATCTTCTTGTAGATGTCCACCCGAATGTCACGCACAATGCCTGTACGCAGGGGCATCAGCATGGCAGAACCTGCAAAGTAGGTGCTCGTCTTCAGCAGGGTGAGCGTGGCAAGAATTACACCCAACATCAGCAATGTGGTGGCAGGACCATACGTGTCCACCATCAACTGCGAGTAGTAATAGCCGTTGTTCTTCACCACCTCAAGCAAGTCGCCCACACCCTTCGAGCCCCATTCGATGAACTCATACCGTTGCGTGTCCACCTTGAAGAGAATGTTCAAGATAGGCAGCAGAATGGAGAACGAGAACACATTGAACAAGGCAGCCAGAATGTTCATCAAGAACGTGCCGTTATTGATGCCCTTTCAAGATGGCCTGTTAGAGTGCTTTTTTCTGACGAAGTCGGTTTGGGAAAAACATTTGAAGTTGCGGCAACAATGTCTTTCATGGTGAAATACTGCGGCATTAAAAGAGTATTGATATTGACACCAAAGTCGGTACTAAAGCAATGGCAGGACGAGTTAAAAGATCATTTCAAGTTGAATGTATGGCGATTTGATTCTGGTAGCAAGTCTTATATTGATTCATTGGGTAATACAAAATATATAGGTTCGTCTAATCCTATAGGAAAAGGTTCTCCAGATATTATCCTAATGTCAGCTCAATATGCAAGAGGTTCTGGAGCTAATGGAAACATTTTCTCAAGAACTGGTGCCTGTCTCCCAGAACTGCTCATTCTGGATGAGGCCCACTCTGCAAGGGTAAGCAAAGATATTTCAGGTAGCAGCAAAAAGACACAAGTCTATTCGATGTTGGAAAGTGTTTCCAGCAAGATTCCTCATATTATCTTGGCGACTGCAACACCAATGCAAAAAGAACCTGGAGAATACCATTCTTTGTTAAAACTTCTCGGTTTACCCAAGGCTTGGCAGAAGAATATAGTCTATATGAAGTCTTTAGATTTGATTGGTAGTTTAGAGACCCCAGGCCTTTCTGATTTGAATATGGCTGCCGCGATGTTAATGAAGACAATGGATGATTTGAATCCATCTATTGAGAGATTAAACGACATCCAAAAGCAGATTCTATCTCAAATAGCTGGGCTTAATGGCAAGGATTCTACAGTTATCGGAGATTTCGTTCGAGAGAACTGGGCAACTATTCGTCAATTATTAGTCCTTCTTCATCCAGCACATCTACTAACTGTAAGAAATACAAGACGATCTCTCACAGAAATAGGCTATAAGTTCCCCAACCGGAAACTTATTCCAGTCTCGATACCTGATTCTATGGAAATCGAGATGTTCTACAATAAAGTAAACGACTACCTTTCTGATAGATGTTTCTCTATTGAAGAAATCCTGTTTCCTGATAGAAAAATCTCCATTGGCTTCGTACGTGTTAGTTACCAACAAAGAGTTGCCTCTTCTCTGTATTCATGTAAGAAAAGTTTGGAAAGGCGATTGGAGAAAATAAACTGTATCAAAGCTAACCTGAAACGCTATCTTGGAAACACAGATCCAGCTCTGGATAATCCAACCAGTTTTGATGATCTTGAGCTTGATGATTTGCTGGAAGAAGGGTATGATGACACGTTTGACGTAAATCTTTCCAAGGTGGATCTGTCAGCATTAAACCAAGCCATTGCCTTAGAATCTACATCAATAACTCCTCTAATAAAAAGAGCGAACTCATTATTGGATTGCCGTAAGGATCTTAAGATAAAAGAATCCATCATGCTCGCAAAAAAATGTTTAGAGGAGAAAGATAAGGTTCTTGTATTCTCTAGGTATACTGATACAATAGATGCTCTTCTCGAGGAGTTTAATAATCTTGGGCTAAATAAGCACTTTAAATATGGTGTTTATACAGGAGCAAAATCATGCATCGTTTCTTGTAGGAGAGAAAAGCTTTGTGACAAGAATGATTTAAAACGTGGACTCTTTTCTGGAGAGATAAAAATCGTTTTCTGTTCTGATGCTGCATCTGAGGGCCTCAAGCTTCAAGCTGCAAGAATACTAATCAATGTAGATGTTCCTTGGACTCCTGCAAGACTAGAACAGCGAGTTGGTCGTATCGCTCGATTGGGACAAGTTGCTGATGAAGTTGTAATATACAATGTGTGGTACCCAAATAGTATTGAAGCCCGCATGTATCATAGAATTCAAAAACGTCTTGAGAATAGTAACCTTGCCATTGGTGAATTCCCTGATGTCGTTGCCAAAAAGATTAGGTCGGCAATCATGAATGGAGAAGACAATGAGAATCTTGGATTGAATGAGTTGCTAGAAATACGTAATTCTAAACAAATAGCTGCACTTGAGGAACTATGGAGTCAATCTGGTAATAGCTCTGAAAGTGAGTTGATGAGGGAACGACTTTTGGCAATCTGTTCTAAATACTGCAAACTCATTGATACAGAATATGATGGAATTATCAAAATTTTCGAAACCTCTGATGGAACAAGATATAAACTGACTTCTAAAAGTGGAATGGCTGAAAGTGTTTCGTTGAAATCAAACATTTGGGAACACTTCAAGTTCTGCGATAGTTCCTTAACTGTAGTCAAAGATTCTGACCAACGTCCTGCTTATTTTTCTATAAATCAGAAAGGCAAAAAATGCGTATTGAAACATTCAAGTGTCCCCAAGGTTATTTTAAAAGATGCGCTAAATGGAGATGATATTATAACAAGTTATCCTCCAATGTTGCCGAATAGTAAGGTGTTGAATCTATCATATGCAATAGAATGTGAACTACCCCCAGCTCCTACATACTGGGGCAAATAATACAACTGTTATGAAAACAAGATTATTAGCAAGTCCATGGGTAAAGACCTGGCAAACTGTTGAAACTGCCGAAGCAATAGAGCTCCTACAAGATGATGTGTGGAAAGAGGCATCTGTATCATTTGCTGCTGAACGTGAAGCTAAAATGAAGTCAGGTCAAACAGCACCTAAAGGTATGCAACGGTATCTGAATGAAGTAATAGCCAAGCGCTTTACAACTAATGGATGGACAGGAGAAGCTGGTTATTTCTTTAAAGGTAAAACATGGGTTAGGATAACGTTCAGACATCAAATGAGTTTAGGCTCAGACATCCTAGATGCGATAAAAGTCTGCAAAAAAGAGGGTATGCAACAAGCCGTTATCCTAGCGACAAATAGAAAGACATTAAATCTAATATCGCCTAACGATGCTGCTGCATTAGTCTCTTTTGAAAAGCTTGAAAGAGAGATACAGAGTCTTAATGGTGCTCTTGATATTCCTTTATTGTATGGAGAGCTTACGCCTTTCTCTAGTGCATCAAACGACATCAATGATGAACTCAAGAAAGCTAGACCAAGAGATGTTTCTGTTCCTCAGAAATAACTAATAAGAATTCTTGAATTGATTATGCAATGGCAAAGAAAGAGATAATTAACTTACTCGATAAGGATAATATAGCAAATGATTTGAAAGTGGCATATTCATTTATGCTTCTATCAAGAGGTTATACTGCTGATGAGATAAAAATCCTTGATGATTATGTTTTTTTTGTTCGAAAGAAAGGATTCGAGAAGGTTTCTGATATAAAAGATGAAGGTAAAGCTCATAGAAGGCTGAAGCAAAGGTGTATGCCTAATTCTCCCATATGTTTTACTTCAACAAGTGAAGTTTACAACAGAAGAGATCATACATTATATTCACTTAATGGCGTGGAACCTCTTACTAAAGGAAGATTAGTATGGTCGATTATCAAACTATATCAACAAGAGAACAGCCCAACTTATGATGAAGTAAGTCGATTATTTAATTACGAACTTAAACTTCCTCAATATACTGTTATTAGCGAATCGTCACTTGAATTGCTGAGACCTGACAAACAAAGAAGATTCTATTATCATGAACATGAATTGTTGGAGAGCAAAGATGGAATTCGATATGCCGTCACTAATCAATGGTCAATAAAAAATATGGATGAGATTATTACATTTGCAAAGACTCGAGGATGGAAAGTCGAGATAGTTAAACTCGAACCTAAGTGAAGAATATAAACTCAGAACTTTCGATTTTCTGAGTATTTTTAAAACATAGGGCTTGTGTATATACTACACTCCCAATATGTCGCGAAGCCGCAATGTCTGTGAAGATAGTGCGGCTTTTAAATGAATTGAAAGGAAAGGTGCTCAACAAGTCGCTATTGCTCAATATGCAGGAGCAACGAGGAGCCTACTGGATTAAAAAATATGAAGAGGTTATCAAGGCATTTGAGTAGTTATATGGTGAGTATTTGATAGAAAAATCGGATAATAGTTGTATTTTTCAGAATAAGTTTGTATCTTTGCACGCAAATGCGTGCGAAGATGCTTATGCTCGGCAAATGAAAAAAGTTTCTTTGCTCTCGCTTAATCGCATCTTTGCAGCCAACAATAAAGATATAAAACGATGTTGACGCCATATAAGATAAATGCCTATTGCGAGGAATTCAAGCCAGAGTGGGCTTGCACAATGCCAGTAGGTTGCCCACCTGAGGACGTGTTAGTTCCCAGCGAGCATCCGTTTTTCCGCTTGGCTAGTCAGATAGATTCTTATACGGCAGATGACTTCAAATCTTACGCAGAGGTTGATCCTCAACAAAATTGGGGCTCGAAGCTCCCATTAGCAGTGGGACTGTCACTCATTGATAATGAGTCCAAAGCTCGTAAGAATTTGAAACTCCCAATGTTTCGCCAGTTCAAGGGTGTCATAGCATTAACGCTGAATCCTATTGATGGTGTGGTGAAACAAACTGGTGTACATCTTTCCCACTACACCTGGTGGAGGACAAAATCGTTCCAAATGTCAAACTTAACAATGCTGCAGTTATGAGACCTCTTACGCTGATTAATACGCTTGAATATTATGATGTGCCACAGATATTGGTGGCAGCTGATGCAACAGGTACCAATTACCTCTGTACCTTGTACAAGAATGATGCAGAGGACGGATATCTCTATCTGGGCGTGCAGATTTCCGAACCTCGTCTGATGGCATTTGTAGGTGGTCAACTTGACCTTCGTGACGCATACGTTCATCCGGAAGTTGAGAATGCATTGTATGTTGTTACTGCCAAGAAGGAGGTGTTGTCAGCAACTACTATTTTGCAGCCACAAGACATTACCGAGGATATGCTGCCAGATGCAGGATATTTCTACGATGCATCCGACTTGGCTGACGAAGCTGAACCTCAGACTGATACTTATCAGTTGGAAGTGCCGGCTCACGACCGTATCACGTTCTCAACTCTCATCAGTCGCATGGGTTGGCGCGCATTGTCATTACGAAAAGCGCTGAAGGGAAAAGCGGCGATTTTTTAACCCCAATCTACCAACTTTGGATCCTCAATAGTTAAATAAGATCAAAAATGGATCCTCATAGATCGGCCGGTCTTGCTCGGATTGGCTTTTTTTGTATCTTTGCAGACTATGAAGAAGAAACAAGGACAAATTACGCAGACAGATTATGCTGTTATGACATTAGAAAAATTGGGAGGATGCGCCCAGATGAAAGATATATGCATCTTGGCAAAGGCTTATATCGGTGAGGATTCTTCTGCTGAAAAAGTGGAGAATAATGTTCGTAGGGTGATTTACACACATCCGAAATTATTTTCCCGTGTAGAAGGAAAAGATGAAGGTTGGTGGCAACTTAATACTCATCGAGACGAAATAGCCAGTCTGAAATCTCAAATTGCTGAAAGAGATGGTGTCATTGAAAGATACAAGAACATTCGTACAGAGGACGATTTTATTAAGATGCTTATGCCAGAATTGATGGAAGCATATAAGTATGAGCGAAAGGCATTGAATCCTTTTCGTCTCATACTTCGGAATAAAGGCTATGACTCTGCCGCTAAAGTACTTGATGCGTTTATTAAAGAGAAAGATGAAGAGTTAGCTAAAGCTTTACAGAAATTGGCAGATAAACCCTCAGTACATGTGGAAGTGAAGGCAGGAGCTCAAGCTCAGATATCAAAAGAAGGAATAACGAACCTTTTACCTAAAGATCAAGACAATAATGAACATCAAGATTGAAAAAGGTGCCAAAGTGCAGATAACGGATAAACCCATCGTCAATGTGTATGGGAATGTTGTTCAGAAAAATGAGTTGCATATTCATCCTGTGGATTATCAACAAGAATCAGAAGATGTCGAATATGAGGAGATGAAGGATGAGACGGCAACTGTTACTTCACCGAATGATGCCATACGTCGTTGTCTGGAAAAACTGATGCAGGAACGTATCACGGTGAAGAAGGGTGGCAAGGAAGTGGTAGAGTTTCTTTTCAATCGTCAGAATCATTGGCAGGGTGTGTATCGTATCCTGGTGGATAAAAAATACTGCAAGGACTCTGACTTTGAGGGTTTTGACATTTTCATATTGAAGGTGATGCCTGACCAGGTTAACAAGCCCTACAAAAAGGATTCTGTGAAACAGATCAGTAAGACGGATTTTAATATACCTTTTGAGAAATGGAAATATGATGGAGAGACTTCTGGTAACCGAAAAGTCTATGATAGGATGTATGCTGTTGTAAACCGTTTTAAAGAGCTTTTAGAGGAAGAAGGACTATAAATTTTTCACTAGAAATTTCACCAGGAATTTCACTTATCACCAACGTTCTCACCCGGTAAGATTTTTCTTGTCGGGTATTTTTTTTGTCCCTACTTTTGCCGTCGATAACTTTTATGTCAAACCCAAAAAATCAAACGAAAATGGAAAAAAAAGTAAAGGTATTGCTGCAGAGCGGGGCTCGTACGTTTGCAGCACAGAATGGTGAACAGGTGACGGTGGTGGACGTGCTGCTGGACGATGGACTGAACCAGTACATAGCCAGTGCATTCGACAAAGAGGCGCTGGCGTTGAGTCAACAGCCGCTGGTATGTCAGGAGAAGGAGTATGCCGTGGACCTGCAGATGACGGTGAACAAGACACAGGAAGGGAAGTACTTCCAGAAGGTGAAACTGGTAAGAATCAAACCGGTATGAGCAGAGCGAGACAGCAGATTTTTGTAGATGCAAAGGCACGGAAGAAATTGATGGATCATTTCAAATGTTATAGGAATACATTGTCGAATGCCATTTATTTCAGGTTCAACAGTGCCTTGGAACGTGAGATCCGCAGCTACGCGGTGAATTTTCTAGAATGTCCAATCATATTATTAGAAGTGAACAGGTTATGAATACGATGAAAGAAAAGGTAGACATGGTGCCCGGTAAGCGTTACAGAGGGTACGGATTTGTGAACGAGTTCGGAGAGTTTTGTTTTGAACCGGAGGCGAAGGGGTCGCAGGCAGGCCGCATCACGTCGGTGGTACAGAAGGATGGGGTGTCGATGTCGTATACGTCGCGGCACATCCTGCTGAAAGTGAAGCTGAAGCGTGGGCTGACGGCGATGACGATGGCGGAGCAGCTGATGGCGAAATTCCATATGATCACTAAATGGCTGAAGGAGTATGATATTTGATGTGTATGAACCTTGGAAAAACAAGGAAGGACGGATCGTTCCTGGGGTGAAACCTCACCCCATGGAATGGTCGGAGATTAAGGCGAAGGTGCTGGCGCGGAAGGACGTGAGAGAGAAGATCATGGCGCACCGCGAGGGCAAGGAGGGCATGAAGATACAATTGCCTGCGATATGCTTCGTAGGACGTTCGACATCGATGCGTAAGGCGAGTGCGATGGTGCCTACGCAGCTGGTGATGATAGACATTGACCACTGTCAGGAACCGGAAAAGGCGTGGGAGGGCATCAAGGCCCGGCTGACGGAAGAGTTCGGATGGGACTGGGTGGTGGACAACGTGATGCTGGTTCACCTGACGCCTAGCCGCGGGCTGCACCTCTTCTTCAAGAGTCAGCCGGGACAGACCACGCTGCAGGAGAACATGGCGTGGATGAACGGGATATGCGACTTCGGACAGTATGGCGACTACGACGAGGTGGTGCATGACTTTGCTCGTATTTCGTTTGCTTTCCTGCCGGAGGAGCTGCTGTATGAGAGTGGGCACTTGTTGCTGAATACGGGGACGGAGTTTGAGAAAATTCTCGTGAATGAGAATTCCGAATGTGGAATGAGGAGTGTGGAATGTGGAATGAAGAGTGTGGAGTGTGGAGTGCCGACATTTACGGAGGAGGAGATGGCGGAAATAGAGCGGTATGACTACTGTGGAGTGGCGGTGAAGATGATCATCGACAAATGGGTGGAGATGACGGGTGGACCAGGCCACGGACAGGTGCATAACTACTACAACGACATGGTGAAGAACTTCCGCAATCTGGTGAACAACGACAAGCGGGTGCTCTTCGGTCTGCTGCCGCGATTCGGACACTCGGAGGAGGAGTGCTGGGGCAGCATCGTGTCGATATGCAGGAAGAACACGACATCGAGGCACGAAAGGAGCTTCTACGCGTTTCTGGCGAAGAACGGATTCCTGGAGGAGGAGATGAACAAGAGTCTGAAACAGTACATGCTGGGGGATGAAATTACACAAAAAGAACCGTCCCTTTTGTGTAATTTGCCGTGGATGCCGCCGGTGTTCCGCGAGTTGATAGGCATGGCACCGAAGGACTTCAAGGTGTCGGCATGTAATGCGCTGCTGCCCATCATGGGTACGCTGACGAGCTATCTGGAGGCGGAATATTACTTCGATGCGAGGATACATACGACGTCGTTCTTCTCGATAGTACATGCACCGGCTGGTGTGGGAAAGGGCTTTGCCGAACGCTATATGGACATGCTGACACGGCAGCTGGTGATACGTGACTATGTGCAGAGCAAGCGCGAGGGGATATACGTCAAGACCGTCAACAGGAAGGGTGACAACGAGAAGGCACCGGAGGACCCCTGTACGAGTCTGCGCATCATGCCGACGAAGAACTCGGAGGCGGAGCTGCTGGAGAAACAGCGTAACAACCACGGATACCACATGCTGACGTATGCTGAGGAGGTGGACTCATGGGCCAAGGGTGTGAAGGCTGCGGGTGGCAACAAGGACGACATGCTGCGTGTGGCGTGGGACAACGGCAAGTACGGTCAGCAGTTCAGGGGTACGAACACGTTCAAGGGTAAGGTGAACCTATACTGGAACGTGCTGATAACGGGTACGCTGCCGAGAGTGCTGGCTTACTTTAAGAACGTGGAGGACGGACTGGTGACGCGATGCTCGTTTACGACCATCTACAACCAGGAGTTTGCGGAACCGCCGGTATGGAAACGGCTGACGGAGAAGGAGCAGGGGGTAATCAGCCGATTCCTGGAGCGATGTGACCGTAACACGTATACGAAGCCTTGTACGCTGACGGAGGACGATGTGGACAGTATCCCCGAGACGCAGTTTGACAAGGAGGTGGACTGGCGCTTCACGTTCCGCGAGAAACAACGGGTGAGCATGGAATGGCTGAAACCGACCATCATGCGATTCCTGCATGAGGAGCTGATGAAGGCTTCGCTGAACTACGACCGGGCCAGGGACACGTTCAGAAAGCGTGTGGCGGTGCGTGGATTCCGACTGGGCATGATGATGTATGCGCTGTGGGAGAAGCCGCGACGGTCGGACCTGATGAAGTGTATTCCCTTCATAGAATGGTGGATGAAGCAGGACCTGGAAAGTTCGCTGGAGCTGTGGGGTGCCCGCTATAACAACGAGACGGAAACGGAACCGACCATCAGTCAGCGTAGCCTGTATACGGCGCTGCCGATGGAGTTTACGAAGACGGACATCTTCAACGAGTGCATGAGGCAGAACATCAAGACTCCGGTGCGTAACATCACGAGCAAGTGGAAACAGCTGGGGGTGATAGAGAAAACGGGAAAAGGACAATATCGGAAAGTGAAAAGTGAAAAATGAAAAAGGAACTGATGAAACAGATGAATGAATTGTTGGCAAACCGCTCTCCGTTTGGTATTCAGACGGAGGGTAGGCTGCTGACCTACGAACGGGCGGAGCAGGCGTACTATGAGGCGCTGATGCTGCTATGGTCGGAATTCCCCAGAGGATTCATCGACATGCCGCTGTTCATGTGGAAATATCAGGGGCTGACCATCACGGAAGCCCGCCAGTTGTGCCACCATAAGGAGTATGCACTGTGCAGGATATGGGACGTAGACGACAAGGAGCGACGGACGCTGCTCAGACAGATACTGCAGGGGCTGCTGCGGGTAACGGAGGGAGACTTCGACGAGACGGCATACCAGACGGCGCTGACGAGTCTGGACATCTGGCTGGTGAAGAACCAGGTGGCTGAAAGGACGGAGAATGGAGCGATAGTGAGTTTTGTGAAAAGGTAAAAATTTGGAGAAATGAGTGATGAAACAATTAAGCTTAGCGAGCACTTTACGCTCGCTGAGCTTTGCAAGACAAGGTCGGGAATAAAGAACGTGCCGAATGAGGCGCAAGTAGAGAACCTTCGTAGGGTATGCCGATGGCTAGAAGAGCTGCGGTTGCGGTACAACCTAAATAAAAAAGAAAAAATAAAAAATAAAGACGAGGAGGAGCCGATTATCA
>ERZ842401.7275-NODE-7275-length-11402-cov-6.084780_pt1 | contig 11402 bp, 13 predicted proteins | sample MGYA00521270_ERZ842401 | MGnify/ENA primary metagenome ERZ842401 (study PRJEB31892, sample SAMEA3878208) | bioreactor metagenome | biome: Moose rumen | place: Sweden | collected 2011-10 | study: EMG produced TPA metagenomics assembly of the PRJEB12797 data set... | reverse complement strand
AGTGTGAAGAGTCGAGACATCTCCGGGCGGTTCTTGTCGCACCACTCTTTCAGGAGAATCATAGTCATATCGTCTGCCGCTTCCCTGTTCGTACCGGTGGTTTTGAGCACCGGCAGCCCCTGCTCCTTATAGAGATAGTCCTTGAATGCCTGGGTGGAGCAGTTTGCCCCAATATTCACATCGCCAATGGTGCCTTGAATCTCCGCTCTGAGCCGCCACATCTCGGCCTCGGCTTCAGCCTTGCGCTCCTGTATCAAAGGCAGGTCAACAGGGATGCCATTGTTCTTCATGATGCCCAGATATACAGCCGTGGGAGATTCGAGATTTTCCACGATGTATCTATGCCTGGGAAGGTACTTGTCAAACCACTCGTTGAAGAGGAAATACAGCCGCAGGGCAAAGTCTGAATCTGCCGCACCATAACGGACAGTCTCCGCATCCTGAGCCGGCAATTCGTCAAAGTGCCTGCCTGCCGTGACGCTGGCAAAGCTGGGAAGCGGCTCCCCCAGAAGTTCCTGCGCCAGGTGTTTCAGGCCGCATTCATGAAGCTTGCGAAACTCATAGTTATTTTTCAGTGTCAGCTGGGCAGCGCAGATGGTATCGTACACCGGTGGCTGGATCACTATCCCCCTGGCGTAGGATATATTGGCTTCAAAAGCGATATTGTGGGCTATCTTCGTGATGCCTGGTGCTGTGAGGAATTCTGCCAGGAAAGCATAGAACTCTGCCTCATTGGTATTCATTCCTGCCTTATGAGCCACGGGGACATAGATTCCCGTCCCCTGCTCTACCGAAAATGAGCAGCCTACTATGTGTGCCTTGGCTGGGTCCAGGGCTGCCTTCTCCTCCTGCCGATAGCCTTCATCCGGGGCGGTCTCAAAGTCAAAGGCCACCAGCGTGCTGCTTCCGATGTATCTCTTTATATCCGCCACTTTGGTGACGCATTGATATTTTGTGTTCATTGGTCTTCACTCCCCATGTGTCTTCGCTCCTATGTGCAAAGCCAAGGGGAACCATCCCCTCGGCCTGCCTTAAAACTTGTCAGTTACTTCAACGGCTGGATAGTCTCCCCTGTCTCGAAGTCAATCAACGGCTCATCGTTAAAGCCTGCCATGGTGGCAGGATGAAGGCTTCCTGCGTACTCTTTCACGGACTTGGTCACTCCGGCTACCACCGGCCGCTCCTCCGCTGTCAGGGCACGGTCAAAGGCAAAAACTGCCTGGGAAAAGACAATCCCTGCGGCATTGTTGGCCTTCTTCAAGGAAATGCGGGTTACCACCTGGTTAAGCTTCCTGCCCTTGGAGAGATTGGCTTTCACGAATTTGGTGAAACTCCGTAAGGAGCCGGTGGGCAGGGTCATAACGATGGGGAAAAGCTCACCTTCCTGCAGGATATAGAGCATGCGCTTGTTCTTGCACAGCTTGCCCTGGCCATCTGCACTGCCGAACTTATTGCAGGGACAAGCCGCACACCTGCCGCCGGGATTGCCGAGGCCTGTCACACCATCAAAGGAGCCGCAGTCCGGCGGATTGTTGCCACCGGCGTACTTATCCGCATAATACGCATAGGCAGGGTGGTTGTAGACAATGACTCCCACAATATCTTTCACCATGTCGGTGCCCTCCCCATCATCGGATGGAACCTCAAAGGCCGTGCCGCCACCTGCAGGAATCTTTACCCTGTCAAAGCGGAATTCCAGCCCCTGGCAGTCCTCAGCCATGGCCTCTTCCAAAATGTTACTGCCTGCCATTGCTGCAAAGCCCTTGGTCGCTGCAACGCTCTCAGTCTCAACCATTGCCTTTTCTTTGTTTTCCATGTTTGCCATAATGTGATGCCTCCTAGAATTTATGCCTTACGCATTCCTACGGAAATCCTCTCAAATGTGTTCACTGTATCTCCCAGCCACTCAGGTACCTCTTTGCCGGTCAGTTCCCGCTGCTCCTTGATAAAGGACGCCAGCGTGTTGGCATTGACGCTCTCCTTCACAATGCTGCCGTAGCCGTTGGCCTTCAGTGCCTTCATCATGGCCTCTTGCTTGCCTGCCACAGGTGAAGCAAAGAGCCTGCTCTTTAGGTAGAAGGTGGTACCGTTGCGGGAAAAGCGGTCGAGTTCTGCCTCGGCCATGGCATCGGATAATGCCAAGTCCAGCTTCCGAATCTCCTCACCCAGGGATTTTACCTGAGCATCCAATTCCTTCTTTTGCTCCTGCATGGCCCTGTACTGATCGGCCATCTGTAGAATCTGTACATTGTCCATATACTTGTCACCTCGTTTCTTAATTCTCGAAGGGATTCAGCCCTTTCCGATAGTCATCCACCAGTAGCCTGGCCAGGTCTGCCTTATCACGCAGAGCTTTCAGCACCTTGAGGTCTACGGTATCCTCGGCCACAAGGTAGATGTAATGGCAGGTTTCCTTTTGGGACACCCGGTGAATCCTTGCCTTGGCCTGCTCAAAATTGCTCATGGAGTAGTCCAGGCTGAAGAACACCATGGTGGAAGCCGATGTCAGCGTGATGCCAAGCCCTGCGGCCGCTATCTGCCCCACAAAGACGTGGCAGTCCCCGTCCTCCTGGAAACGGCGGATTTCTTCGGCTCGGTCTTTGATACCACCTCGGACGGTGGCATAGCCTATGTGACGCTTGGTCAAAAGCTCCTGTATGGCATCCATCTCCGCCACAAATCTGGCCATGATTACCAGCTTGCGATTTTCCTCCATGGCAGAATCAATGACATCCGAGAGCGCTTCAAGCTTTGCCTTGCTTACAGCGTGGGCCTTTCCATCGTCGTCCGTCAAAAAGCCGCCGGTCAGCTGGGACAGGCGCAGGAGCCTCGTCAGCACGTTCACCGCAGACACCTCACTGTCTGCAAGCTGGGCATAGGATTCCTTCTCCAGTTTTTTGTAGAGCTTGGCTGCCTTGGGCTCCAGTGTCACCCTGCGGACTTCCTCGGTGATTTCCGGCAAGTCCAGACATTCCGCCTTGGTAACCCTGTAAGCAACGGAGTGAAGCCTCCGCAGGAAGTCCTCCCTCATGCTCTCCTTGAACACGGGCAGATAACCGCCGTAGCCCGTCATGTCAAAGTAGGCATTGCGGAAAACGTAAAAGCTGGTGCCGAAGATGGACTTATTCAGGTAGCGGTACTGGCTGAACACGTCCATCTCCTTATTGGTTATGACCGTGCCCGTCAGGAGCAGCTTGTACCTGGCTCTGTCCCCAAGATGGTGCATAGCCCTAGACTGCGCCGTGCGGCCCTCCTTGAGCTTGTGTCCCTCATCGGCAATGATAAGGTCGGCATCATAAGCTTTCAGGGCATCTTCCAGCCGCCATGCAGATTCGTAGTTGACCACCACGATTTGAATGTCTGAGGCTTGACTCCTCGGCACTGGCGACTCTGAGGCCAGGCACTTTGACGTTGGTCGAAGCTGCGACAACTGCTCCCGTTTCTTGGCACCGCTGCCCTTAAGTATTACCAGGCTGTAAGGATAATCTGCAAACCTTGCGAATTCTTCTTCCCAGACTCCCAGTATTGACAGCGGAGCCACCACCAGCACTCGCCTGATTTTCCCAAACATTGCCAATGCTCCCGTGATGGCCACGCTGACAAAACACTTGCCACAGCCCATTTCCATAAGCAATGCCACGCCCCGGCTCCTCAGCTTGCCATCTGCCAGACCGAACAAGGTACAAGCAAAGATGTAGGCCCACTGCTGATGGTCATAGGGCTTGCCTCTGATTGGCATGGCGGGAATCATGTGTTTGGCTTCCATGTTCTTTGTTTCCATGTCTATCTACCATCCCTTCCTGATATGTGGAGGTAAAATTACCCCTCTACTTCTTAAGGCAAGGATTTTGTATGAAATTCGTACCCCTATTTAAATTTTTTTCAAATTAAATTGCTCAGTAACCAGTTCCACCAAGAAATATCTCTTTCAACTCAGCATTTTCAGATATACACCGCTTAATTTTTCTTACAATTTTCCGCACAGCACCTTCTGTGACCCCACGCTGCCGAGCCACTTCAGCCATAGGTATGCCGTCAAGTAGCACTAATTGATATATTTCCTGCCATGCCTGCGGAAAATTCGCTACCACATCCCGCAGGTATACTACCTCCAAAGAAAGTGCCTCCTGCTGCCTAATAATCTCTTCTGCCACAATACAACTTTCAGACTCTTCCCCTTCCTTATCCATGCATGCGTCATAGGAAATAAAAACATCGTATTCTTCCACTTCCCCGCGCATAGGAGCGCGTTTTGCTTTGGACATGAAAGACTTACTATGCTTTGCCCGCCATGCATCAAAAGAATTTTGAAGCCAATTCGGGTATACGGGACAAAAGCAACGACAATTCTCGTACACCTCCATATCATCCACCTTATGACAATTCTTAATGTCCGCATCAGTGACGCCGTCCTCCCCCGGACGCAGTTCACGAATTACGGTTCCCTGCTCATCTATGACCTTATAGGTGTTGCGATGGTTCTTCGGTGTTTTGCGCATTCTGATGTAACTACTCATTTTGTATGTCCTTTCCCCCGAGCCAGGGCAAAGGACATAAAAATCGGCCTGTGTCCACTGGACGTACACAAGCCAACGAAATGAACCCGAATTCAGGCGCAACGAAGCAAGGGTACCCCGGTTAGACCGCCGTGTCCACTATCAGTAGACACGGCAGACCTTATGAGAATATCCTTTGCCCTATTGCAACTCAGGCACGATATTGATTTTTTAACTGTTTATGTGATTTCTGAATATTTCAGCCGATAAGCATCACCTCCTCAAAATTGTCAGAAAACGGCAAAAAAATATGCCGGATGACGGCAAAGCATTTGCTTTTGCTCATCATCCGGCAGTTAGAAGCTCGTGGGACAGTAACCACTGTCCCTGACACAACGGCTTCAGGGCTCGGGCTTGCATAAGCTACTTGCAGCTTCACCAATCATCCGGCAGTTAGGAGCTCGTGGAAACAGCTATCGCTGCCCCTGACACAACGGCTCCAGGGCTCGTATGAGGGCTATTGAGTTTTATTGGTTGCGGCTCAGTGCTGTTCCATATCTTTCTTGCCGCACTGATTGAAGCTCATCGTCTCGATAATCTGACGAAGAACCTCCAGCACAGGGATACGCCGTGTCTGCTTCTGGCATTTAAGTTCCAGATAAACAGACTCGCCGTCAACAATGGCATCGCACACATGCGAACAATCCTCATTATCGCACCATGTATTTCTGATCTGAATTCTTTGCACTTCCATGGCCTCCTATAACAAAAATCCTTTTTGTCGTTCATAATATCGGTGACCATTTCATCAGAACTGTATTTCTTTGCTTGTCACGTTGCCACCCCTTCGATACTGCAAATATACAACTAGGTAAACCAAATGTTTACCCTGCGTTGACATGATAACACCATTAAGAATAGTTGTCAATAAATTTTACTAATCTTTTTCTAATTTTTCTTTATAAAGCGACAACACTGTATCATTTTAGTAATTGCAGACAGTCTCGACGCCGTTGTCTGAACCTTCATTTTATGGTAAAATATTCCCATAGAACCAGAAAGGAGACACCACTGCATGCCCCAGCCCACATCAGACGAACAACGAAAGGCACTATACGACAAAGCCTGCAAGACCGTGCTCTCCGAGAAAGGCATTGCCGCCCACATCCTCAAGGAGTGTGTTGAGGAGTACAAAGATATTTCTGTAGCAGACATTATCCACAAGTACATCCAGGGTAAACCTGAGATAAGCAAGTTGCTTGTACAGGACGAAGGTGCACTGACAAAAATCAGGACTGAGCAGACAGAAGACAGTTCCGAGAAGGAAGGCACCGTCTTCTTTGATATTCGCTTCACTGCCCTGGTGCCTGATGAGGATGACAGCTTCATCGAACTTATCATAAATTTTGAAGCTCAGAACGACTTCCACCCTGGTTATCCCCTGCTGAAACGCGGCATCTACTACTGCAGCCGCATGATTTCAAGCCAGTATGGCACGGTGTTTACGAAGTCTGAGTACGGCAAAATCAAGAAGGTCTATTCCATCTGGATATGCACCACCCCCACCTTGGAGCAGGAATACAGCATCACCCGGTACAAGATGACCGAGGAGAGCCTCATTGGCAAGGTAAAGGCTCCCAAGCAGAACTACGACCTGCTGGATGTGGTTATGGTCTGTCTGGGCCAGAAGAAATACACCGAACTCACCGGTCTGCTCAGCCTGCTGAACATGGCACTGCTGGATAGTCTCAGCGGCAGCGAGAAAAGACGAATCATGGCAACTGAATTTAATATAGAAATTACCCCGGAACTTAAGAAGGGAGTGGACGATATGTGCAATCTTAGTGCTGGTATTGAGAAGAAGGGTATTGAGAAGGGGATTGAGAAAGGCATGGAACTAGGACGTGATGAAGAACGCAAAAAAGCCCTTACGGAGACTGAAGAGCGTGCCAAGGACATGATTCGTGACCGTATGGACTTGTCCCTAGTGGAGAAATACACTCATCTGTCACTGCCACGTATCAAGGAACTGGCCCATGGGCTGGGAATGCTATGAGACACAAAATTCCCCCACGACTGTCACCACTATATGTGACGGCCATGGGGGATTTTTTCTCGTGCTATTGTAAACGCATTCTAACATTTCGCCTACTAAAAAGCCGGTGCTGTGCGCATCGGCTAATTTTTATATCCCAAAAATCGAATCCGTACAAATTCCCATAGTAGCTAAAGACTCTCTGATTTCGCTTGCTGCCTCCCGGTTTTTCACGGCAACCACCACCTGTTCAAAACCACCTTGCTGCAATCGCTCCACAGGGTATCTATTAGCAAGGCCAAAGGGAACTGCCGCATCATCAGGCTTTTCCGGCAAGGCATCTAGGGATACATCCTCCCCCGCCAGACGGCGCAGGCGAAGACTCCCCACCGACAGTTGCAGATTAGTATCAGCCTCATGTTTGGCCATCAGTTCCCTTTCGCCGCACCCGCAGGGGCAGCCTTGGCAGAAGCCTATCATTAGCCAAGGCCTCCTGCATCAGGGCGAAGATGCCCTATTTTTTTACCAATGCTCCAGCATAAATTGCACCAGAACAGCTGAGTTCTTTGCTGCCTGCTTCTCAAACTCCTCGAAGCTCACCTGGGCGCTACCATCCGCCTTGTCAGAGATAGCTCTGAGAATGACGAATGGCAGCTTATTCACATAGCATACTTGAGCTATGGCTGCCCCCTCCATCTCGGCACAGTCTCCGGCAAAATCCCCTATAATGCGGTCTTTGGTCTCCTGGGATGAGACGAACTGATCGCCGGAACAGACTCGTCCCTCCACAGCCTTCAACTGAGGCAGAGCTTCCCGCACCGCTGCTATTGCCTTTTGACGCAGTTCCTTGTCTGCTGCGAAAGCTACCTGCCCGGTGAAAGGAATCTCTCCTTTCTTGAAGCCTATGGCCTCCACGGTGAAATCATGCTGCACTGCATCCACTGAAACCACAATATCACCAATATCAAGAGATGCATTCAAGGAGCCAGCACAACCCGTATTGATGATATGGGTAACAGCAAAATCATCTATAAGTATCTGAGCGCAAATAGCAGCGTGTACCTTGCCAATACCACTCTGCACCACCACAACTTCCATAGTCCCCAGCTGCCCCTCGCAGAACTCCATCCCAGCCCTTTCTTCCCGGTGGTCTATTTCCATGGCTTCCTTAAGGGAAGACACCTCCGACTTCATAGCACCAATAATTCCTATTTTCATGTTCTCCTCCTACAAATTCCTGCCTGCACCGGCCCCATATTCACATCACAAACATAACCTTGCAGTACATCTCCCTGCGCTCATGCATCAGAGAAAAAGCCTCCTTATACTCTGCCAGGGAAAACCTGTGGGTGATAAGGCTCTTCAAATCCAGCCTCTTGTCCTGCATGGCTTTTACAGCCTCCCGCCAGTCATTTTCCTTGCTACCGAAACTGCTGTTCCAAGTACCTGAAAGTATCAGTTCCTTCCTTAAAATCTTCCAGTAATCATCCTGAGAAAGGCTCATATTGCCCAATGGATTGCCCATACAGACCACCCTGCCGCCGGCTTTTGCCATGCGAATACACTCAGCCCAAGGGGCAGGCTCTCCCGTGCCTTCGATACAGGCATCTGCGCCTTTGCCGTCCGTGACTTCATCCACCAGTCCTTCTAGACTATCTTTCTGCACATTAATTGCCAAGTCAAAGCCCAGCCTCTTGGCAAATTCAACCTTGTCATCAGACCTTGCAGCTAGTATAACATGCTCCACCCCTGCCGCTCTGGCTCGCTGAGCAATAATCAGACCAATGGTTCCCACCCCATAAATAAGGATAGTATCCCCCTGCCCCGCATGACTTTTACGGAAAGCATGAATCGCCACCGCCACAGGCTCGCTCATAGCTGCTTCCTCATAGCTAACTTCCTCTGGCAGGAAGCAAAGATTGTCCACTTTCACTGCCAGATACTCTGCCATAGCCCCGTCCCGGCGAGAACCGTAGTAGTCGTAGTCTGAGCAGCGGGCATACTGCTCCTCCTGGCAGGCGGCACACTTGCCACAGGGAAGCAAGGGAAAGACAGAAGCCCTCTGCCCCACCAACCTCTCATCTTCCGCCTCCACTATCTTCCCGGCAAACTCATGACCGATGATAGTTGGAAAGTGATAAGTCCCCTTGGTGAACACTCTGGGTATATCGCTGCCGCAGATACCCACGGCCTTGATTTTCAGCAGTACCTCTCCCGGCCCCGGCTGGGGTCTTGGCACTTCCTCATATCTGAGATCACCCACTCCGTGTAGATTCAATGCCATCATTTCAGCCACTCATCCCTTTCCGTTGCCAAGAGTGCCTTGAACATATCTATATCCTCGGTACGAGTAAGCTTAATATTCCTCTCGCTACCCTTGGCAAAGTAGATCTGCCAGCCCAGGGCCACCTGCAAGGCCGATATAGAGTCAATCTCCACCCCCTGCTCCGCTGCCCTGGCATACATCTCCCGCATGCGTCTGCCGGACACGCACTCCGGGGTCTGCCCTCGCACCAGTCCGGCCCGCTCCACCACTTGACCTGTGGAGTTGGGGGTCTGCCTGAGATACATGGTGTCTGCACAATCCAAAACGGTCATGGCGTTATCATGCTCTTTGCAGATGCGTATCATGTCAGAGATAGACTCTGGGGCTACCAAAGGTCTCACTGCATCATGGACAATGAGCACATCGTCATCTGCCACATTCTCCAGTGCCATCATGCCAGCCTTGGTGGAGAGGAAGCGTGTAGCCCCACCTGGCACTATGCCTCTAAGTTTCTCTATATTGAACTGCTTCACATAACCAGCCAGTACACGCTCCCAGCCCTCAATGCACACCGCCTGCACCGCATCAATCTCAGGGTGCTTCTCCAAGGCCAGCAGGGTATATACAATCACCGGGATATTGTTCACATGGATGAACTGCTTAGGGATATCCTGCCCCATGCGGCTTCCCATGCCACCTGCCAAAAGAACTACTGTATTCATGAAAACTTCAACTCCCGAATCGCCGCCAATGTCTCACCATATGGCCGGGGCTGGCCAAAGAGCAAGGTAGTCCCCAGCACAAAGCCCTTCACCCCCATAGGCGCAAACTTCTTTATCTTATCCGCTCCGCAGGCCCCGTCCCAGTAAAGCTCATATTTCATCTCGTCCTTCACAGACAGCAGCTTCTCTATCTTCTTCCCCACATAGGGCAAGAACATCTGCCCCGCATTGCCGGGATTCACCGCCATAACTAAAACACTCTTAACGATACGCAGCATTTCATGGACAGTTTCAAAGCTTGTACCGGGGTTAATGGCTATGCCGGGGATAAGCCCGCCATTGATGATCTTCTGCAAGGTTGTAGAAGGGTGATACTCCGCCTCGGGATGGATATAGATAGTATCTCCGGGACGCAGGCTCTCAATGAAAAGCTCGATAGTATTATTAGGATGCTCCACCATCAGATGCACGTCCAAGGGCTTGGATGTAAGGGAACGGATGCACCGCAGGTCATTCAATGACATAGCGTAGTTCGGCACATACCGTCCATCCATGATATCTATATGGAAAGAATCTATCCCTCCCGCGTCCAGAGCCTCCACCTCTTTGCGCAGGTTGCTATAGTCTGCACACATCATGGAAGCCATTAACTGAAAATTCATATAAGTATCAGTCCCTTCTTGACCGTGTAAGGCCGCAATGATAAAATAAAACCAAAGAAAACGATAGCAACTGAGAAAGGAGAATCTACCATGGCTACCAGCAGCTTTGAGAAAGACTTCATCGTCACCGATAAGCAGGCTCCCCTCTGGGAGAAGGCATTGGCACACTTTGAAAACAAGAAGATTGAGTGGACGCCTGTACCTAGCAAAGAGTTAAAAGGCGAAGAATTGGCAAAATTTCTAGAGAGCATAAAATCATGATAAACGATAAACACAATGTCATTTCCCTCTCAGAGTTACTACAGCAACCAAATGGGGAATGCGAATTTCACTCCATGATTAAGGATTTCTCTTGCCAGTTAAATCCAGACGTAGAAAACTTCCTCGTCCACACAGCTGTTACAAATCAGCGTATAGGCATATCACGTACAAGCCTTGTATATAATGGTAAATCCCTAGTCGGCTATTTTTCCCTAGCCTTGCAGGTACTGGATCTTGACCGCATAACCAGCAAATCCCTGCGCAAGAAAATCACCGGCTTCAAACGTGAGAACAAATTAGGCGCAGCCGTATATCTTATAGGTCAAATGGGCAAGAACTTCCACAATGGTGCTAATAAACTCATCTCCGGTAAAGACCTATTCCTGCTGGCCATGCAAGATATACTCAAAGCCCAGCAAGCAGTCGGCGGCAGGATTGTCGTGGTCGAATGCAAAAATGATGACAAACTGCGAAAATTCTACGAGGAAACGCTGGGGTTCCAGCTCATAGACACGGCTGATGATGAAAGCATGCTGAAATACATGACGATGATAAGTGCTTATCAATAAGGATTTAGCCCGCCGAGAGGCGGGCTTTTCTTATCCAATGAAAACTTTTTTCACATGTGCAATACGCCATCCGCACCTATTATGGATAAAATATAGCGTAATCAATCTCTCCGTAGCAAAGGCCTATCCTTTTCATTCTTCATTATTAACGTCAATGGTCGTTTGCCAAGTATCATTCCCCCCCTTAGCTAAAGCTCCACGATATGCTGGATGCACTTCCCAGGAATACCCACCATCTCCCGTATTCCCACTCAATAAGTATGGTGATTCATCATAATAAACTCTTGCTATTTTACCAGATATATTTCGTTTTCTTCCCGTAACGAAACCTATCTTTGAGTATTGCGGCGAGATAGAGCCAGCAAATCCGATGCAGAGAGCCAGTCATTCC